>JGI24022J15233_10007124_pt1 | contig 12270 bp, 5 predicted proteins | sample Ectturendosymbi2_FD_15233 | JGI IMG/M metagenome (IMG submission 15233)
GCCAAACATTACGAAATCCTGCCAAATTCACTGTCAAATTACAAAAAATATATTACAAAAAATATTGACAAAATACTGCCAAAATTCTGCAACATTTATTTCATTAAACGAATTACTTCAACAATGGACCCAGAACTAGTTGGTTTACTTAAACGTCTTTGGGCAAAATTCGAAATTCAAAAGTGGGGGGCCAGGCCCCCTAGAAATAAAAGTGGGGGCTAGGCCCTGCGGCCCACCTGGTTCCGCCACCTATGATCTCAATGCATCAAAGGGTAGTGCCTGAGCAAAAAGCTTACTTATGACCAAAAAACAATCCTAAACATCATGCAATGATAGATCATCCGTGAGTGCAGTTGTAATTAATATGTAAGTTACAGCGTGAAGACAGAATAAGTTGACCAGAAAATATTAATAAAAATGTAAGAGATTATTTAACAATTACCGATCCTTTAAATATGCAGTGACCAGCTTTCTTAGAAATGAAAAAAGATTGTGTTCTTCAAAGTTCCACTGTTAGAGAAAACGTCCACATGAAGGAAGTGTTGAAAGACCTTCCTTGGATTATGTGCTCGCAGTCTGCTGACTAAATTTATAGCTTTTGCTGCAAGCGTTTTAGCAAGAACACAACCAGTGCATTATCAACAAGTGGATTCAAGAACTGGTCTAATCTTCAAACAAGGATACGTGAGCATGAAAATTCAAAGAATCATTTGGAAACCATATGGAGTTTGTAGGAGTTACACCAAAGAATTTGTAATAGACAGAAAATTGGCAAAGAGCGTGAACAAATCGCCAAGGTTTTAAATGATGTTGCAGCAGTTGATAGTGAATTGGATGAAGATGTTAAATTACCATTATAGTTTAGCATGGGCGTCCGCAGAAATTTTTCCAGGGGAGCAACGTCAACANGTTGCTANCCTTTCTCAGGTGGANGACGATGCAATAAAAATTTACGTTCGTGAAACGCTTTACCCTTACTATACGACAACNCCACAAAGAAACTGCCCCATGTTACAACAACGGTCACAAAAATGCACTTTNTTGGCAGCCATGACTAGGTATATTCCGATAATTTTCACAATAGGTTATCTGCACATTTTCAAAGCAGGACACTTATTTTTACAAAAGTATTGCCATGGGCCCTTAACGAATCCACAAATTATTTTATTTTACCTAGCAAGACTTGTCAGCTGTGTTGCCACTGGGGTGAGTCTCTTTAATATCAGATTGTGGCCTTCTTCAACATCAGATTTTTACGTTACAGTTTAAAATAAACCAAATGCTTCATTTATTGATACGTAACAGAGCGCGATGAACCTCTTCATCCGAAATACAGCAAAGTGTCGTACGCATGACCAACTTCTCCATTTCGGAAAATGCGGTATGCTACTGCAACTGGAGAAGTCGGCCATGCGTAACGCAAAACGTTCATCCCATCGTTGCAAAGTGAGCTTCTTCACTCTTTGGTTTGGTGGAACGATACATATCCACACATGAGGGTGAGAGATTGAGAAAAAAACTTAAAAATTATGAATGTAATTTCTTTTCAACCTAAAACAGTAGGAAATGTGGAAAACAAAAACAACAGCCCAGTCAACATCAGATTTTTCGCCAAAATATCAGACATCAGAAATTTCTCTCAAAACATCAGATCTGATGTTAAAACATCAGAATTGGCGACACTGCTTGTCAACGTCGCTTAGAAAACAGAGCTGCAAACGTCTAGGGTCTCGCCCAAACCGTTCAATCACCCTTTCAACAAAACCCTGCTTGTCTTTGCTGATTTTTTCACGGGGAATGCTCATCGTTAAGGCAACCAATTTTTTGACTCAAAAACTTAAAATTTTGACTTTATACTTTACAAATTTTGACTTTATTTTGACCTATAAATTTCCTGCGTTTGGAATTAAAATGCGGAATACAAAGCATATATTACAAAACAAACCCATGGGTTAGAAATATTTTTTATGTTGAAATAAAACAAAAATCAAAAGTGTGAAAGACCCAACGAAACCAGAGGTAAAAAACCATAGTCGAATATAAAACGTACAAGAGAGAAATATATAGTGCCAATAAATCTCCTGAAGACACTGAGAAGGTTCTACATTGTTATACTTTAACATCAAGTAATACCACGCCCAGCGCACTTTTAATCGTCCAACAGTGGCAAAACAACATTACTTCGTCAGAAGTCGCAAAAAGTCCAATATTATGTCAGAATTTTAACTAAACGTGCAAAAGCATATCAATATCTCTCACTGTAGCTTGGATAAAATATCGATCAATAGAAAAAAACTGTGCTGCAAGAAAGTTTGGCCTAACGATAAATTTTGACCTAATGATAAATATTGACTTTTTTTGACCTAATAACTTTGGAATCGCAAATGGTATCAGCGTGAAATTTGGTTTGTGGACGTTTCATAAACTTAAAAAAAGGCAGAAAATTTTGACTTTATTGACTTTCGGCTGCCCTACTCATACATCAATCGGACAATTGGTGTGGACGGTATGCTGACACGACTATCGGATAACTTACTAAAGTCAGAATACCATGCAAGCTTATAAAAATTGAGCACATGATTCATGAAAATTCTCCACAGAAAATGTAGTTTTGAACTCAGTACTCGCTCAGAAAAACAAACGTATTCCTACAAGCCTGCATAGACATATTCCAACAAACCACGAAGTTTTATACTGTGTGACGAGAAGCCTGAATAAAAGTAGCTATTCACGCAGGCACATTGGTCACACTTGTCTCACACTAATAATGGATTTTTCAAACTTGTTGAAGAATTGCTGCAGATTCACCCATGCTTTTTTTCACACAGTATAAAACTACGTGCCTTTCGACTATCAGCAGTCACTGTCTCGCTAAACTATCCGCCAAGATGTCTGCGTTCAACAGTCACATTCAGCAAAACGCCTTCTACAGTTACTTGTAGTGAACCTTTGAAGATTTGTTGCCATATTATTGTTGCGCAGTAAAGACCAACAATAGAACAATCCGTTCGCAAGTTTCGCAACCTGCTTCGGTAGGAAAAAAGCGGACCTGAGTGAATTGAAAGTTCATCACTGCAAAACACCAGAATTGTGACCCTGGCTCTTGTACAGTGTGAGTGTCATACCGGAAAATAAACTGTCAGTGCAAGAATTAAATCAATTAATCGGAATTAAGCTGCTGACGTCAGGTTTTCCAGAAAATTTGGTTCTTAGTCCCAATTTCCAGGGGGGCAAATGCCCGTTTTGCCCCTCTGCGGGCGCCCATGTAGTTTAGACATTTTCAAGAAAAAAACTACGACGAACAACCACCTAAAAGAGAATGGTTTCATATGAGACAGAAGTAGGGGCGGATCCAGCCAGTAAGTTTAGGGTAGGGGGAGATTTCAGTAAAATTTGGTGGACAAGTATCATTACGGGTTCACTACTGCAAGAGAGATGAAATACACTTCACAACACTGCTGTGACAAAACAATGGATGGCTAAATGGCCTTATATCGTGAATGCTGTTTTACCAATTGTGTAAAATCATGGTGAATAAAGTTACTTTCGTAGGTTTTAGGGGGCGATCGTCCCAATCGCCCCCCTTGGATCCGCCCCTGGACAAAAGATCAACCATTGGATGATTGGAAAGAAACGAACAGAGATCAGTTTTCAACTTTGTGCCAGGACAAGCAATTCAGTCTATGATAGAGTGTAGTCTTAAACAACTTAGAGGCCATGTAAATGTGTTTGGATTTCTAAACAACTATAAAAATGTACATAAGATACATATAAGGAAACACGCAGAAGAACTTGAAGCAGCTTTAACAATTATCGCAAACAGAGTATTGATGGAGGCGTAGTTGCTAAAAAAACGAATGACGTTGACAGCTCATGGCTGAAGAACTTGAAGCTCTGAAAACATTCTTCTCTCCAGTATCTTTACGCTTCATGCTCTGTTTGAATACCTGCTAGTAGACAATCGATTTATAGCATTTTTAAAATGTTTTTATTGTTTTGAGGGTTACCTAACAATGCCTGTAACAGCTGCATCAGGTGAAAGAAATTTATAAAACTAATTAAAACCAACTTACGATCAACAATTTCACAAGAGAAACTAAACAAATAGGCAATGGTAGCCTATCTATCGAAAATGGTGTTGTTAAAATCATTGACCTTGAAAATATATTGAGAGACTGCACAAACAGCTTGAAAAGTATTTTTCCAAAAGACCTGTGTATAAGCATTATGTCTATAGGCCTAACTGTTATCCAGGGTTTTTGGAAAATTTTAGGTACGCGCTATTGATTTGTAGGGACCCGATTTCTCTGATTCTAGGTACCCGATGATAGTTTTCGCTGATTCTAAGGACCCGATTTTCAATTCTAGGGACCCGAATCGGGTCCCTAAAACACCTTAAAAAACCTTGGTTATGCTTAGTATTTTTAAAATTTACTTACAAATTATTCAGAGTCAGTGGCGGATTAAGGGGGGTGCTGACTGGGCTACAGCCAGGAGCCCCACCATTTAGGGGGCCCCCAATTTCTAAGTCGGTAAAAAACAATAATATGTGAACAACACGCAATACAGTACACTGTAAAAGATACCATCGCCAATCAGCATTGATAAGTAGGCGCTCTGTGCTCACTCGTTGAAAATGCCTCGTTGACGTAAAAGTAGTTGATTCTTTGGCATGTGGTCTGACCGACACTCACAAGCAAGTTAATATTCCAAGGTCTAAAACGGTAAGGTATTCCACCCGCTTGTCTTATTTCCGTTTGGGATGCGCATATCGACCCTGCAGACAGCCCCGAAGGAAGTTGGGAACTTGTTAGGTGGTGTCACGTCTCTTAACAATGGTGAAAGTAGGCAGCTTTTAGTTTAGGATAATAAATCATGGTGTTATAAGGCAGGACTACCAGAGGTGGTGCTTCAATACCAATTCTGCTACTATTTACTTCCAAGATACAAGTTTGGACATTTTAATACATATATATTGCTTTTATATGAATCGACATTATTTGGTATTATTCTTGATAGCTGACTTTAAAACAGAATAAACGCAATGATAAACAGAAAGGTGGCAGATATCAAGTTACTTAAAACGTTAACTGATAACAAGAATNAAGCCGTATGAAGCACGTCTTAGTTCTGTTTGTATTTCGNTCAAGTAACTCTAAGCTNGCTCACCTAAACTCAATGNCTCATTCGATTTTAGTACGTCGTAAGATGTGCTTTTAGTTATTTTGTTGAGTGCCATTTTATATTCTAAGTGAAATAGAAAAATAAAAAAATTCAGTAGTGTTGTCTTATGAATGAACGTAAAACTATGCGTAATAAGTGAAATTGAGTTTCCCAACGGTTATTGATAAGTGCGCGCATGCTGTTGTTCTTACTAATAGTTTTACTGCTTTGTCCTTGATTGTGAACAGAAAGAACGATTTACAGTACTAAATTACAATGAGTACAAATATTATTTTAACCATAAAACTTTAAGACATATCAAACTGGGCTGTTATGAGAGGTAAGGTTAGGTTAAATTTTGGATAGGTTAGCTTTACGGTTAAGTTACAGTATTTTGGTCTGGAATCTGACATGGAAAGCCGATTTTTCTGAAAATAATATTTAAAGAAAGTTTTATTTACTCTAAAAATGTCGTTTGCATATATGAGGTGGAACCCCTTATTTACCAAAAAATGTTATTTGGATATATGATGTGGAAAGCCTATGCAGCGGAGCCACGACCACCCACTGGACGGCACTGAATCGGTCGTGTTAGCGGCGCCGGGGTGGTCGCGTTAGTGGATTTATCACACTTGCATTCCTAAAGGTTTCATGCATTAGCTTTCTAAACGCTCACATCGCATTTCGCATTTATCTGTCCATGGCAATATCAAACTGCAGTAGGGAGGGATATTTTTCAAAACTAAAAAGAATAAAATATGAGGTTCGAAGTTGCATGGATCAACAGAGGCTCAGTTTTCGCTCCCTGATGAGCATTGAAAATGATATTACAGAGACACTATCAGTGGCTTGCAGAGAGAAGGCGAACGGGTGACGTTCCTAGGCATCCAAGGCAGAGGGTAATTTCATTCAAAAGATTGAAATTACAAAAAGTAAAAGGCTGTAACTGGACATTTTTCTTATTGTAAAGCTGCTAACACATGGTGCNTGGGTTTAATTTTTCGGAACTTGTATTTTTGCCAGCACTAGTTTTTACGTATTCAAATNCCAGTAATTTNCACATTCTTCAATACCAGGGACCTATACTCCAGGTGTGCGGCACACACCCAATCAAACTGACANTGACGTGACTTGTTCCAGAGCGTGCGATCAAGGAAAAATCACAAAAAAGGCTTGAAAGATATATATGGACGCTTAATTGATTTCAGGGACAAATTTCAAAATTGTCCTATTTCAACTTGCTTGATTTATCTGACTTTTTTATGCATCTCTAGTTTCCAGTTTCGTTTTTTTTGATGTGGCAATCCTGGGTGTGCGCTAATGGAGCCGCACACTTGTGCTTGCAATGTGTGCATCATTTTGACCTTAGTCATAAATTGGCAGTTCAGGAGGATTGATCATAACGGCTCACACAAGCCAGTATCTGTTCTGTCCTCCCAGCAGTTGTACATATATGCTAGCAGTCACATAATAAAAATGAACATTTTCTTGCGTGCTTTATGCGCATTCTAATGACATTCGCGCAGACTTACAGCTTTGCAGATGTGAACTGCGCTGATGTATAGCATTAGGTTCTACTCCCATCTTTTAACACGTTGCCGGATATATTTGCAGTTACTGTATAAACTGCTCCGTGGTAGCGTTGAGTGCTGTTGTGCCCCGGTCTCCTAACTTGAAGCGCTGATAATTTATGTTCATTACAGTGACACATTGTACAACAACGACTAAGGAGAGTGTGTGTAGAATAATATGCAGATTGCGTCAACAAACTTCGCCGAAATGTTGGTTTACAAACGCAAATATGACATCATATTATGACGCTGCAAACAGCGTATATCCAGTAACAATAACCACCACACGCTGCTGCTCAATACTAGAATTTGGGAGGGGGCATACAGTCAAGCAGTCGCCCCACACATCACCAGACCTCAGCACGCCGTTGGTCACTAACCTTCAGTGATTTGATCAGCCACTTTGCTTTTGAAAACGCTCGAAAAAAATCCATGTAACGTAAACAAACACCACTCTAAGATGAAAGCTTATTATTTCATTTATACGTACATTATATTGTTTGCTAAATCCATGAGTTCCGTTCATATTGTGATTGACACTAGTTAATGATTCGTTTTTTTGCTCAAGCTTCATTTGTTTCAATAAGACAAGTACTTCAATTCGTTCATTCAGTTTTTCATATATATAAATAGAAAGGGGCCCCTTTCTAAGTTTCAGCCAGGGGCCCCATACAATCTTAATCCGCCCCTGTTTAGAGTCTTTCAAAATTTTAACATATCATGCATTTATTCTTTTGCTTAGACGAACATACTACACAAAATAAAAACATACAACCTTTACTGATGTATAGAGTGGGGACCCCGCCATCAGTTTTCTAATTGGGCCCCGCAATTCCTAGCACCGGCCTTGGTTTGAATACGTACCTACTATCTACAAATTAAAATATAGCATTCTATTGCATGATGGGAATATAATTTTGTCCAAACTTAATTCCACTCAGCGAAAGAGCACAGCCAACAACCATTGTAGCATGAGTCGAGTCACGTTGAGAAACGATTTTGTGATGACTTGACTCGAGTCAAGTTTGTTACCGAATGACTTGTGTGGCGGTCTGTAAATGGCGCCACATGTAAACCAATTGGTCACCGGTAGATGGCGCCCATAAATAACAAATCACTGTGATAGACACTACAAGCGGAAGATCGAAATTCACTTAGCCCTATATAAGAATAGTGCAACGCAGAATCTGCAGAGTGAACTCAGTGAGTGGTTTCTATTGTTGCTGGTTGTTTTCCTGTTAGTTTATTGCCCTGAATTTAGATGTTTTTCTCTTTATGCTTGCCTCAATATTTCAAGGCGATGCAAACAACTATGATTCAAGATTCGATTCAAAGTCATTTTTACGAAATCTCCAATCGTCTTATTGACAAACACAAAAAGTTTGTACACAAAGCAATAAGCAGTTTTGCATCAGTTATTAATATTGGCGAAAATTTTCTGTTGTAACTGTGTCTCCTAGTGATGTTATGCTAGTTTTTCAGGATCGCGGGTTCCACCTGACACTAAGGTAGAGTGGAGACTTTGCTTTTGAGTGACGGGCCAGCACCGCGCAGCAGCCTACATTGGAAAATTATCGTAGTTTAGCGTAGCATTTCTCTGACTCTACTCTGACTCAACAAATATGACTTGCCCACATTATTGCCAAAAACATTAGATGAGGAACTTCTGCGGCTGTGGAAGATAGTGGTCCGCCCGAGTCAGAGTCACAAGCCTTTCGAGTCAAAATCGAGTCAGAGTCATGAAAAATTTCTTAGAGTTGAGTCATGAGTTGGTCGAGTCACAAGACTGTGGAGTCAATTCGAGGCATTTGTTTGCAAGCTAGTCAGTGTCGAGTCAAATGAAATTTAACATTTTTTGCTAAAAAATGGCGCCCAGTGAGCTGAAAAATGGTGCCCAATGTTAGATCTAATTTATTTGTGAAAGCAGTTTCCATTTCAATTGTCTCCTTCATTCTGAGTCATTTCCACAAATCTAGTTCAAACTTGCAGCAAAAAATATACTTCCTTGTCTGTCACATGCCCACAAAACTGACGAGAGATGGACATGTACTTGGATTAAAATCTTGCTGCATTCTAGTAATTTGATGGATTTGGACTTATAACTTCTGCTTCACCAAATTTCGTTTGTTTTTGATAGGCCTAACATTGTTTTGAACTTCTTCACAACTTTCAGTTCCTTTTTGAGACTGTACAATACTGGATTGAAAATATTGGTTCAGTGGAGTTTCTCAAATCCGTCGAGATGAAGGCATTTTAACATCAGGCTGTGAATTAAATGGCTCAAATCATCGAATGTCGATGCTCACAAAAACATGTAGGCTAAATTGTTTTGATCAAGATCTCAACTAATTTTACAAGCAATTTTTTTTAGAAAACAAAATTCATGCGGCTCTACGAAGAACAAAGAAGGTTGAGATTGCTACGCAAAGGCAATGCTGTAGAAAACAGACACCAAGATAACGCACCAGAAACTACTGCAATTGACCATCGACACCGTCATTAAAACGCATTAAATAATGGAGGAAAAATGAAGATTGTGAAAAGCATCCGACCTTTGAAGTGATCGGATAAAAAAGTTTGATGAAAATTCGCATCGGCGAACGAAGCCATACAGATAGTTTCCAAACAAGGCATCAAAGATCTTGATATTATGGTTAGCCTGGTGGGGGTGAACACTTGCATTTCCGTGTACGTAATGCATAATTCGGTAGGCACTATTGTAGGTAATTCGTATGCACTTCTTACTAGTCTGTATATGTTTGCTCCACAATTGCCAATTATATATTGGCATGCAATAGGCACGAAATTCAGCGTTTTTTACAGGAGTTGAGCACTGAGCAAAGGCACTTCTTAGTTTATTTGCTGCACAGTGCAGCGATTTCACTTGTCTCTGGATGCCATTATCATTCTTCAGTGAGGCATTACACCAAGATATTTGACTTAGTCAGAAAATTGTACACGTACACCATTTAGAAAAACATTCGAGGGAACAGGTTGTTTATACTTACATAGAGAATATGGTAATACCTGATACTCACAACATATAGCACAGTTTATCATTGTTTATGTATAGCCCAGTTTTAATGAGTCGTATGTGTTATATAACTGTTAGTCTTCTGCTTTGATATATTACAAGCTATTCTATTACTGAGCTTAACAGAGCTTCCCATTGCATATTACTGCTAACGGTGATTATTTTGAAGGCTCAGCAGTGTCAATTGTTATGATGTTGTGAGCCAAAAGTAGAGCATAAGTGATATTGTACTAGTTTCCAAACTACAGTATTTATCCGTTTGTTGAATCTTTGAGTTGGATTACACATGAGCGTTGCATAATAAAAGTGATAGGAATTTGGATATAGACAAGATTTGGTTTTAGCATTTGCATTGGATTTTGAAACACAAGTTTTGGCTTGAATTTGGATTTGACAAACAAATTCCTTCATCTCTGGAAAAGACTCAAAGTAAAATATGAGGCCAACTCCATGTTCGCAATATACAAATACAAAATTAAACTGCGGTGACGTGTTTTGTGCCCCGCTGGCCCTCCAGTGAAAAGCAAAGTCTCAGTTCTACCTCTGTGTTAGGTGGAACAGTTAATCTTTAGGTACCATAACACCACTAGGAGACACAGACAAAACAAAATTTGCGTTAATATTGATCACCACTGAAGCACAAAAAGCTCAATTCTTCGTGTCAAAACAAACTGGGTTTTTCAATCAGATGTTTCCAGAATTTGTGAAAATGGCTCTGACTCGAGTCAGAGTTTGTGACTCGAGTCGAGTCATTTGGTAAAAAACGTAATTGGAATCGAGCCAGGATCGTTTTTCAACACGATTAGTGTCGAGACAACAAAAATAATGACTCGAGTCACACTATCACTGCAAAACATGTAATAGAAATACACAAGGCTGCTTGAGAAACCTATTTATATCGGGTAGCAGAGATGATCACTATCCGGTTTGCCGGTTGGATATCCGCCAGGATAGTGAGTTTGCAACCGGATACGGATATCCAAAAACTGTTTTCAAACGGGAACCGGATACGGATCCGGATATCCTAAACGGTTTTATCGATATTTCGAGGATTCATACTTTTGGAAAAAGTTGCACATTGCATTTTCATTCAATTATTTTCTTCAGAAGCACCTTTTCAGCCTTCCCTGCCGTAACTCCGAGTCTGTCTATCTATGGTGTAATCTCTGCACTGTAATGTAATCCCATTCCCTCTCTTAATCCGCTAATTGGACACCGACAGGCCAAGCTTGTCAGCATGAGTCTGTTCCTGATGTGGCAGGATAGGACTCTTTCAGTAGCCTATATATTCAGGATGTTGTTTGCTGCAAATCTATACCTGAACTAACGGTAGGTAGTGTAGGCCTTCTGTGATCTGTAGTCTAGACTAGCTAGAGCACTCTAGCTCTTTTAATGTGTACTGTAGTCTACACCAGGCCTCGCAGTCTTCACGCCATGTTCTACGTGAGCCTGCAAGTGCATTGACTGGTTGTTGGATGATACCAGGCCAGATAGCTTTTTTCTTTCTTAAACATGATATGGAAAATTGTTGTTTTGTGACACTGACTTGTTAGACTGAATTTTTAGTCAGTCATTTCAATACAAATGACATATTTCAAGCCAGTGTGTTGTTTTGAATGCTGTTTTGTGAATGTGAACATTTGCCTACAATAACTTCTACACAGGATCTTCCTATTTCACTGTAAACTTTTGACTAGCAGTGTGAACCTGCATGTCGCTAGGTTATCTGTGTGATCGCAGGCCTGTTTTAATGTAGGCCTAATCATTTAGATCTTACATCTTCAAGTACCGTTACTATTGCAAAAATGTATGGGAACGTTTTCCTACACCAGAAAAATGTATGGGAACATTGTTCCCAACCCTCTACAACCCTGGTCATGAAAAAAAGTACAATATGCAGAGACAATTGGTTGGGATTTAAGAGTTTATGGTTAAGGTTCATGATCAGGGCTTATGGTCAAGGTGTAAGGTCAGCTTTTAAGTTGAGGGGTTCAGTGTTTAGAGTTAGGGTTTAGCCGGCAGGTCACCTAATGCAAACAAGAAGCTGCTAACCGTTTACCAGCCCTGAAACCATGACAACCATTAGCCATGCATGGGATTGAGCAGCTGTAGTTATCATGTTCAACTAAGCAGGACATGCGTTCCAAACTTGTCATGTGACTACTTCAACCAGTCATGTTCAGCTGAAGGCAAAATAACTCCAGAAGTTATTTTGCCTCATGAGGCAAAATAGACAAAGCACAAAAATGTATGTTGTGCATCAGAAGGTACTTTTGGATAGTTTTTGGATACGGATAAGATGATTTCAACCAAAACAGGATTCGGATCGGATATCATTTTTCAAAAACAGGATAGGATCGGATAGTAAAAATCCACTATCTGATCATCTCTTCCAGGTAGACAATCCAGTAACAAAACTAATTTAACTGCTGAGGGGCATCAACTCGACAACCTTCCGGTTCCTTCAATGCCCTGGCGTCCTTGCACTAATTTGTGTTTTTT
>JGI24022J15233_10007127_pt1 | contig 12269 bp, 6 predicted proteins | sample Ectturendosymbi2_FD_15233 | JGI IMG/M metagenome (IMG submission 15233)
AAGAGGTTGCAGTCTGCTGGATGATCAACACAGTTGCGCGGGAGTGCTGGGTCGCAACCGGTATCTATCGTTGTTTGCTCAGTTCCGCAAGGAGCTGAGCGTGGCAGAGAAAGTGTAAACCCAGCTAAAATGAAACTCTGCCCGGGTTTCCATAACCCTTTCGCATCCAAGCAGACGACTGTTNCTCTGTAGCAGTTCATATTTTTGTGCCAAGAGGAAGTCAATTCTCCCACTTCTGCAAAAGCCAGCCGCTTGAGGANNCATGCGCACTGTGGTGTACAAAGCTTCACAAGTTGTGCAGAAGCATTTCATGATGGTGAAGAAAGTTTAGGGGGGACGATTTCAGTAATATTTGGCAGTCAAATATCATTGCGGGTTCACTACTGTAAGAGAGATGAAGTATACTTCACAGCACTGCTGTGAGAAAACAATGTACGTCAAATGGCCTTACATCGCGAATGTTGTTTTCCGAATTGTACAAAATTATGGTGAATAAAGATATGCTCGTAGGTGTTAGGGGAAGCGATCCCTCCTGGATCCGCCCCTGTCTGGAGTCGGAGTCGGATAAAAAAATCCGACTCCTACTCCACGCAGAATCCGCCGACTCCTTGCGACTCCGACACCGACTCCGCAACCCTGGTTAGATTATCCTGAGCTAAAGAACACTCATCTCGTTTGGTTTCAGCTCTGAGTACAATTTCATTTATTTGGTGCTTCTGTTCTGATAACTTTTTTTATTATTCTGGGTAACGTTATCCTTTCCAAAATGTCACAATTCTTGACAAAGTACCATTAGATATAGGCACAATCCACAATATGGTTGACGTATAACAAGTTGCAAAACAATAAAAATTATTCCTAAAATTTTGCACTGCAAACACTTCTGTTTGTTATAATATATCAACTTGTCGCAATGTAACTCGGACAAACTTAAATGAAAAGTAAACCATTTACACATGATTAAAATCTCATTGTGGCCAGTTGATTTCGTCAAAGAACGTTTGAAACACAAAATCATTTGCCAGAATTTTTACTTCATAACTGTTTGGTTATGAAATCTGTATTTTCAGTTAAACATTGATCTAAAAATCAAGGTGACAGTTATTCATTGCCCAGCAACATGATATCTTATTGCACTCTTGCTAACGTAATATCCCTTACAGCAGGGGTCTCAAACTCAAATTGCTCCGCGGGCCAAATGAGGACTTATATAGTAACCCGAGGGCCGCATTATGACGCTGACCCAACAATGGCAGTACCTGAACCTTACTAGAAACAGCTTTTACATCTTATTTCTTGCGAAAGGTATCGTGAGTTACAGACAAATCATTTTTAGCCGTCTCTACGTTCATTTAAAAGGAACTTGTTCAGTTGCTAGCCGAGCATTTTTAGACACCAGTGCAGGTTTTTTAAAGGTGTTTTAGGGACCCGATTCGGGTCCCTAGAATTGAAAATCGGATCCCTTGAATCAGAGAAAATTATCACCGGTCCCTAGAATCAGAGAAATTATCATCGGGTCCCTAGAATCAGAGAAATCGGGTCCCTACAGGTCCATACCGGGTACTTAACATTTTCCTTAAAAGAAACCCTGCACCGGTGAATAAACTAAATGACGTAAACATTAAATATTTAAAAATTCCCAAAACGCATCGTGGGTCGCACAAAACGCCCTCGCGGGTCGCATGTTTGAGTCCCTGCCTTACAGGAATTAAACATATAGTTGCACGGTAAGATGACACTGTCGATTATGTTGCATTATCCCATGCCTCAGCATTCACTACATGCAAACTCAGTCCTTGAAAAATATTCTTATACTCGTCCAAAAGCTATCACAATCTGTTTTAGCACACCTGTTTATGGATGATGACGTAACAAAACACACGGAAAATTGCATTCCATTTTTGAGGCTGTTTTTATNATAATTTTTCTTTAAGCAGTATTTACAAGTAGCACATTGATATTATCTACGACGGACAAACAGAAGGAAAAAGNCAATAAAGTTAAACACAAGTCATAAAACATCACTGGTATTTTCGAAAAATCTTTGCAATAACTTTTAAGACCAGCACTACGAATCGGCGGCTTAATGCCGGACAAAAAATCGCTGAAATTGTCAAAATTTTCTCTAAGTCAATGAACTGAAAAGCTAATGTTTCGTCACGATTCACATCTCATCAATTTTGGTAAACCCCTTTCCCGATAGGTTAGTTTCCGGTTGGTTAGTCGCAACTTCCACAATTTTATAATTCGAGTCGTCTTAGGTTTTCGTAACTTTTGCGGGGCTGTGGTTGTTTTGTAAGCAGTAACAGTATATATCAGGGGTGGGCAAACTTGTTCAATAAAAGAGTCATTGGCAGAAAACCAAAAACACCAGTGAGGCGCAAAATCAATTTGTAGTCAAGTGTTAAGTACAGAATGCAGGTTACACATAAAATGACCTAAATCAAATCGCGTAGACTCCTCGGCAACTAACCATACGAATTCGTGTAAACACATTAATAAATAAAGCAAACACTAAATATGAGGCGGCAACCCTCGCTATCCATTTGAGATATTGCTACTCAGCTAGAAGACCCACACAAAGTATATCAGCGAGCCGCAATTTGCCCACCATTAGTATATATTGTCTTCTTTTACTTGTATTGAAGAAGTAGAGGATAAAACTTTGACAGAACTATCAATAGGTTCACCTCCACGTTGACAGCAATAACTTGTTTTCAATGAAGTTTCACGCTTACTATCATTGTCAGAAAAACGACGAGTAAGCTGATATTCGCTTTGTGCGATCCGTTGCATTTATCTGCCAATCAAAAACAAGTTTCAGAACAATCGATTCTTTCATCTTCACAGTCCTCGTTAACAATTCCATACTACTGCAATGTTTTCAAAAAAAGCAGTCAATTGTGCGTAGAAGTGATCTCGGTAAAATCTAACCCTAGAAACTTTAACACCTCAAAGACTTCCTGAAAGGAATTGCTGGATTCAATGTGTTGCGATGTGGAGTTGATGGAAATTAAGAAAGAATTCAGGAATAATAGCTCTCAGTGACGATTCTAGAATGAAAAAAGTAGGAGGGCGACTAAGGGGCCAAGGAAAAAAGAAGGGAGGCCAACACAAATGTCTTTCCTGCATGGTGACTTTTCGTTGTAATGAAGATTGATTTGCTATGATTTAACCCTATCAAACCCAACACAGGCTTGTGAATATCGTCAGAACTGTCGCCAGAAAATCTTCAATAGGGGGTTTTACCTTTGTGCAGGGTTGCTTGACATTCTAAAAATTGACAAAAACTAAACTGATTTACAGTGTTTCATATTTCAATTTAGGGGTCTTGGAGCTTTGTTTTTGGGGTATAAGCCCACCATAGCTCCCCCGTGGTGACGTGACTGAATATCGTTCGTTAAATATGACCTTCCGTTATTATTCACTAGAGACACCTAAGCACCACATGATGCAATCGCACACTTGCACTGCTATGTTGAATATTATGTGCGTAACATGCAACTTCCACAGCACTACACTCTGACTCTACACACGTAAAACGACCATTTCCCGTACACAATTGTGTCGGTGCCGGCCCCGCATGAACGTAAACAGCTGCACGAAAGTGAAAACAATTCACATGAAAGCGAAATGGTTCCAACGACGAATGCTATCCTGACACAGAGACAAGTAGGCTGTTGATAGCCAAGTATTTTCGTTAAACTATTCTTGCTACAAAGCATGGGCGGCGGAACCTTTTTCAAAGTGTGGGGGGGCACTGGTGCACATCAAACAAACTATACAAATTTTTTGTGGTTTGAATGGGCATTTGTGACGTCACAAACATGAAACATTACGTCATTACCTATATACACCATATGAAGGTCTAAATTACATTATTTTAGACTAAATTAAACCACTATGAAAACATATCGGTGAAACACCTGAAATTCAAATAGGTTGTTACAGGGGCGACCCAAGTCAACAGCGTCGCCCGGGCTCATCGTACGATTTATTCTGACTGAATAAAACCATTCGACGCTTGCGTCACTGAAATTTTCATTTGCTTTCATTCTGGCTGGCATTAATGTCGCTCTGTGACGTTAGTTGCGTGGTGATAAATGAGAAGTTCTCATGATAACTTCTCCATTGTTGAGTAACGTACGTCAGAGAGCAATGATAACGGCAGTAAGTACTCTGCGTACCAACTTACCAAGGCTGTGAAGTCGGTACTCAAACTTCAGGCTCCGGCTCCAGTTCCGGGTATCTAAATTTTTTGGCTCCAGCTCCAACATCTACAAGCTTTGGCTCCGGCTCCAGAACAATTTAGTACAAACAATCAGAAAAAACATTAAATTATTTGTATAACTCGCTTGCCCCACAAGCTATCTTTGTTGATTCGGAACCCAAATTTCAAGCTCCAGCTTCACCATCAAAAGCTTTTAGCTCCGGCTCCAGCTATCCAAAATTGCTCCGGGATCCGCCTCCACAGCCCTGCTCCGTACTAGTCTTATTCACATTAGCCCGTTGCTAGACAATTTATCGTTCGCTTCAAATTATTCTCGAAAAGGAACTGTCCATTGGATTGGACCTCAAATCCAATGTTCTATGCAAGTCTATTGCTTCAAAAACATTCAGTCCGATATGAATCATGTTTTAAAAACTACTTAATTGCATAGAGGAGCGCGGGCTCTAACGTATGAGCCCAAGCAAAGCGCGAGCGAACGAAGTCGAGAAGATGCTTGCTTCGAACGATATTGTTTTATTCACGTTACCTGCAACATGATTGTGAAAGGCCAGACATGGAACAAAAATATATGAACAGTGACAAGACCCAATAAAAAAGCCTGAGTTAACAACTTAGTGAAGTAGGACCGGGGGTGGTGGCACAAATATACAAAACAAAGCAAGCTCGCTTTCTCCAGTATAAACTGTAGGCCTAATCGAAGACTCGGGCTAAGCCGAGGAGCTCGTGTGCTGAAGCCGCCACTGGACTGTTGAAAACACCAAGAACACAGCTTAAAAACAGGCAAAAATGAGACAGCATTGAAACCTGTCTTGAACACATTCAAAATCAAAACTTTTCCGCATCTTGAACACAGAAGTAACATGAGTGAATACTCATTCGACAACTGCATTAGATACCGGAATACAAAGACAACACAAAGCATATGTAGCAACTAGCAAGTTGTCTGTAAGAATGCCAATTGTGTTGCCAATGCAGAAATGAATACAGCTGTTTAGTGTTGCCAATGCAAAAACAAAAATACAATTGAAATTGATCTGTCAAATATTTCATTTTGCAATCAAGATTCAGCAAAATTTCACTATTGAGAATGGTGTTAAAACGCTTGAAATTTCCCCAATTTTTGATGGTGTGGCACCAACTTTTTCGTACACGCAAGCATGGGTGTCGGAAGGGGGGCAGGAATTTGAAAATTTCAGCAAAAAGGCTGTTTTCTTAATTTCGTGTGGTAAACAACAAATTTCACCACTTTTGGCGCCTCTAGAAAAACTGTTGGAAAAATCCACTAGTGCCCTCCTGGATAAAATCCTTTCGACGCCCATGCACACAAGCATATGAAATTGCGCCATTTTTGTAAAAATTGTGTTGCATTACGCCATCTATCAACACTTTTCAATAACACTAATCCGGTAAGCTAGCCATAGCAGGATGACAGACTGTGCACGGTGTATTCTGCCAAACAATTACAAAATTCCGACAAATTCACTGCCAAATTACAAATAATATATCATAAATAATGTTGACAAAATACTTGCAAAATTCTGCAACATATGTTTTATTAAACGATTTACCTTAACACAATAGACCCTATACTAATTGTGTTACTTTAGCTTATTTAGGCAAAATTCGAAACTTGAAAGTGGGGGGACAGGCCCTCCCAGAAATAAAAGTGGGGGGCCTAGGCCCATACAGCCCCCACCCCCGATTCCGCCACCTATGCTACAAAGCAAGTTTTTCAAATAAACCATTTGCCAACAGATTAGTGACTATGACTAATCCGTTTTTATGGTAGCTTAGGAACACTTTGTGGTGTAACAATAACAATGTTATGCAACTGCTATCACAAGTGTAATACCATGTGCAGCGTGGAAACGGTAAGGACCTTTCAATGCACTATTATGCAGTTAACAACAGTGAGGTTTCGGCACCAGACGACCAGCGGCACCTAAACTAGCAAAGCCGCGCCGCAGATAGGTATGCGTGTATCGGCGTTTTGGGTGTGTACCTGATAGCAAGATGTAACAGCAGGCATGAAACTTGCTCAACAGATATTCCTAACATAGTCGTTCATTTTAATATTCACATTAAATTTTTCTCTGACTGATCCTCAAAAGCTGACTTTTAAACCCTGCGTTAATTTATGACAGTGATTTCCAACGGGGTCCTGGCGGCCCACCTATCCACAGAGAGTTCCATAAATCTTTGATAAAAAGTTCACTGACCTATGTGCAAGTTTCGACTAGTTGTTCATGAGGTGACAGCATAGCAAAGTTGCCCACCGGATACTTTCAAAAAAGATGGTACATGGGCCAATAAAGATTGAGAACGACTGATTTATGACTATCTTGTCATAAGCGAAACACGCACCACCTCAAATAAACCAAAAGAAACAATTAGAAAAATAGACAATGAGCAATACGATTCTCACACAAATCCCTGCACCCTCTACGTCAGAATTTCATATCAACATCAACTCAGTGAAATTTAATCCTATCATGTGTACTGTCAAATTCATTAAATCTATTTTTCAGCTCGTAACCTTTCAATTGAAAGTAGAGCATTGTTACTCAATCTTTCGCTGGTGGTGGAATTTCTAAGAAATGTTTTCACTATTTTCATTTTTGACAAAATTCTCTCGCATGAAGCTCTCGTGACCGGAAGAGTTGCAGCTATTAGTAACAGGTTGTATAAACAATCAGCAAACGCACCTGTGTAAGGAGCTACAAATGAAATAAATTGCTCGAGCGATGTAGGCAGCTGCGACTTTTTCCGAAGCAAATTCTTTGCCAGAAGTGTTTCATGTTTTAAATCGTTTTCACTAACTGAATATGCATTTGCGAATTTTTTCAAGTGTTCTTCTGATAGAAACGTTTGACCTCCGGGTCAAATAGCTGAAATTCTGGAAACAATTGCTCCTGAACCATTACAAAATGTCATTACAAAGTTCTATGAGGTTGCGGGACATGTGTAGGTAGACTTAAAACTGAAGTCACGACCAATTGCGTAAGATACTTCGAAGTCATGCCAGACACAAGGCAGCAGAACACGTGCCTACAGTCAGAATAAATTGGGGATAAATTAACTTACACCAATTCTTAATGCCATCGCAAACATTTTCCTACTGGGACAAGCAACAATCTGCTGACAGTAATATAATCCAGTTCTACCTCACACTAAAATGCACGATAGATCAATCTTCCCATTTACACGACTCTTTCTTAGCTTCGAACTGAACCTTTCACCACCAAAACCGCGAGTCTGACTAAATTTCACGCAGGATCCGAGCAACCGCTGATGTGTGTCGTCATAAACAACTCTCATTACCCGGCCGGTCAAAACCAACAACCAAGCTTATCATTGCATTTGGCAAATATTGAATGCCCGCAAGAGGGCTTCTAAATCATCGTTTAAAACTTTGCTGGCTGAAAGTTTTCTGCTGCATATGTCAGTCAAACGAACTTGAATGTGAGATTTAGCACAAAACTGGGGTAACCAAGCAGGGGCCATCCAAAAATCTGGGGGGAATGGCCCACCCAGACCCGCCCTTAGAACCGCCACTGATAGCTCTATTTTGCAAAGATGTGGCTAAATTTTTGTACTTTGCTTAAAGGAAAATTTGAGAACCTCAACGAGTGTTCGTAAATAATCTAAGAATATGTTCTGCCTGGAGATTTTTGTAAAAATAGCCGCGATGAAGCATTGCATGTTCCAAAGTAACAGGCTTGTTAGAGAGCATAACAGACAAAAAAACAGGGGGAGTTGGTTAGCTGACAATGCTTCTGATTATTTTAATGCACGTGTTGAATTGGATGCACTTCCCAAGCTTCAAAGCAGGGCCCAAGAGGAACAAACAAAAGAGGAATTAATATTGTCTTTGATTAGTTAAAAAGGTTACTGGATACTATCAACTGAAAAATATTTTTTACATACCCTCCCATTCAGAATGAACACTGACTGACATATTAAGGAGTGGATTATATACTTGACAGACACCTTTACAATCTACCAACTCCACCTATCTCAAACTATCTGAGAAGGTTGCAGGGTAAAAACAAAAGCGATTCTTTCAAAGGACTATCTCGTATCGTGAGCGGAACAATTATAGACATTCTATGTGCTGGAATGTAACCACCGGACACTTCCAAACTCCCTGCAATCCAAAGTTACCCCAAGCGCAAGATTAATTTAAGAAGCTAACCAGTGACGTCAACCCGAAATTGATCACTTTAGCTTATGGAGACATGTGCGCCATAGTTATTATAGGTGTTGTTGTTAAAAGATCATCTTTCATGGAAAGTGGCCTTTTAGCATGATCGCAATAAACCTTGCATTCCCTATTTTTTGGACTGTTTCAAACATGTGCTTTTTAGCTTGTATTTTGTCTTGTTTCCTGCATTTTGTAAAAAATTGCATTCCGTTAACCTCCTAAGTTACTGGACGAAACAAAATTCTACTCTGCAGTTTTTCAAGGTTTTGTATGGAGTGTACATGGACTGACTTCCATCATGAGAGGGCATCATCATGATATTTGAAAAAGGACAATCGGGAGCAGAATTTTCTGTAAGATTAACGCAAAAAATTACATAAGTTGTTCTTTTGTTGAAACGTGCTTGATGTTTTAAAAAAATGACGACTTACGCAAATGGTTGAATCGATTCATTACGCAGAAAGTAGTTGTACTTGTAGTTACGGAAAGCCTGTCTGTTTTAATATCAAGGAACCACAAACAAAATTAGCAATTTTCTAATCGATTTTTTGCTCTAATATGAAGCAACACCGCAGCAGTTCCGTTGAAAACACAATTGCAGCAAAATCTATAACAAACGTACGCTATCACCAAAATCAGACGGCCATGGTATCATCAGGCACCACAAATGAGAATTACGATCAGATGGAGTTTGATAGTGATGCAAATAAAAACACAGTTTTTTTCTCAAATATCTACTGTCACTGAGCAATTTCGATTCATTACGACATTTTTAGAAAGAAAACAATGTGTATGTCGATCTGAGCAGGCAAACTTGTACCTGAGTTACACCAACATGTCCTATATCCATTGTAATTCCTGCAGCTATTACTATCGCTGGATCCAATTCGGCATCGACGAGTGATGTTGACCACGGCAGTATTCGAATCAACTGCAAAAATATTATAAAAGTAAAAGAATATCAGCAGTAGCTGGTACTCGTTTACTTGCAAAGCAGTTTATGGTGCTTGTTTGCTTGCAGTCTTAAAGTATACGTTTGCTTGCAACACGAAGCACATTGTAAGCATTGAACGACTGACTCTGTTTGTGCCGAAAAGCAAATGCACTTTTCGATCCACTACAACATCCGGAAGTTTTTTTCATACAATGATATTTCATACACAGATAGAAGCTAGTTGTTTGCGTTCATTTTAATTTGTTGAAATATTAGGCATTTCGAAATGAGGCAAGACTATAGTCTGCTATAAAAACCGGTTCAATTATTCTCAGGTAAAGGATATTCTAAATTTATGATGTTGTTATAAACAATATAATATATTCCCTAATCTGCCTGTATATGCCTTTTTAAAATATACTTACTTATTTTCAACAACATTTGATTAGTTACAGCCTGTGCTGCCTGCTTGTGTCACCAAAACAGTGCTGCAAAAAGGAATTGTCACGTTGATTATGTTCAGTCAGGACTAAATTATTCTCTTCCTGCGTGCTTTTCTGTGGGTATTTTCTAACGTGACGCTTGCTTCTGACCAGAAGTGAATTGGAACTGAAAACTGTTGTCAGACGTAATAGTTTATAAGCAGCACACACTCCAGGAAGTACACATAAATCTGCACAAGGAGACGCTGAATAGAAATGATACTACAAGTACCTGTATTGACGGCCATTTTTCATAGCGAATCGAGGGCATGGCAATTTTTGGCAGCTGTGGTCTCCACCCATGCGACCACTTTTCTGACATTTTACTCCCTATCGAACAAGTTACTTTAAGCTAGTCTTTGCCATTCCTTCCCGGCTGTCCTACCATCGAACCCCAAATATGAGCATAAGTGTAACTTTGAGAGCTTTCATTTCTTCGTCCCAGTATCCGCTCTGTTGCAAAATGCGGGCAGGTTTTATGAGATATGCGAAGGCCACCTCTATGAAAAAACAGTAGCTTGCAAGTTGTTTAGATAGCAAATGCTGTTGTTCGTTCGTTGAAACTTGAGTGAATTTAACAATGGGGCTTTTCATATCTAGGTATTCAGTTGGCTTCCACTTCTTACTCAGGTGACCAATCCACCAAGCACTACCCCAATGCCCATATAACTGTTGCGTTACGACGTTGTTATTGGCATAACCAGCTCGCAGTGAAAAAGCTGTTGAAAATATAATTTGCACGCATTGGGACTGATGCATTTTGAATAACATAGCGTTTGAACTGCTGTATTACACTGCATCCAAAAACGCACCAACCAGTAAAAAAATATCATTTTGTATTTTGTATAATTTTACTGCAATATTAAAAAACTACTGATATAAAATTTCGGGTAAACTTCATCATTTTGTACAGTTGTTTTCCTAATTATTTTCGTGGGAGTTGGCAATGACTTTTTTCTGTACTATTTTCGTTGCTGTCACAATGTGTTTTGTAAGAGCATTACGCTGCATCGAGTTTCATTACTTCTCTCTGCTCGATGAATTTGCTGAGAGCAGCGTCGTTAGGTTGATTGAGCAGAATATATCAGAGGACGTTAAACGATTGACGTCATTTCCATGATGCAGCAAATTGCTGCGCGGCACAAACGTTTCTTCGTATGCTATAAATTGCTGAAGCTCAGGCAAAGTGTTCCCTGAAGCTTGATTACATCACAGCTTGCAGCACAGTTTTGCGTTACTTCTGCTGAAACTACTTGTAACCTGGTACTTCTTATGCGACTATTTTGCTTACCGGTAATCAGAAAAAATCGATGAGTGTGGAACCCTTGTGCTTGCTGCATTTTAACCGAACACAGAACATCACGCCAAATTTGGCGATACAGTTCATAAAACATAAAACTTATGCACGAACTGTAAAGTTCACCTACTTCAACAACCCAACAATGTTCTTCGGTCCCAGCTACTTCAATATTTTATCAACTGGAAAAAGCCATGTAGCCACATAACTTGCTGACGTCTAAGGTACTCCCATTTGGCAGCAAATTGCACGCAGTTGAACAAAACCAAATTGAGCTAAAAGGTTATGTGGATTTCAAAACGACACTGTAATTTTCATCAGGTAAATCCTGAAAAGCTATAAAAATTTTAGAAAAAGGATCCGGTGTTTCTTTTAAAGTATGCTTTTTTCAATGACGGTAGACCGATTTTGTTCTGAAATGAAGAGAAGAATATTTATTATCATGCTCCATCTTTTAGTACTTGGCCTTATAGATGCAACTTGTTACAAGACAGGCCAAATTTCTAATCTGGTGAATATCTTATAAATCGTTATTATATAAATTAAAAGCATGCCGAAGTCCAGAAACGCTTGGACCGAGTTCAATTCATTTTGAATAGGAGTCTGACACAGGCATTGCGCAGAGCAAGTTTTTCTTGATGTTTGCACGACCAAACAAGCCTATTGATGTGAGACCTGTGGCAACGAAAGGGCTCAAATGGGTAATCAGGTATGGAATTCTGCTTTGCTTCAAATTGTATGGCTATTTGGTATTATTGTCGTGAGCCAATCAAGTAATCGTTTCTAGCTGAGGACGAATTATCAAGGCGTGTTCTAATCAACTTCAATAAAGTAAACATACTGTCAATAGGCCATTGTGTTTTCTGGCAGTGCGAATACTGCGCGCCGCAAGAGGTCAGGAAGGAACTTGATATGTCAGGTCCTCGACAAGTGCTGTTAGGATCCAACAAGGTGGAATATTGGCACACGTGGCACTGTATCGCGCTTCCTGCAAATAAGTAACAGAATAAAAGCAATTACTGCAGACATTTACAGCATGTGGCTAACAAATGCTTGGCGATAATGAGAATGAAATCCACAATGAGTGGGAGCATGGGCGTCCGCAGGAATTTTTCCGGGGG
>JGI24022J15233_10007130_pt1 | contig 12266 bp, 7 predicted proteins | sample Ectturendosymbi2_FD_15233 | JGI IMG/M metagenome (IMG submission 15233)
CATCCATCAACTCCGAGCACGAGGCTGGTCTTCGGTATATGACTCAACCAAGAATCGAATCCGGTCTGAACAGCTTTGCTGACGTGTGCTCAACCGACTAGTTTTTTATTAATATAGGCTACCTTAAATGCAAAAGGATATCAAGCATTTTTTATGTAACATTCTATTAAGTTTCCAGCATTGCAAAGGACTTGTGCAGAACTTAACCTTCAGGCCCGTAACCAGCTTGGGTCGCCAGGGGTGGCGGAGAGTTTTCTGAGAGGGGCCCACAGTTTTTAAACTACGTCCAATAGTTTGCAACTGTGCCCAACACATTTTTTCAGGGGAGGCGAAAAATTTTGAGGGGGAACTTTACTCCCCCTGCGCCCCCTCTGGTTACGGACCTGTTAACCTACCCGAACCTAGACAATACGTCATTTTGTTTGCTATAGGCAATTATCATATATGACGACATAATTGTATATAAACACAAAATGCCGATATCCTTCATTTGATATGTAAACTTGAGAAAATAATTGAAAAAAACTTAAAAATGAACTAATAGCACCTCTATTGGGCTTAAAACGTTGTACGTTATTTGATAACATAGTGAAGAATCCATACTCTAAACTTCATAACGCAGAGTCAAGAGAAAGTTGAGAAAAATTGCACATATTCTCATCTGTTTGGCTTGTTTGTTTCATTGATACTAGTCACTTTCAGTGAATAAAATCCATTCTATATGCTGACAGGAAGCTGTATGATCTATTTAAACACATTATAGCAAATAAAACTGTTTCATACATACCTTTAGGTAGATCGGCCTCTTCTATATGTCTTCACTCGTACTTACGGTATAATTATTCAAACCTGATCCAGTACTTCCATTACAGCCACTAACCAGTCAACCAGCCTAGATTTTTATAAAAATCAATTAACACTACCAAAAGATTCTCTGAGATGTTATCATCACAACATTCTCTGACTCTGATTTGTAGTGATTACGAACACAATTCTGGCGCATAAGATAAATTGGACATAAAAAACATCAAAAAGTATATTTATGTTTCGCACATTGCATTTCATCAGAACATAAACTTTCAAATTCAACAAACATTCCGAAATCGCTAGTGGTAACTTTGTTGCAGTTTTAAAAATGAAAACTACTAGATTCATTCACCTTTAAATGTCGACCGTTGAATGGTGGTCATTGAATGCGTTTCGACGAAATATTCACAAAAATCTGATCAAATTTCTTCTTTGGCGGGAAAGCCTGTTTGGAACCACGGCGATAAACTGCAGCAGAATAGATAATAATGCCAGTATTTCATTCAGCCTGCCCCTGAAGCATAGCACCTGTTAACGCAAGGCTGGCTGCAATTTAAGGTCTGTCTTGATCTGTAACAAATTTGCTCCGCAACGGTAACTTGTAAGACAACCGTTGGTATACTGACATGAATGCAAAGATCATTTTTATCAAATTTAGAATAACAGAGGAATCTTTTTACAAGAGATGAACGAAATTGTTGATGTTTATTTGCCGAGAAGTGGTTCGTTTATGATAACAGTGAAACTATTTTCAACTCTGGATTACAAAAAAACTTTGACTGGCGATGATTAACTGAACCCTGAGAAACTAAACGTTTGGAAAAATACCTTTAATCGTTGTGCGGATCGTCTCTTGTGCGAAAATAACAACGAATCGGGGATGCTGAAAGGAGGAAGAACCTTCTCGAAGTATTGGAAACGCAAGTTGCGGAACGGTTGGAATTTTACTGTGATCGATAAAATCAAAGCAACCGTGAATAGAACTAGTAGACCTTTTAGGATCCCTCACGAATCGCAGTGAAGATCTAAAAAAGCAAAGTTAGCATACGGGCATCATCACTGCTGCAGGCCACTGGCTGTAAAAAGCTTTTATTGCAGAAAAACGTCTGCGTAAAATAATTCGCACCGCGAAAAATGATCTAAAGAATGAGGGGCTCTCTTGTAACCTTTAAACAAACCACTGGAGCTTTTAACATTTCCCGACCGGCCGGGGTGTACGCCAACAGCGAGATCCTGTTACCAACCGCGAAGGCCATCCCCAGCTCAAGCATTTTTGTTTCAATGCTATGAAAGATCTGTGAAATCCTTGCAGCATTTCTACCAACCTGCGTTTTTGTTATTGCTGTTGCTGCAAACGCTTTGTACGTATCACCTTGATAGGATTGAATTACAAATGTTTCTTATCCATGCTGGTTATGTTGGTGGCGCTTTGGAGTATTGATATGGCCCACAAGCTGGCAAAAACATATTGGAAGAAATAGTTAAGTTTAGGCGAAGAGAACGTAAGTTGCTCTTCATCTGTTCATACGCTTTTGAAGAGATGAGAACTTGAAGTAGTTAGTTACAATTTATATGTAACAATGTTTATAAGTACGAAGCATTACAACTGCTAGCTAGAAAAAATCACCACAACACTAAAGAGCCACGCTAGGATGTTATGTTTGTGCGAGAAGTTTATTGTAACCACCTCGTTTGTCAATGGAATTAAAGCCACGTTTCTTATAACTAGCTCACGGGTCGGATCTGGTTTTCACATCACTACCAACAGCTGTTAATAAACTGTTTTCTACGCACAGCAACTCACCAAGCTACACTGCTTTGTATCGGCAACGCGACGGAAATGGATTATGTTGGTATCTGGCGATTGCAACACTGAAAAACAAAGTTGGGGGTAAATATGAGCTGCTGACAGGAAGCGCAACGTGCAACTGTCCGGAAATGCAACCGACAAGAAACCGAAAACTATTTTTAGTGGTGCTCTCAGTTATTCGCTGCACATGTTCAGCTGCATGTATTTTCCATGTTATTTCATATGCTACACATGCTTCAAATGTTTTTTCGTATAATGCATCAGCAGAAACTTTTCATGACGAGCAGCTGGTTTTCTACCGGATGCTGTAAGACGAGTAGGGTCCATGTCGTTGTTTCAAATCGACAAGAACCGGTGAAATTAGCGCGAAAGTTCTTTTTTTCCAGCTTCTGACCATCGTTATTGTAGTTAGGACAATAACGGTGCCTCACTCAACAGTTCGTGACTTTATCGATCTGTTTGCGCCCTTTATTGCCTGGACGTGGCGATACATACGCGGAGAGCTGTTAGTAGCTGTTTACTAACCGTGAAGGCGATACGCTTAATTTACAGCAGAGGGTCGAGTTAACAGCGGTGGGGCATTTCCAACGACAAGCCAACGCCCACGCAGCGTTCTTGAACACGCAAAAATTTAAAAATGCAGCCGGAGGCAAATCCTTCCTTGCTATTTCGGTGAATCCTTTACAAATCGGCCATGAAGTGTTTCGAAAGCGGAGCCAACAGGCATAAAGTCAGGATAAAAATCGCAGACAGTGACTTAGCTGGAATTTTGTTTCATTGGGAATATTGCAATTGGCAATGATGTTGGTTGTGGGTAAAGACATAACGGAACAAACAGTCCTCCTTTTTTCTGTAGTAGACTATCTCGAATCGACAGAAAGCTGTTGTTCTGCATTTGCAAAAGTTTAATAATTTCATCTTTGAACAGACGTACAAAACTCCTTGCTCCTTTGATGTCTTGAAGCTTTACGCTGTACAGACTTGCTGCCTGCGATATATACAGCACATGCTTGCACGCAACACTTCTAGGTTTGTTTGTGAAGACCACCACTGCGCATTGACAAGATTCAATTGGTGGATTTGACATTGCTATAGGACAGGGGCGGTGAATCTGCAGCCCGCGGACCAAATGCGGCCCGTGTGAACATTTGATATGGCCCGCATCAGAATTTTCGTTAGGCAAGTTAGAGTACAACTTCGCGTCAAAATGAAGCTCCATGATAAGCAGGTACCTAGTAAGTCAAGAGAAGTCACTCTTTAAAATTAATTGATTTTGCCGCTCGCAAGCGATAATGCAGACGTCATGCGGCCCGTGATAGTAAATACGTTCCCCAACCCTGCTATAGAACATTGTATCGATTGAAACGATTAATAGGTGAGTTTCTTAATTCTGCAGAAAGAAAGATGTTGAAGACAGCAAAAATAGTTTCAATGAATTCAATAAGTCATGAACGTATTGGGACTCAAATGCTTAAAGATTTTCATTGGTACTTATGCCCGTCTCTGACGAAGAAAAAGAAAAAAAGTCATACAACTGTCTGGGTTTGCTTCAGCTTTAATCCCTAGTCTTCTTCCTCTACCAGAGGAATTTATACCTAATTTTCTTGCTGAAAATACGTTTTTACGTTTTGCGCAAACTACCGACGTATTTTTGGCAAAAGAATGATGTATGTCGACTATCTAAGAGAGCCAGTTATTACGACAGAATTTTTCAGAATTTAAGCAGCTTACCCACCAGTTTCATTTCTATCTTTAGTTTGTTACGTAGCATAAAGACAGTGCACAAGCTTTTCTCTCGTGGTTAGGATATTTATTTACGTTTTAGTGTTATATACAGCAGAGGGAGACAGAGATAGACCGCTCTAAATTGCGTTGGAACGCAACAAATACTAGAGCTGTCGTTCACGTAGAAATTAGCACAGCGTCCCTTCTGTCGTCATCACACGCGCCATTGTTAAATTTGCTTGCGAAAATGTCAAATATTTATATTGCTTTCCGCAACGATCTCTGAATGCTCTGTTCTCCAATCGACGCGCCGTTGCTCAAAACAATAAATGCAATCAGGGCGGCACGCAAACTGCTGCTGCATTTTTTCAGCAGACAAATACAGTCAGCCTCAGCTACTGAAAAAAACCTGTTGAACAAAAAATCAATTTTTTCTTGATGCTTGTATCTGTGCATCGTCTTAAGAAACGGATAGAAGAGAGCGAGTGTACATAAAAGTTTATTTCAGAGCTTCTAAAATCTAGTGCCTGAAAAGTTTCGTGAGGAGAAAATTCTTCGTTGTGCAAAAATGTTAGATAGTATAATAAAATCCAGAAGTTAAATTTGAGGGAATTTTGTTGCTGATTGCCTAAATTCCTCCAAAACGTCCGTTTGTTTTCGATTACGTTTTCTGCTTGCTTTGTAAAAGTGAAAGACAAGGTTTCCTGACCGCCGGAGCCACAGTTGGTGTCTTAGTTTAAACTTTTGTTTGAAAGAGCAAATACGTCGAAGGAAGGGTGGAGTTTATGGGGGTCTGTTGCCCCCTTAGTCATGGCAAATATTAAAATCAGCGCCCTGAGTTGTAACTTTCAGGGCAATAATCCCGCACGAGGTTTAACCTGAACACCAACTGAAGTGAGACAAAATATGAAACAATAGTCGAATGATGTGTCGTGGTCGAGATGATGATGCCAGACTTCGAAACTGATCGGTAACTGTGTTGGAAACGAAGCAGATGAAAGCGGACCGGACTGTCATCAGGGAAAGGTAAAACCAACGGCTAACGAAAGTGAAAGTGACATCAAGCATACCGGGTACCTTATTAGAACAAATCTTTTTCGTTCCCTCCACATGAAATGTCTTCCCGCACGACTATAAGTCAAAATAAAATTCTTGATTAACTCTGAGCAACTGCTTCTGGATTTGGCAGCTTGCTGGTTCAAACATTTTGCGTTCTTTATCAAGTTTCCGAGAACGGCATCAAATACGCGTTGCATTTGCTCTTCACCAATTGTCTTTTCATCAAACCTCTCACAGCATTCCCACTTGCCTCTTTTACGTATCATCAAAAACGAGGCGTTGCTATTTTTCAACCACGAGGCCAACCATGAAGCAAGCTGCTGATGGGAGAACGGCGTCTACGCGGAAACAGTTTTGACTTCATCACAGGGGTTAAAAGTTTGAAGTTTCCATCTGCTGCTTTCACTCGTTTTGTTAAATATTGCGGAAGAAGTCCCACACACGGTTTGCATTTCGCTCAAGATGAACCCGCTTCACTGCTGCACACTCGAATATGTTTGCAGGCATGGAAATGTTTTATATTCAAGATTTCTTGTGTTTTCGACATTTTAAGGCAATTTGTTTGATTGTTTTATGCCGCTTCAACACATCATCTCAACCATTTTGCGCAGTTGATTAACAAGATAAGTGTTGTTCTCGTTTTCCGCTCTCGTTTTCTTCAGCTTTTTTTTTCAACATCTTCAGCAGCACAACCGAAAGTAATTTCCGGTTTTAAGTTTGTTGAAGCCACACTTCGGTTTGCAAGTCACGCATGAGAGCATTGCAAGTCACGTGCAAGTCACGCATGAGAGCATTGGAGGCGGAGTGACCCGATTTAGCATAAGATGGTTTATTCGAGGATTGAAAACGCTTTGTTTATTCTTTTTTGAAATTCCGTTTTTAAAGTTGACGGCCAGCTTATAGTTTCGCTTCCACTTAGGCAAGATGGCGCAGCTTCAAACATTATCTCAAGGCGCCGATACTAGCCGCGAGCAAATAAAGTTCTTGAAAACGACATTTGCAGAAAAGTTGTTAAAAGCTGGTCGACTGGTCACGGTGGTGTCTCCATTGCGGAAGGTAAGAAAGAACAGACTCACGGCGGGTCATTACTCATGCGTTACTGTCTCAGGTGGTGGACCGGGCATTCCTCGCTCCTGCGCTGCGAATGCAACGTCGAGCTCAGCAGGCAGCCGGAAATACCGGCCAGTGATTTCATGACCTGAATGGGTCGGAAGCCCCGCTCTGCTCTATTTGTAGCAGAGCGCATTCTGTCTGCAGCTGCCCGCGACATAGATACTGGAAGTGAGGCTAACATGTATGGTACATGGCGAGCATTGAAAACGTTACGCGAAAAGTTTTATCTCTTGATGTTATTCAGTGCGTCAGCGATGAAAGCACTTGTGGTTCTTGCGTTCCAGCCATAGAGATGTTGTTCTTACGTTCAGCATTTCGTCGAGCAACCGCTTTTGAGATGAACTCCGGCACGCAGTGCGAAGTTTTCGTTTCAGATTAACGTCAGAGTCGAAATCGCTCAACAGCTGACAAGCTCCAACGCGCGAAAACAATCTGAAAAGTGTCTAAGAATTTTTGCCAGGGTTCCTAGTTTAGGTTGATGATGATCAGCCTTAGACAAAATCAGGCAAGTTTAGCTTCCGCGAGCTTGCTTTTTGTATTTTCTATTGCTCCAAACAGTACTCAGATGACTTATGTGAAAAGCGAACAATCAGTGGGCAAAGATATTGCAAACCATTTGCATTCATTTTGTGGCAAATAGCGTGAGAAAGTCTTTCGTTACAGCAGGGGTTCCCAACTTTTCTCTTACCATGTACCCTTACAGAATTTCAAGAGATAAGCATGTACCTCTTCAGAATTTCGACAGATGAACATGTACCCCAAAAACTCCTTATGACAAAATATTTTCTCATCATTATTCATAGAAATATTTGACAATAAGCACATAATGACTTTTTAAAATGGTATTAACTGATATATGTATAAATATTTAAAAATAAACAACATATAAATGAATTTTTATCTCCTACTGCTAACTTTCATTGTACCCCTTCAGATAGGCAAATGTACCCCCGGGGATACATGTACCCCAGGCTGGAAACCTCTGCGTTAGAGAAAGCCGTTTTGCGGACAGCAGGGAATAGTGAACCAACTGGTTTCGGCAACTTGAAGTGATGTGTTTTTGGCGTGAGTTGAATAGCGTTGTATTCAGAGCCTCGGAAATATTTCCAGCAAAACCATGCTATGTCAAAAGGCTGTTGTCCGCCAGGTGATGCGCAAGAGCATATTATACTCTTTTCAAGACTTTTTTGCATTTTGAACTGTGCATAAGTTGCTTTGTTTATTTGCGTGGGTTTCGAAGCTTGAGTTACAGTTTATACCTTGAAAATATTTCTTCGCAGTCCCGATTGGAAACATGAACAAGTTTGACGCGCTCGAACTCGTGAACTCTATCGTGTCAAGACCAAATACTTTGCACGGCAATAAGGACTAATATAATCCAAGGCCTGAATTAGTGTCAGAGGTAATGGATGTTGTTCATGTTAACGGGTGTTTGAACTTGAATGCTTTTTCTGCGACAAACCTTCAAAGTCAACATTACCCCCCGAGAAAATAACTAGACCAGAGTTTGACTGGATAGCAGCAGATGAATGTTCAAGTGGCGCATTTGCAACTGGCAGTTGTTGGTGAGGTATTTCGCTTTAAGGCTAGTTCTGTTGGGAAGTTGTGCAGGAGCCTCTGTTGTCGAATCAGTAACTAGTTATGGTGCTTTTTCAGTAATGACAGAGAAAAGCTCGAAAACAAACTTCAGTGTATTTTTTTCGCGATTAGGTGGTGTGAAATGAAAAAAGGAGTAGATATAAATCAACCCACGTGACGTGGCAAACCAAAGACAAAAACAGAAAGCTTTCGGACGCAAGGGTACACAAACGGTAAATCATGTATCATTTATATAACACAGTTGATGGTGGGCAAGCAATGGGTGAAGAGTTGATAGATATGCAGTTGAACAAGTGAGGCATGCTCCACAGAATGATTCATGTTATGTCATTCTACTGCTGTTGAGCAAAGGCCCATTTCTTGCAAAGAGTTTTCCTGTCGAACGAACGTGGCCAGCAGCCCCATATTTACAACCAAGTAACTGCTTTAATATGCCCTCATTTTAAAAATATTCTGAGCTGCGAGGCTCTTGCACTTCAGAGAAAGAAAACTGATATTGAATTTGACAAAAATTATGTCAGCTTTTGATACTTTGGCTCCTAACGCGTAAATCTTCACATTCTAATCCCTGTGGGAATTTATGCAGGCGTCATCTTAGTTACCTGAAGTTAAAAACAAAGCTTTGTCTCGTTATAGTCGTGTCTGTTTTCGTGACATTAATACGTTTTGCAGCTATAAGTTTAGTACAACAGTATTTCCCAACCTTTTTAAGGTCGTGGCACCATACAGGAAATAAATAAAATTTGCGACACTCAGTGGCAAACACATACCAATTTGCGTTAAGGTTTGATGACATTTTGAAAGAGTATTTTTAATGATATATTGAAAAACATCTTTACTCGCGGCACCCCTGAGTACTGTAAACGGCGCCCCGGCTGGGAAACACTGGTTTAGTAGCTTTTAGCTAAGGCTTGGTTTGCTGGCTGTGACCATCTTCCAGTGAGTCAGGACCAAGAGTATCACTGAAATAAAAAACTGGTACAAAAAAACTTAAACACTGGCTCCATCAAAAACAGAACATTTTACTTTTGCAACAACACGAGACGCTTACGTCACCAGACGGGGAGGGGCCTGAATGCATTTAGTCTGATTAGTTGACATGGACGATAAATTATTCATACCTAATGCGTGATCTAAACAATAAATGCACTACCCCTTATTTTCGCCTGAGATTCTCGTTGCATTAACCTGATACACAGCAACCCTGGAACACTGGGAGGGCAGCGTGGGGACGATCACAAGGTTCATGACAACAAAGGCCAAAGCAGGCACCACTCGTCACAGAACAATTTAGAAGAATTCGTGATGAATGTGGTGCTTTCACGTTTGCACCTTTCTCACGATTGTATTAAGAATTTTCCAATTTCATTTGCTTCCCTTACAAAAAGATACAATAAAATGTGTGGTTTTGCCTCCGATTCTAGCTTCTTTCTAAGACGGAATTATTGTTTACGGAAGATCAGCCAAGCGAAAAATTTATTTTTCAGTTGATCAGTTTTTCTTATCTTGATAGACATCACATAACAAAATCAACTAAATTTTATAAAAATTTCTCCAAATTAAGCGTTTCGCCAAGTTGCTGGTTAATGACTTGAAAATATCTGGTTGAATGTTACCATGGCAATGCACGAAAAAAAGCAATAAAAATATTCCTCAGAGAATACTTTGCTGAAGATCAGGAAATGGCATTAGTGATTTTTGGTTGCTTAGGCAAGCATTTGAGCCATGCAGTAGCGTAGCCAGCCCAAAATTTTGGGGGAGGCCAAAAAATTTGGAGGCCAAAATTCTTGATTTTAGGCAATTATGGAGCCAGGGTAACAAACGATCCATGAGAGCAGACATGTCTATCTTTGTTAAGCCGATGTAGCATGAGCTTTCCTGGGCAGAATTACACTGATCAGCGAATGTAGCTACAAACTCAGATTTCAAATATTCTTCGAAGAAGCTGGGATATTGGAAACGTNCCAATTCCCTCTTCAAATCTACGAAGAACAGGCACTTTTGAATTTGTTACGGCAACNTTTGACCTTTGAACTGCTGGGTTCTAAACGGCACATCCAACGTTTTACGTATGACTGCATTGTTACCTTACATGCAAACGATTCATGCCAGCACTTGATAAGAGTAAAACAAGCCAAAATTTTGGATCCAATAGGCGTAGCCAGGGGAGGCCATGGGGCCATTCCCCTCCAATAATTTTTACCATATCCAGTCATTTTTTGCTTGGAGAAACGGTGTCCCAAACAAAATACTGTTGCTCGTCTAAAGCGAAATATTTCCCCCCCAAACGTTTTGGGCTGGCTACGCCACTGTTTGGATCACGCGATCTCTCTCTTCAATTGAAGTAAAAGTAGGATTTGTCAACAAAGAAGGCGCTGAGCAGTTGTTCAAAGATGGCAACAATGAGCAGAACAAGGGAAGATGTTTTTGTAAAATTTGCCTCGTTGGGAATCACTATGTGTTTTCTTCATAATTTGTTAGTTATTTATTTACAACATTCACAGTGAAAAGCACAATATTAATGAGATATTGTGATTGTTCAAACTCAGAGTCTTTCAGCTTGCTTATGACAACAGTCCAAGCTTAATTCTAAATTAAGTTGCGTTACATTAAAAAAATGTTAATTCAGTGAAATAGAAAGTAGCGTACTTGCAATAAATCTTATTTGTGCAGCAATGATAATTATTAAATTCAAGCGCACTATTCGCCAAAGATAAAATCCTACGACAGGATAAAGGGCTGAGCGGTGGTGGAAGAATACCAAATGTACTTTCACGCATTCCACACCGACCACCCCACGATTATGGGAAAATGCGCCAAGTAGCAAAAAAATGGCTTTTAGACTTTTTGTGCAGGGAACAGGAACATTACAACTTTAATGCTAACAGTAAAAGGTACCAAAACAGTTTGTATTGTAACTATCAAGGAATCATTCATCTGTGCTTTTTTAGGAACTTACTGGTTGAAATATGGTGCCGTTCTCCTAACCACAAGGTATTTGCGTTTAATCTCCATGAACATCTTTCCTTTATGACGTATTCATGACATGGTTACGCTTCAAGAATTCAGGAAGTTGCAAAATTATTGGTAGATCTCATAAAAACCATTCGGTCGTGTGTGTAGTACGTTGTGCATCTGGTGAAGGTCTGTGACATGAAACAGATGAAAGAGTTAATGCGAACTTGTCGGGCTTTTATCACAGATAAACCTCTCAGGTTTAGCAGCAAAGCTGCTTGTCTCTAGTGAAAGCCCAGTCTTGTAGCTGTTGACTGGCGACATTTTAATCAGAACGTGTTGCCATTTCGTAACGCAAGTATGATTCTGAACTTTGAAAACATGACCAGAAGCAAAGTACATAATTTTTTTCTTGCAAACTTTCAGGTTAGCGCAAGTGACGACAGGCGAATCTGTTTTCTTCTCGTACTATTGTGCAGCACGGCAAGACCGTCTAGCAACGATAAAGTTACCACGCGTCGCCCGCTTGACATTTTACAAGAAGTCAATGTTGTTTTCTACAGATGACCACCGACGTAACGGCGAGGACTTCTGGTCACGTGTCAATCGACACAGTAGGCCTGGCGCTGTTTGTCTTCAGCGAAACCTGATGCGATACAATCTTGCTGGCTGTTGTTACGCAGTGTTAGCGTCAGGCGACATGCAAGGCAGGGAGGGAGGCAGAGATGTTTCAGGTTCAAATAGCGCTTGTTTGACGCACTGAGGTAAAACGAGAGAACGCAGAGAATATAACAATGCAAACAAAAAGATTTACAAATAGATAATTTTGCCACTTCCCCAGCATTTCGCAACAGGCTGATTGCAGCTTATTTTCAAAAACCGCAGACCACGAGAATGCCACACCACTTTTGTAGTCCACGCAAAATCTAAAATATGCCTTTTTGCTTAATGTCGTTTCAAAGTTTAGCAAACATTTATGCATGTCATTTTATTCAGAAAAGCAAAAATTTTGATGTTCGATTTTATGCTTATTTTGAAGTTTAATATCTATTCCACACGAGACCAAAAGAAAAATTGCCCGAAGGCAAGACACGTTTCTATTTGCCACTATGGCCGCTGCATCATTCACACTCTACAGCAGTGGTTCTCAAACTTTTTGAGATCGCGTACCACCTGATGTTTTTTAATGTTGGAGTGT
>JGI24022J15233_10007131_pt1 | contig 12264 bp, 10 predicted proteins | sample Ectturendosymbi2_FD_15233 | JGI IMG/M metagenome (IMG submission 15233)
CTTTTGAGACTTTTACCAGGTCTGTAGAGCATACCGGACCGGAGAAATTCCCGCGCAAAGCCACGTGCGTTTAGGCGTTTTTTTCCGAAAATCCCCGAATCCTGGAGGACGCCAAAGTGTTAACAGTTTCTTATTTGGGCTTCGATTTGGACCTTGTCTAAAAATACTGTGCTGAATTAGAATAATTTGTTTTTTCAGTTAGCCATGGCGGATGCTCATATATTGACAACCACTTGGAAACCAAAAAGCACAAAACTTCTGTTGAGGCAGTGATGTCGTCATCTCGTGTGACACACACTTATTTAAAGCTGCTAATTCTGATGAGTCTATACTCTGATTACAACCTCTAAGCTAGTTTCAAAAGTTTTTGAACCTAAATGTGCCATTGCAAGAACAAAAAATGAATCAGTAATTGTTAATTTCATTTTCACTATGATTGCTCTGATCTGCGCCAAGAATTAGTTAAAGCAGATTTTGTTTCTGTTACCATTGATGCTTTGAACAGACAGGAGCAGGGACATGGTGGGAGCATTTCCCCCTTGCCCTTTCATAATAGGGGCATCAGGAACGGAGGTGCCTTTTTACAAAATTATCAGGTGACTTCATGGTTTATAAAGATCGACTTGAAGCAGATTTAATGCACTCAGCTACTCACACACCCAAAAACTTCAGAATAGTTTTCTATAATTTTTGTTATTATTTTTGAGGTCAACATTGTTGCTGAATAGAAACAAGCATTATTGGTAACGATTTTTTTGTTTTTTGAATTTTTCATTGCCTTCAACTCTTTTATTGCCCCCCTGCCCTATCACTGTTTCGGCATCCCTGGAAGATACCTGATGTTGGGGTGAAAGCGAAGCTTTCAGAATTTAAATACCTGATGTTGGGGTGAAAGCGAAGCTTTCAGAATTTAAATCGCTTCAGATGAAACTGTTGCAATACTAGCAAAAATAGCTACATACTCCAAGTAAGATATGAACCACATTTGTCTGATAAGCTCATTGTTCTGAAGCGTCCCGGTTTTCAATCACGAAAATATGGTATGCCTAGCTTTACTGGTACCAGTATCTATGTAGCTAGGTAGCTAGTTGTGCTAGGCTGTTAGTGCTAGCCAAGTTTGATCAGGTCTTGCGATACCTGTAGTGAATCTGGTTTTATTCTAAAAAGTATTATTAAAAGTTGCCCTTCCAGGACAGACCCCCGTTTGCCAGGCTTGATGCGCCACTGAGCCCAACAACATCATTGCATGGCCCTCATAGCACAAATCAGTTTCACTAACACTGAGCCTACCTCTTGCAGCTTATGAAAGGCAAGCATAATAGGACACAAGCAACAATCTCCGCATAAAGGAATCCAGCAATGAATGTCCACTGAAGACTCATTTTTAAAAAATCAGGTTTACACTGAAATAAGTTTCTGTGCACTTAGTACGGTACCAACTTCTTTCTTGAACTGCAAAACACAATGAGCATAAACGTTAATTTCAATCAAAACAAAAAATACACAAACATGAAAACTTTGCATCTTGATGATTCATTTTTTACATTAGGACAAGGGTTCCCAACCTTGCTCTTACCATGTACCCCTTCAGCATTCCGACAGATGAGCATGTACCCCTACAGCATTTCAACAGATAAGCATGTACCCCGTCAGAATTTTGACAGATAAACATGTACCCTTAAATTTCTTATCACAAAATATTTTCTCATGATTATTTATAGATATATTTAACAATAAGCATGTGATGACTTTTGATAATAATATTAACTGATATATGTATAAATATTTGGAAATAAATAATATGCAAACATATTTTCATTTTCTATTGGTAACCTTAAATGTACCCCTGCAGATAGGCAAATGTACCCCTGGGGTACATGTACCTCAGGTTGGGAACCTCTGCATTAGAGTAAAGTTGTCATTGTTTATTCTAATCATGATATTAATTTTAAAACTACGTATGCAACTTGTACAATGCCATAATGTTACCAAGGATGATACGTGTTTTTGTAAGCAAAGCTAACGAGCTACTAATGGAAAAGATTAAATGAGTTGCAAAATGCAGTACCAGAAAAAATGCAAATTTCCTAGGAATCTAACTTTAATTTCCCGTGAGCTGTCATGAAGTTAAAACTTACTTTCCACTATTGTGAAAGTTTTGTATATAAGCTGCACCTATAAGGTTGCTGTCTTTCCAAAGAAAAATCATCAAGATCTGAGACTTGATACATCAGTTGTCATAAAGCTTTTACCAACCTTCCTTATTTTTTATTTCAAGTTGCTTTTTTGCCAGTGCCGACATCTGAACAGTCCCGTCACCACAGGGAGCTTAGTACCCCAAACAAAACTTCAAGTCCTTGGACAGATGACACACATAAAGCTTTACCATCAACTGTTTCCAAACTCATGTCTGAGGCATGAAGGTCAAAGCATGTTTCATGCGATTTATCCTGTCCACTACTATAGAAACCTTGTGCATTTGTGATGGCACATCGCTAATATTGAAGTGTTACTGTCTATTTTCAAAGTGAAAGTTCAGTGCCTGCATGACAACACCGTCACATCTGCCAATGTTTTGTCCGTTCTAGTGTACGATTAGTTCATTGCTCATACCTCTTAAATTTCTTGTTTGTAGAAGTTTTAAACAGGGCTGTGGAGCCATCGTAAAAATATCATAACTCTGGAGCTCTTCTTTTCATTAACATGGCTCCGGCTCTAAAGCTCTTGGTTTTCCTAAGTGTGGCCAAAGTCCAAAGCTCTCTTTTTTTCATAGCATGGCTCCGGCTTCTGTTTGTTTTCACACACTAACATAATCAATTGTCTTGATGTGCCTCAAATTGAATGGAAAATGAATTATATCAAGTACACAAAACTAAGAAAATATCCCAAATCTTTTTGAGTAATTTAATCTGGTAGGTTTTTACAATGCAGCACTCTTACCATGGGGGAAATCAGCGTAAAAACAACAATCACAGGTTTTGACGATTCAGAGAATAGTTACTAGCAAAAACGTAACTCAAGATAACGGTAATATTGTACAAACAATTTCTGGAAAGGCAGTCGCTGGTTTTGCTGTCAATGCCTGAGGACCTTTTGCTATTTCATGCGATCAGAATCAAGAAAATGGCTATTTGGAAAACAACATTTGTGTCTGAGCATTTAAACACAGACCAGTCCCAATTGACCAAGTGTTTTGCACTTGTTGCATGCTTTGCCTGTTGCAGTNTTGGCGATTCCAGCTCACAGCGTTGCCTGGGAAAACCATGAAAAAAGTGCAAAACAATCTTAGTCGATTACCTCTCTCCACTGTGTTCTTTCAAAAATGCACACATTTGCATTAACACAAATGCGAAGATGTGTTTAAAAGCTGCTTGTTTAAAGAAATAGTATGACTTCTAGCAAGAAATTCACCTTTGACTTTTACTATAGCTGACAACTTCTGATTTCTTATCTTTTGCACTAATAAGTAGTGATGAATCACAAAGTAAAGCAAAATTAAACCTGCAAAGCTTAGGAGAATCCTCAGGAAACTGCCAAGACAGAATACAGAATATGAGAACTCTATTCGGATCACTGCAAAAGTAACAGAACAAATCTACAACAAAAAACTCAATCTCAAATACATCATGGACAGCAACATACCACAACCATCAGAAGCAGAATACAACAACTGAAGAACACAACATACGACAATCGCTGTACCACACTATTTGAGGAATTGACCCCTGAGGCCCAACAACATGTAATGCGCAATTGAAAAAGGAGGATCTTCTTGGCTTTCAGCAATCCTACTTGAAACTATATGCACGCGGTATGCTTCTAGTGCAGTTAGTCTGATGTGTCTGTGACTGGTGCGTTAAGTTCACTGCACCTTTGTATCCACACATCTGCGCATGAAGATTGAAGTGGTGCGTTCATTTCGCATGGCCGGGGCTGAACGGATGATTGAGACCTGAAAGACAGCGATGATGTTGGTGTCCTACAGTTCAAGACTGTGTTTAGCTTAAGTTCAAACATCACATGTGACATATTGTTGAGGTGTTACTAATTTTGTACACCATAGGCCTACTGTTGAACAAAGCTACAGATAACCTGCTGCGGTACACTACACAAAACCTTGAAATGACTGGCTACATCATGCATTCAAAACGAATTTAACTTTGTGCAATGCCTCACAAATTGTTAAAAAAGTAGTGCTGTCCATATTTCAGAAGAACAAAGTGTGGCATTACACAAAATGTGCATGGTTTGTTGCTACAATGGATTGAATGAGATTTGTGTAGGCCTACCTCCACTGTCATGAAGGCACTGCTTTAAACCATTTGTTTCATTTCTAGAGGAGCCAAGTATCAAAAAATTAAAGCAGCGTGGACAATAGGTACAATTAATATCAGACACAATGCCATAACAAAAACATCAGCAGTGTAATAAAGAACAATAGCCTTGAAAAATTTGCAATGTTTGTCATTCTTTTACTCCGTAAGTGACAATTTATGTCACAAAGGTTTTGCCTGAACAAGACTCATCAACTGTTCACTGAAAGTTACACAAAATACTTAACTTTCAATTACAGTTTCAAGTAAGCTCGCCTACTGCAAAAAACACATTCATTTAAGCATAACCTTTCCCAACAGCTAGAATGGCCTACGGTAGGTCAGTAAATGACAGTATATGTTGCACAAATCACGACTTGTGTGCGACAAAAACTTTAACCAACATCGTTGATCAGGTAGGCTGGGTCATGTAGGCCTGAAGTGTTATAGTAGTACAGCAGTTTGGTAGCTCACCGCACTGGGCCTACTGAAAACTAGATGATAAATTGATCTTTCGCAAATAGTGTTTCAGCTATCCACAAACTATTAACAATTGTTCTGCGGATGTTCTACATCCTTTTCTTTACCTCAATACAAAACAGTGTCTACAAGTACATCCCCGTCACCGCTCTTTTGCAAACCTGGAACAGTGAGTCTGATGCGTCAATATAGAAACAGGTTCTACTTGAATGCAGACCATACCAGACGCATCAAAAAATGACATGACATCACAAAATCAGACGCATGAGCCCAAAAAACGTACATGACACATGCCGTGTGCATTGTTGCAACCTCTCCGGTGGTGTTGCATTGATTGTGTGATTCACCACGAACGGGATGTGCATGAAGAACAACATCATTCATATATGTGGTGCGAACAAGCAATAATAGTGATCGTGGCGTGTAATCTCTGATGATACAAGCATGTGAACGATTGAATGTAATGACTAGCATACGCAGAGAGTGATCGTGGCGTGTGAACTCCATTGTTGCTTGCTGCCACAGTGCGAAGCTTTGCGCATATGCTGCTCGGGATTTCCGATTGCAACAGCATATAGCTTAAACCTATTGGGCAATGGGTATGCACTCAACAAGCAAGAATTCAATGATGTCACATGCATGAGATGGAAGACAGATGGCACACACACTCACTATGCTTGTGCATAGAGAAACTCATTGGAACAGACGCTCATGTGGAAACTGTGCAGTTACACATCAATGTGGCACAACTCATTGAGCGACTCTGAGGCAGAGGTTATGAGAGACGCTTGTCGAGATGTTTAGATAGAACCCATACTTCTTCAAACCACTAAAAACAAGTTTGAAAGAAAAGTAAATACTGCTGATAATGCATGGTTGATTTTCTGTGGGAGAACTGTGGAATGCTTGTGATAAAATATTCTTTAACATACGTATCACGCATCCTACCTCACCATCATATTCTAGACCAGGGGTCAGCAACCTCTAGCTAAATGCATGCCAACTGAAGGTTTTAAATAATTTAGTGTGCCAACAACATTAGTTTTTTAAACATGTCTAGATCAATGTCTTCTGTGTGAATCATAAAATTGCTATGTAAAACCTGGAGCTTCTGCGTGCTATTAAAAATTGCTTGGCCTGCCAAGTGTGGCACACATGATATAGGTTGCCGACCCCTATTCTAGACAGTCCCTTTCACAGATCTAGCATCAACATGAAAAAGACAAGAAGGATGAATATGACCAAAGGGTAATTGACAGTGAGAAGTACTTCTTCAATTCCCTTTTCACATGTTGTGGGTGGGCACCAAGATGTGCCAAGGTGAGCAACAGACTGGTAGGGAAAACAGCTGAAAAACACAGGCCAACCTTTGCATCTGTCAGGACTAAGCCCAGATTTGCACTGTTAAGTGGCACCCTTGCTGCAATATGAGGTTTTTGAGGCAAACAGAATGATGTTCACCTCCAGGATCTCACAGACATTGACTTCAGTCTAATTTTTAGGCCCACACTTCTTTAAAGATGAAATATGGAAAATTATGTCAGTGTCATGGAATTATAAATGAATTGTTATTTTTTCCAAATACTCCACTCATCAACTAACCACACAAGGGTATTTTGTTTTTCATGCATCCAACACTCATTGGATTACTTTTTATTGCTAAACCTTTTGCAATCTGTTTCCACCATTGTCTCTTCAACCTCAGTCAGGGATGCCATGTGCCTTGTGGGATGAACATGTAACTGTGGTACTCCAGTCATTATGATCTATGAATAACTGTATTACTGGTGCATGATTTGCTCTGCTTTTCTCAGCTATGTACTACGTACATGCCTCACTTGTTCATTCATCTGTATATCCCACACTCTTCTCCCATTCCTTGCTCACAATCATCTGTATAATGTACAATGATTAAGGCATTTTGAGGGACTGAAACAGTCTCTCAAATTTTTCCAATCGTCTCTCAATATACAGGAGATCCTCACTACATATCAAAAAACACTGAAATCTCACTTTATGACCATCTTGGTATATAGATGAAATAGTTTTGGTTTCCCAAAATATCTTAACAGTCACCAAGGTCAAACCTTTAAAAAATGCCTGATTGTGTATATGATTTAACATTGGTGTGCCCTTGCCTCTGATTGCTTTCTTTTTAGTGTTTTTGTCTATGGTTTGTCAAACCTTGATTTGTTTTTGTCTTGTGTCTTATTGGCAACTGCTACAGTTTGTTTGTTGTTTCTTTTTTATTGCATATATGTCTCGCAAGGCACATAGCATACCTGAATGAGGTTGGAAATCATATCATAACAGTGGTATTATTCTTCTTATAAAACCAATCGTTTCAGAAGTACAGTCAATTAAATACTAAATATACATTACTGGTAGCACAGTAGTTCAGATGATTTAAAGAACACAGAAATTAAACTTGTTAACTGAGGCTAATTTGTCTAGTATAGGATCTTAATTAATTGGCCTAGGTCTAAGCTACACAATAACTGCAAGTACAACAGCAATATTGTGGACACCTTTGCTCAGGGCCACTACAAGAAAAGTGCCATTAACTTCATGGCATGGATTAAGGCAGGCGCCGTATAAACAAAGGCGGAAGATGCAAAAAGACAAAAATACAATTACCTCCGTAACAATAATGAGTAGATAGCACAATGTGGAAAGTTCTATCAGGAAATTACAGATGGCAAAATTGAAATACATGTAAGAATGTGATGTACCATCATATTCAAACAAAAATTTGAAGCAAGCTATATACCCCACAACCAAAAATATCAAATGAGTTTTTAACAAATGTAAATCATATACATAACAATGATTAACATAACACAGATGATGGTGGGCAAGCAATGGGTTAAAAGTTGAGGTATGTACAAATGAGCAGGTGAAGCATGCACATAGGTGAGAGAAGTAAGCAACAATAAGGGTTATGACGCAGAGAACAATGACATTTCAGAACAACAGCATGTAGCAAGGACAAAAAACAATGTTTATCTACACAAATTGTGAAGATGTAACACAATTACCCACGGGCCATAATAGATTACCACAGTTGCATGTATGTCCCACCAAGCACATAGCATCACCAAATGACATTGAAGAGCCAAAGACAGGGTTTTTTAAAGGTGTTTTAGGGACCCAATTCAGGTCCCTAGAATCAGCAAAAATTATCATCAGGTCCCTACAGGTCCATACCAGGGTACCTAACATTTTCTTTTAAAAAAAACTGGGCAAAGGTAGAAAAATATTACAAAAAGTTTAGCAATAAACAGTAACCCAATATGTGCTGAGTACATGAAAAACAAAATAAAGTTAATTAATGAGTGGAGTATTAATTCTGGAAAAGATAATATTTCATTCATAATGTCATATCTTTGGTGTGTATGGCAAGTCCACTGCCCCTTTTTTGAGCTGCCTTGTAAAGAAACTTGTTGATATGTCTGGTGATCCCATGGGGCAACAGTGGTCCTGATAGCACTTGTCCCTGGCTGTGGTCAGAGGGAATACAGACCAGCATATTGACCTGTGGGCAAGTTTGATCTATTTTTAGCTGCTCCCAGTATACTAACCAGTATTGCTGCCCGCCACTTGACTTGTTTTAATACAATAGCTATTGATTTTCAAATGTATGTGCTTTCTGCAAGTTTTGTTATCCCCATGAGCAATGTTATTATGCTCATTTTTGACATTTCTTGACTAACGCATAGCCCTATGATGAAACTACAGCATTGTAATGTCGTTGTAACTAGCCACAGTTTGTGTTTCTTTGCTTGTTTTCAAGTGCCAACATTTAGCCTGTAAGATTTGTCTTACATTTACAGGACTGATGATGCGTTGCAAAACACAAAACTAGTTTCCCTGTCAACAAACTGTGACTGATTTACTTGCCGCCATCTTTGTGGCCTTTAACTATGATAGCATTGTAATGTGTTCCACTGACTACTTTGCCAGAACTTCTGTGGATAAGAACAAATATATATATTGTAGAAGCACAAGTATAAAATACAGCAAAATAAAAATTATTCTTTTTTTAAAACAATACTTTACAATCATGAAGGATGAATCAATAACAACATACTGTACATAACGCTTCAAATGTAGATGCACTGACAATAATAGCATAGGCAGTGGTGTGTTTAAGGGGAGGCGAGCAAGGCACTTGCCTCAGCGCCCCTCCCCTTGAGGTGTTATGTGCGTAAGTTTTCCTTCTTTTTGGTGAAAAACTTATTATCCATTCATGTAATGTGCTACAAAGCAAATCATAAGTACTCTATTTTCAAAGCCCCCCTACAGAAACTGTAATGTGCAAGTACTTTGCTTTCAAAGGGGCCCCCAACAACAACTGCAATTGGAAGGTAATCTGTTTTCAAAGGGCNCCAACAGCCACTGAAATGTGCAATTATCTTCCATTAAAACTTCATTGAAGGGTCCCTATAAGAAACTGTAGTGTGTAAGTACTCTGCTTTCAAAGGGGCCCCCAACAGCAACTGTAATGTGCAAGTACGCTTTTAAAGGGGCTCCAGACAGCAATTTGTGTAAGTACCTTGTTTTCAAAGGGGCTCCCAACAGCAACTGCAATGTAAAATTCCTTGCTTTCAAAGATGCTGCCAACAGCAATTGTAATGTATAAGTACTTTGCTTTCAAAGGGCTCCCAACAGCAACTTTAATCTGTATGTACCTTGCTTTCAAAGAGGCCACTGACAGAAATGTAAAGTGTAAGTACTATGCTTTCAAAAGGGCCCATAAAGGGACTTTACTATGTCATTTTGTATTATTGCTGTTGTGCTGCAAAGACTGTTAATAAGTAAGGCTGCATTCATGCTTCTTATAAGGTACAGAAATGGAATTTTTTGAGTATTATAGGACTCACTTTTTCTACAGATATTTCAGGTTTTTTAGGTGGTTTGAATTTAGCTCCTGCTTGAAGTCGCAGATAATTTTAAGCTTTACTAGTATGTGGTTGGCTTAAGATAGACTTGCTAGATGATGTTACAGTTTTTTTGCAGCTTTTAGCCAGTATGCCTTGCACTGTTTTTTCTTAGCACAGATTTAATTAATTGTGTAGGCTACTTGCTAGAAATGTTTGCTATAAGGTTTATGAGGAATTATTTCCTATTTTTTTGTCAAAAAAAAAATTGTCAAACAACTTATGTCAATGCAATTTGAGGGCAGCCTTGACATATCTAGCCTCAAAGCTTTCGAAAGCAAGTCTCAGGTTGTATGCTATGCTTTTGTGATTAAAAGGATGAAATTTAGAACAATTTAGTGTTTTAAATCTTCTTGGCTGTTGTTCATGGTTTCATGGATTCCCATAAAGACACGAATGTGAACATATTCAGGATACCAACTACTAAGCATTTTTTCGAAGGGGGAAGTGTGAAACTTTCAAAGGGGTAAACTTTGTAGTTTATTGATGGTGGATGCAGAGAAATTGGGCACGAAAATAATGAAGTGGGGACAATGCCAACTTGCTATTGCCTAATTTTTATGTGTTGCCAGCCTTGTCTTCCCAACTTTAGCTGTTTTCAAAGTTGCGTATCACCCTTTTGCATTTTCTCCTTCTGCTATGTCAGCAGGGCTCTCACAAATGCAACTAAAAAAAAACTAAAAATCCCTAAATCTGTGGTGGTGCAGCATAAAATCGGAATGCCATGATAAATGTTAAAAATAAAAACAAATATGATTTGCAAAATAATCTAAAACAGTTCATTTTACACATTTTCATACTTTTCCAAAAATCCCTAAAAGATCCCTGAAGTCAAAACTTTCAGTATTTAGTAAGGTTGGAGGTAGAGCAACAGGGTTAGACACTTTCTTAACATTATTGTTTGCTAACCCATAACACTTGGAACAACACTACATCTAGAGTAAGACACTTAGTCCAACCCTGGTCAAGGCCAGGTAAATTATGAAAGTATTGTGGCATGCCCACACCCTCAAACAAACACTGTAGTGTATGAGCACTCAGTCACTAAGTAAAATGTGATTGTAGTATTCAAAGAATAAGGAAGAATATAAACAATCTGATTGTATCAAAATGCGCAACCATATGCTATTAGACTTTCTGCATCGTTCAAGGAAGAGGTACGCATTTTTTCGGAATAAGGCCTCAAAGGTAGGAATGTTGCATTGAACCTGACGATTACTAACACTCGCTCACCACGGCAGGTTGTATAGAGCCCTGCACCAAAAAGTACAGGCCACAGACAATCTCTGCATGCATGACTTCCTGAAATTACACCATAATTGTGATGCATACATGGATGTACAGAAGGAATGAAAAAGTACATTTTTACTGCGTTGGAACATCAGGAAAAAGTTAGCAGCTTGTTTACTGCACACTATTGATATCACGGTTGTCTCTGAATGTCTTTGTCATTTGAGAGCTTAGTGTCTAACATAATACCTAAATATTTGTAGTGATTTACATATTTTACACTTTGTCCACCTAGTGTCAGTAATGGGATGACCATACTTTTTGAGTTATTGGTCTTAAACATCATACAAACAGTTTTACTGCAGTTGAAAATAATTCCATGCGATTCTGCGTAAGCCTGACACACATCTAGTAAAATTTGCAACCCACGTGCAGTACACTTGGACTGGTGGTCGAATCCAGGCTGAAGTTTCTGTGAAAAAGAGATGTTTTTGAAGAATAACTGTCCCATATAAAGGGGCAGATTTCTGGGAGGTGTTTTTAGCTTCTTGAAGAACAGTGACTCGTCATATGCTGTTGAAGGCATTTTTAATATCAAGTTTAAGGAGAACGTTTTCACTGTGAGGTTGGTCCATGAAGTAATAAGTAGCATGGACTTTAGCTTCACACCCCAGAGAGGTGCCTACCCCTACTTGGGGAGGGCAGGAGAAGCTCGTGGAGCCTTGGGATGAAGGGTCTCAAGCAGACTTCAGTGATCAGAGGACGGTAGGTGCATCGTAAAAGGATGGGTCTGAGGTCTCCGTTGCTTTTGCATAGCCCATGGAGTTGAGCACCATACAGGAAAGGCCTGAGGTCTGTTGGTAGATACCATTCGCAAGGTGGTTGATAAGTTTCATTAACCTAGTGAGGAGTAAAGTGCTGGCATCGCCTGCAGTGATGAAGATGCAGTCTTTCAAATGTTGTGGCCACAGACGGCCTATGTGGGAAGGAAGAGATTACAGTATGTATATGGATAGTACTGAAGCAGATTGGTGGGGTGTTAGTATCTGGGGTGGAGGTATCTTAAGGTCATCTGGGGCTCAGGGGTGTTTTGTTGAAGGTCGTTGAGAGATTCTTCATTGGGGTTAACGAATTAGCAGTTGAAAATAAAGTTACCTCGGAGTAACGTTGGACAGGTCGCTCACATATCGCCAACACCTTGAGTCACTTGGCAAGAAGCTGACATCACGCTCACAAGGCAGCTTCCTGGCTCTGGTTGGGGTGCTGGAGTAACAACTCTGTGAACAGCCACCCTAGCCCTG
>JGI24022J15233_10007133_pt1 | contig 12262 bp, 10 predicted proteins | sample Ectturendosymbi2_FD_15233 | JGI IMG/M metagenome (IMG submission 15233)
TTCACCGTGGATGTTGGACTCCGACAAGGGTGTGTGCTGTCACCACTCCTTTTCAAAGTCTGTATGAATTGGATAGACTGTCACAGCCGAGTCGGCGAGGGTGTCACTGTTGGGAGCTGCAGGATCAACCTTTTGCTTTTTTCGGACCATTTGATGCTGCCTGCATCCTCTGAACGGCGCTTTCAGCATCCATGTGATCGGTTTTCAACTGCGTGCGATTCAAGCTGGAATGAACATCATCACTAAAAAAAACGAGGTATTATGTTTCTGCGTAAATCCATGGCAGTGAGTGCTGCAGGTAAGCGGCAATAAACTGCAGCAAGATGAGAAGTTCAAACACCTTCTCGGGGTGGTATTAACGAGTAACGGAAGGCGGAACAGGGAGATTGATATACGGATTGGTAAAGCAAGTAGAGTATTGCGACCAGCTTCATCGCTCAAAGCCATATTCGCCATCATCATCAAGCACAGATGGCAAAGTCCTGACAGCAGACGAATCCCGTGCTCGGACACGAGCGGGAGCCGACGACAATCGCTCTGTGGTCACAAAACGGGCGCTTTCAAACAAAGCAAAGCTGCCAGTTTTTAAATTGGTCTTTGTTTCGATCTCCACCTACGGTCACGACACTTGTGTAATGACTGAAATATCGGTATCTCATATACAAGCAGCAGAGATGGACTACCGTGATGAGTTCACGGCGTGATACTTCGCGACCAAGTGCGCACCTGTGAAATTAGACGCCTGAACGTCCACCCACTTCTCCGAATAGAAAAGATACCTGCTACGTTGGTTCGACTATGTGACCGGAATATCCCATGAAAGATCGGCGAGGCAAATCCTGCTGGATACACCTACGATAAAGCGGCCCAGACGTCAGCCAAGGATCAGGTGGTATGATTATATCTTCGAGTTCTCCTATGGGGCTTCTGCCCCTGCGACCGTCCCCAGAGGAAAGGGGGTATGAAGTAAAGAATAAATGAGGTTACTTATGCTAATAAACCTGCGGCAATTGTGTGATGCTTTCACTCAACATGCCAAATTATAAATTACTCCCAAATTTCATACAGCTATAAACCACGTTTGTAACACGACTGGAATGAAATCAAAAATTCTAATGGTTTAACTGCAAAAAAGCATAAAATTATGTCCACGATTGTCGTTTTGTTAAAATTTGGGGGGGACTTCAGGTATTGGTCGCAGTCCCACAGTTTAGAATAACATTACAATGGACGAAGTTGGAAACTGTGTAATTTTTTTCTTACAAAGTAATGAGTATGAAAAGGTAATCGACTTTTTGCACACCAGAATTATCGAAACGATTGTTCATCGCCACAGACTCAGTTTTGCCACGCCACGAGGTCTCCTTGTGACACGAAGTCACTGCATATATCCCCAAGTTAAGCATTGACTAATCGTATCTATCTTACTGAGCTGACCAAAATCAAGCTTGGATATACCAACCCTCAACAAAGTTGGACTCGCAAACCTGTTCATCTGGGATTTAACGGATCTTGCAGTTAGTCACAGGTCGACTCAGCAAAAAAACAAAGTTTTGAGTTCAGATATTCGAAACGTTTCCAGTGGTAAGGTTTTGCATGTTGCAAAACTCGGCAAATCTTCGTAACAGCCGGCGCAGCAAGGAAAACGTTCAAATGTAGGATTCTTTTTTCTCCATGGCTGAAATGCCAGAGTACCAGTACATTACAGAAGAGCACAAGCTTTATTTAGTCGCTAAAGTAAAATAACACTCCAAGTCGGTCAATGTGAAACAACACAAGGGTTCTTGTTATATTTCAGGCGTCAGTCGCATCGTGAAGTATGAGACACTTTTCCGCATTACAAACTGCATGCAATGTGCAAACCAAGACTTACTGGGCGTAACTTGCAGAACCTTGTCCAACGGACTGATGACTCGACGTGCCATTTCTTTCAGCGCAAGAAAATGTATGTTTATGTCCAGGAGGTGACCACACCAAAGTTTGTATTTCATTTCCATGACCACGCAATTTTCGCAAAACCTTTATTAAGAATAAAATAGGTATAACTTGCGGAGCAAAGAACATGCCCAAGAGAAACCCAGCACCTGAACTAATATCAAGACACATGATATAATGGACAAAAAACTTCAAACCAGTAAGTAAGTGCAAACTTGAAATTCAAACCAGAAACCGGTAAAAATTAGAAGACAATAGGACGAATGGCAATCACACAAAATACAAGGGAAAATAATAATTCCCACCCAAATTGAAACTAGTGTCTATTCGAATCAAAGTAAGTGCACTTTTTAAATATAGGCATGCTTCTGCATATCATCTTATTCAAATATAGTGATGAAAAACTGGTCTTCAAAGCAAACTATCGTTATACCGTATATCGTTTTTCATTTTCTTAAAACTGTCACCAAATACATTATGCTTATCAAAATTTGAAAATACTACAGAAACTGTTTACTTTGACGAAGTAAAAGATACTAGGTAGTATCTTTTGAAATGCTTGTACAGATAAATTTGACGCTGTTGCAGAAAAGTAAACAGTGCCTGTAGTATTTAGATTTCGATAAAGCATACTGTATTTGGTGATCACGCCTATACAGCATGGTGATATTTTTGAAACTGATTTCATCAAAAAAAGAGAACTATCTGTTACTATTTGCAGACTCCCTCCTCAAGAGTCAATATTTTGACCTTATGGTCTAACCAGTGGAGCTCAGAGCAATTTGCAATGATTAAACAATCCATCATTTGTGGCAATGACACAATAGTCAAGCTTTCATCCTCCAAGGCAAAGGGAACCTCTTTCTTCATACTCAAACGACCAAACAGACTGTTTTTGCCTATGAGGTCTCAACATTAAGCAAAAAACACAGCTACAGCTACCAAGTCATTGTAACACTTTGAAAGAGCAATCCAATTACTGTCTAAACTTTACAAAAATAACAGAATTGTGCAACTTTGCAACTTCATTTGCATTATTGGCGGCACTCGGAACATTTGTTAAAACTTGTTCTGGTTTTTGTAAAAAATCAATTTACAGTAATAGTTAAATCATATACCTTGAAAACATTGCTTTCCTGAACTGATGAAAATAAAAAGCATGTAGCTTTGCACAGGCCTTGGAAATACTGAGTTGGTGGGAGGTGAGCCCGAAGTTTGTTATAGTGCACAGGCACACTCATATGGCTCACACAACATGCGGTTGCAACAACCAACAAAAATAGCAGCAATTATTTTTCAATCATTTAGGATAACATTAACTAGAAATTGTTTGTGACAATCAATACCAGCATAAAAACTGCCTTTATCCAAAGGTTACTTTTAGACAGATGTCTTCCTTCAAGATAAAATAGTCTAAAGGGGTGTAAAAAGTGCACTTTATTAAAGTAAATTCCATCCTCATGAGTAGAGTACCATACTCAGTTTTTAAATGAAAACAAAAACTTGAAAAAGTGGGGTTACCATGTGTGCGAAAACACATCAAATATTCTTAATACAAGGCTAAGTATGGTGGCTGAACATACGCATGTTATCATTAATTAGTACAGCATAGTTTGTTTAATGAAAATTATAATATAAAAATCAGTTCGCAAGTACACAATACGAAATTGTTTTGAAAGTAGCATTCTAATTGCATTTCGCTGGCATTAATGAATTAAGCAACTTCACTCCACAGGTGGAACAAGCAAGGAATCAACCGCAAATTTTTAATAGAAAATCGATTTCACGTAACACTACGCATCGTCGCTCCTATCGTCTGCAAGCAATGCTAACAGGTGAAACGTTGAAAGGCTAAAACAAGGTCAGAGAAAGCAAACAACCTCAAGACCGCAATGAGAAAAAACGCACAACCAATAGTGCGATTAACTTACGTGAGTACAGATATGCGCATGTTTGAAACATCGCAAAAAGATGTCGGCTGATTTCCTCGTAAGCCGAAATCTAGAGCTTTTATTTGTCATTAATGAATTAAATATAACGTGCTACGCAATGATTACACGCAGTGGAATTTCTAGTGGCGTGTACGTCGGATTAGTCTGTTACGTTTGCGTACTGTGTTATTCGTTAGTTTCCCAGTACACCAACCGCATGTGCAGTTGCACTTGAATAAAGCCTAATTTGAGGTGAAACTGACTGCTTCTACAATTCATTCTAGTGCATTCGCTGTTAGCATTGCGGCTAAGTACTTCAGACCCCAAGTTTTATATTGATCCTAGCTCTCCATGAAGCGCAAGAAACTGGAAACGCTCCTTTGAAAGCTACACACACAGACTTAATAGCGTTACAGAAGACAAGCTTGACATATTGATTGGCTTGCTACACAATTTAGTGTATTCATATATCAGCGATTGTACGGCTTACGACAATGCAACGACCTGTCTACATAATGCTTATTTAAAGCCAGCCAGTGATGCATTCGTCAGGTACAGACTGAATACATTTCAACAGAAGAAATTCAGAGAAACTCGCAAGGAGTTTCTGCAGCGTATAAGGACTGCAATTTTACAGCCCTTTCTGCCTGTAGCAAATATGGAAGCAACAATTCGGGATGCTTCCGGCGGTGGGCTGAGCTCAACATACATCTACGACAAAAGCTTTTGACAGACAACGTCTTGCAAGTTCAAGTTCAAGCAGCTTTTCAAGGCACAATCCCTTGATGAAGTACAGCGAAATGCTGAAGCGTATACACCGCGATCTATGAGGGAGAAGGATATCGTAGCAGTATGCCATTCTTCAGAGGAAAATAATGCAACAGAGCGCTTGTTTCTTTTGCAGTGAGAAGCAACATCAACATGAAAGTTGTCCAGCGAAGAACAGTACATGTCACAAATGTGGATAAAGGTCTTGTTTGCAAGATGTCAGCCGACAAGAATAAAATTTGTATCAAGCAGGAATTCGCACGTTTGTCGTTGGTAAAAGATGCTGACGACGAACCAGTCAACGCGAACATAATCAGTGCGTTGGTGGCCAAGGGGCTGTTCAACACAGGCGCGAAGTGCAAACACAAGTGAGAACTTTGCTAAATGTGCAAAGCTTGAAGTAGAAAATAACCAGTAAGAGGCCGATTGGTGCTGGAAGCGGCAAGTGTAAGAACCAACGGACTGTGCTCAGTTCCAATCGAATTTTTTGATAAAAGTTAGACGTAAAGCGCTCGTTTAAGTGGGAGTTTTAGTAACATTACACGCTAAACCTGTCCAAATATTTGAGCATCTGACTCCGGACTACCAAGCGACAACAGCCAAATTGAGGAGCTATATCAAGATTTCATTCAAAGTAATATAGCTCGATTGTTTAAGGATGACATAATTAGGCTGATCAACTTAGTCTTATCGAAAGGCTCAGTTCGCGATTGTAAAGAATGAATGTGTGTGGAATACAGTCAAACTGTTAATGAATTTACTTATCTGAGTACCACTTCATAGCATGCAAAGTGTTGCGAACAACGTTACCCAGTACAACGGCAATCAAGCTTAAATCACTGAATTGCATACTGTCATAGGCGTAGCCAGGGGGACCTAGGGAGCCATAGCCCCCCAAATGTCTAGCATACTTTGTTATTTTGTGCTTTGAGAGACGGTGTCCCAAACAAAATACTGTTGTTCGCTTAAAACTGCATACTATCAAGTGCAATTTTTTCCAGAGGAAAGGAAGTTTAGATCGTTTGAAGCTAACGGTCAACTCTGACGTTTCAAAAAAATTACCGTTTGGTCTGTGGAATAATGTCAATGACATCGTTGCTGCTTATAACTGCAGACGAACTTCTGCCTATCTTGACGATATTACAGTGCAGAGGAGTGCTTTTTCACTGTTTCACAGGTTTATTACAGAAAATAGGATATCGTAGCAGTATGCTAGACACTTGGATCATTGCATAGGGCTCCATGAGCAATGCGAACATTTGCGAAAGTTCCCCTGCAGCAAAAAGGTCAAAAAACACTGATGTAGGGGAAAACACAGCAAGAGCATGATAAGAACTAAAAATTCCTTAGTGAAGACTGCCAAGTACTTTCAGCACACCTAAACGGGGTCAAATCCACGCTTGCCAAGGAAACTATCGCTTTGTTAGGGCACCGCATATCGAAATGGGCCTTGCAAACTGATCCTGATCGAGTGAAGCCTGTATTGGAAATGCCAGCACAGAAAAGCCGCAAAGAGCTGCTTCATGTTGTTGGAAAGTTTGCGTGTTGCAGACAATGGACTCCCTGTCATTACGAAAAGGTCAAACCACTGATCGTCGGAAAACGGTCTCCACTAGGTAGCGAGGCTTTGCAAGCTTTAGAAATGTTGAAGGGAGAACTTGCTGAAGTTTCGCTTGGATCAATAGATGAGAAAGTTCCATTTGTCCTGCAAACCGACGCATCTGAAAACGCCATTTCTGCAAACCTAACTCAACAATATCACCCAATGGTGTTCTTCAGGATTCTAACCAAGAATGAAAATTTTCGTGCCATCGTAGAAAAAGAAACATTAGCCATCGTGGAAGCGGTCAGGAAGTAGGCAAACTTTCTCACTGGAGGTCACGTTACAATCGTAACGGATCAAAGGTACGATACCAAAATTCGAGAAAATTTGCGATGGTGCATAGAACTTGCCTGAATCGACTCTGACATAGTGTATCGCTCTGCAAAAAAACAATTATGCGCCCGATGCGCTGTCTAGAAATGCACGAAAGTAAGCTTTATAAAGTTAACGAATCTTTGTGTCACCCGGGCGTCACTCGTTTGTTTCATTTCTTACACTCTAAGAATCTACCTTACTCGATGGAGGATGTCCGAAGAAAAGCAGCACAGCAGCGCCAAGTTCGCGCAGAAATTAAACCCAACATTTACAGGGTTACTACGCAATTTTGAATATAAATTACCAGACCTTTTCAAGACATTTTCAGGACGTTTTCCAGACCTAACCTTTCCGTATGACCTACCCAGATCAAATGCAAGCACTATAACTTTTAACATGATGTAAGTAAAATTATATCAGTCTTGAATAAAATATTATGAATATGTATGTCAAAATATCAAGTCTGGAAAATTATTTTCTTTTTCCGTACTAACAGACGAAAACAAAATTATTCCAGACTTTTCCAGACTGGAAAATGACAAAAAAATTCCATATTTTTCACGACTGCGTAGGTACCCTGCGTCTAAAGCGGAAGGCTGCTCAACTCATCGAGAGCACTCAACCACTAGAAGTTAGGTCTGGACTTTAAAGACCCACTGCCATCGTCGATTAAAAATCATTATATGCTTATAGTTGTTGACGAGTTTTTACGCTTTCCATTTGCATTTTCTTTCTCCAGGACTGATGTTAAAACCGCGATTTCGTGTTTAAAGCATATGTTTGTTATATTCGGTTTGCTTGCTTACGTTAAGTCTGACAGAGGCTCTGCATTTATGTAGCATGCGCATACTTCAGATTTCCATAGTTGTGGCATTACTTGCAGTAAAAGCTCTTTCTATAACGCCCCACTTAATCACCAGTGCGAACACAATAAGGCAAGCATTGGGTTTGCCGTGAAACTTGCATTGAAACCTCGTAATGCGAAAAAACTCGTAATCTCACTTTCCCACAGTTGGGAAAGCGTGTTTCCAGACGCACTTCATTCAATTCAATTCTTACTTTGCACCACTGCGAACGAAACGTCTCATGAGCGTATGTCATTTCCAAGATGGTTGAATTCGCCGGGTTCTGTTTACTTAAAACGTTACTCACGTATATCTAAATACCATCCTGAAGTGCATGAGGTTGAATTTGCTCATTCCACGCCCAATAATGATCGTGTTTGTTTTTCTGTACGTAGTGAAGCATCCATGTCTTCGCACGACATTGCGCCATTAAATGGATTTTCTTGTGCGTTGCTCTTTGAGCAGCTTGCAACGAGTGATAGTGCCGATGCAGCGCAAGATACCCTATGTGAAAATAGTGTTTCTTGCAATGTCGTGTCTAATGGTGAAGTGGACAAAGGTGTTCACAGTGAAAATGCTTCTCGCAACGAAAGCTCTGACTACTGAAATCTCACATTGCCTGCGCCACGTCCTGTAGAGCAACGAGATTTACGTCGGTCAACACGTCTGAGAAAACCTGTTGGTAGGTAAGTTGTTGTCTCGAACAAACGATACGTTGTGTTTTGCTATATTTTATTGCACTGTTACATTGTCGTTCGTTGTCATTCAGCTCGGGACATTGTCGTGAATGTTGAGCAGCGTGTGATTAGTCTGTTAAGTTTGCCTGTGTCATTCGTTACAGGTTTCCAGTATATGTAGTTGTACATGAATAAAGCACAATTTGATGGTTTGCCTTTAACGACGAATGTGTGTCTTAGAAATGTGGCAATGCACAAAAATAAAACCTCCATTCAAACTAAAGCAATGCACTTACATTTCCCTTTTTGTCCAAGTCTATAATTGAAGCAGCACCAGATTTGTAAGCAACTGCAACCAAATTTGGTTGAAATGGAGAACAAACAACACAAGAAAGCTGCTGCTGGCTATTTCCATCAGGAAAAAATTTGCTGGTTGCATCTTTTTCCAGATTCCATGCAATTACATATCCCTTTTCATCACCAGAGACCACAAGATGCCAAACAACTATGCAATGTAAAATTCAGAAGTTTATTTTGACAGGTAGTGCTAAAAGTACTTGAACTCACGGCTAATGTTAGCATTTGCAATAAAAATAATTGTAAAAATGAATTACCATCTATTTACAGCAAAACGTTTCTCACAGCATTTATCTAATCAGATAAAATGAAAATCAATAATTGCATAAAATTTTGCAGTCCAACAAAGTGTGTTGGATACAATACATAAATCAGTGTTTAATTGAAAACATGTTAGACATTTTAAAAACAACTGTTTTCATCATCAGCATGAGGCAATTAATTAACAGATGAAAATAGCTGTGGTCAAAATATTCCAGCAGTGGTTAAGCTGTCAACCAACTGCAAAACCCTTAGCAACATTCTACAGATTGTTTAAACTGCAATAAAAGTGAGAGCAACATGAATGCTGTATCACAGCACCATAACAGGTAGGTGAAGAACCCCAAGTGGACAGCACATTTAAAATCTGTACACTACACACAAATAGATATCTCCTTCCCTCACAAAATATTTCATTAACTTTTTTTTGCATGTGATACAAAACATAGTAACAGGTCTACTTTTGTATAGAAATAGTCAAGGCACAGCCTACTTGAGATAGTTAAGTAGGCCATAGTCAAGGCTTCTTAGTAGGCCGTGGTCAAACAATAAATTTAGATATCGCAATCACTGGTAACATGGGCATCACAAGGAATTTTTCCAGAGGATGCCAATAGTGGATTTTCCAGGGGTAGCCAAAAAGATTTTTCCAGCAGGGGCAAAGGTGGTGAAACTTAATTTTATCCACTTCAAACTAAAAAAAAACTTTCTTTGATAAAAATTTAACACAAAAATGTTTCAAAAATGCAGTGTGACCACCGCCCTCCTGACCTTTTTCCGATGCCAATGACTGGTAATTAACACACCACATTCTAGTCTACATCTTTAACTGCTCTTCTGCACTTCCACTAAATTTGCAATATTTTCTGACCCTGGCAATAATTTTACTCATTCTAATGTATGCAAACTTTGATCTTAAACTTACCAGGAGAACAGTGCACAGAAATTACTTTGTTGCTTCCATGTACTCTGTGTTCATTGTATAAAGATTGAGCATGCACATTCCAAATCTTAACTGTGGAATCATCACCCCCAGACGATAAAAGCTGAACTCCAGCATCATTTTTTTTGTTAGCAAATGAACATGTGGTAACTCTGTCTTCATGTCCATGTAACACACCTTGAGATATGAATGAGATTTTTAACTAAAGAAAAAAGTAAATCACATTAGACACTTAAAAATTTTCAAAAATTTAAATGTACCTTTTACTACATCCATCTCATAGCTTAATGCAGAATACTAAATTTGGCATAACAAATTGCATTTTTTCGAAATGCAGCAAAAACAGCAAAAAAACAAATTGCATTTTTTCGAAATGCAGCAAAAAAAAATCTGTAGCAAAAATTATGTCTCAAAAACAAAAAAATGGTAAAAAGTGTAGTTCACATGAACCTTTAAGAATAGTGCAGATAGCACTGGGTGCTGGTCTACTTAAATATACGAATGTGGCTGAAAATCATTCTTTTGGGTATTGACTGTAATCTTTTTTTTGTAAGTACATAAATGTATGTACATAGATTATGAAGAAAAAAGCAGATTATATTTGAGATTGCTGGTTTCCTATAGATTGATTAAAGGCTTTTTTTTCAACTAGGCTATGTCAGAGTGCAAAGGTTCATGGCATTACTGCTGTTTATTGTTGAAAAATTCTGGCATGGTACAGTTAATTTGTGAAAGAGGAAAGGGTTTCCATAACATACTTCATAACTGATACTGATATGCATATAACAACTGCCTTTAGGTGCTTAGAAATAGAATTGTTACCTGCATTAATTTCCACAAATGTTTGCTAGGAAACAGCATTTTGTTAACATGGCTGCATTGGGTTCACTAGCTTGTTATTGATATTTGTAGAAATGTTTTTTAATGTCGAACACAGGTAGGGCAGGAATGGCTGTTTTTTTATTCATTCTTTTTTAATAGTTGTTTGTGCTTCAAATGATCATGTTTCAGGCAGGATGTGAAAATATGGAAAAATTACAAAAATGACCTGATACCAAATGATGAATCATGGCACAACCCCAGGAACCATATCACAAATGTTAAGGCATCAACCCAACAACAAATTGCACATTGATTAGTCTATGCATGTTTTTATCACAGTTTTTCCTTAGAAAAAAACTAAAATAAAATTAAAGAAATACAATGTAGTAGGAAATATTTAGATATAACAAAAAAATTAGATTCTAAAAAGTGTTTATTGAACTAGAATATGGCACTGGCTGGCTTTTGTGCAATTTATTTTCAAGCCATGAGCTCACCTCATCCTCACTGCTATCATCAACAAACATCAAACCACACCCACATTTTAATTGTATGAATTGCGCATTGGGCACAAAATTAAATTTTGACTAATGCTTATGTAAAATTATACTAATTTCAAAGTAAACTCAAGTTCATATTAACTGACATTACTTTGCTTGTACTAAAACAAAAGAAAAATATCAGTTAATGGCTTGAAACTCATAATTAAAAAACTTTCAGCAAATTTACAAGCAAACTCTCTTCTCATAGTATTTTTACTACAGCATATTTTGACCTTGTAGATTCAGTCTAATGTTTACCATAGACCAACAGTATACACAGATTTTCAACCTCATCAATTTAAATAAAGCTATATCAATCATTTATATAACTTAAAAAATATGACACACCAGGCAATAATGCGATTTTTGCAAAACATGATCAATGAACCAACATTGAACATTTTCTTTAATTTCTCAGAGTAAAATAGTACAGTTGAAAGTCTCAAAGTCATAGTTCAAATTAACAACCAACCATAATGCACTGGATATTCATTGGTGATATCAAGTAAATAAATTAAATTCCTTGAAGCAAATGCAAAGCACCCATCAGATGATGAATCAGCACCACGTGATTGGTACCACACTGGAGATGAAGGGATAACAACTTCTGCCATAGCAACAAAATGCTTAGAGCAACTAGTTTGCAAACACTAAGAAAACATTCTTCAACTACTTAAACCTTTATCTCTGTGAAAGAACATAAATGTTGAAACAGCTATGTGCATCTAACAACAGATGTAATTGCTCAAATTTAAATAAAATGGCACAACAAAATTAAAACTAAGTGGCTAGTTAGTTAGTTACAGACTTGAGTCATGTAAATCAAACCTGATTTTTCTTGATCAATTATAACATAACTTTTCTTCTTGATATTTTGACTATAATTCAATAATAAAGAATCTACATTAAAGTACCAAATCTCCCAGTAGCCCTTTGAAGTAACACCTTGGAACAAAAGTTCAAGACCACCTTAAATGAATGCATTTTTGTAATGGGCAAGCTTGTTATTCCCAAAATCTTTAGTATTGTTACATTGCAATTCATATTCAGATTTTTAAATGACATGTAGTGCTGTGGAATAAGACACTGATTTATTCTTGCATAGGGCAAATCCATGTTGAAGGTAGTACAAGGGTGTTTCACTATTGTTGAAACAAAGCGACAGCTTCTAAAACCTTTATCGATGACCTTATTCATTTTCCTCTTTCCAGATTGTCATAGGGAAATAGTTAACCTTTCTATATATTAAACAAAAAATAGTCT
>JGI24022J15233_10007134_pt1 | contig 12262 bp, 8 predicted proteins | sample Ectturendosymbi2_FD_15233 | JGI IMG/M metagenome (IMG submission 15233)
TGTCCAAGCTCCATGGCACGGAGTGCTAGAGACAGTGTGGCTCCTTTGCGACGAAGTTCAGCAAGTTGGATACCAGCGAGGATAGGAAGGTCGTCCGCTGGTGCTTAATTGTCTAAGACCACAAGCTTAAAAATTCTCTAAGACAGGGTTGTGATCGTGGGCAAAAATTGGGGCAAGCCAAGCGATTTTGGTTGTTGCTGCGCCATATAACGCTGGTGATCTGCTGGCAAAAATCCTAAAATAACCCTGACCTCAAGCTGCAAATACACGCCATTTTTAAACTGCCATTCACTACCATAAATCATTTCTACGACCGATTATTACGAAACGCCAGGAAACCGAATAAACTTTGCTTGAACAGTGGTCATCAGCAATTGATTAATCATCAATAAGGATGTTAATTGCGTGGGATGAACGTTCACTGCTCTTCTTGCTGTAGACCAAGGGTCTCAAATTGCTCCGAGGGCCAAATGAGGTCTTATAAAGTAATTCAAGGGCCGCATTATGACTACCCGAGGGCAGTCTTGTCGTTACAGAGGGTCTTTGGTGGGCTTAGTCCCCCCAAACAAAGCTCCAAGCCCCCGAAATTGAACTATAAAACACAATAAATTAGTATAATTTTTGTCAAATTTCAGTATATCAAGCCTCCCTGCACAAACGTAAATCCCCCGTATTGAAGACTTTCTGGCGACGGTTCTGCCCGGGGACCGCATTATATGACGCCGACGCAACAATGGTGGTTCCTGAACCTTACTAGAAAGAGATTTTTCATCTTATTTCCTGCAAAAAGTGTAGTCATAGGTAAATCATCTGTACCCTTCTCTTTGATCGTTTGAAAGGAACTTGTTGACTCGCTGGCCGAGCGCTTTTAAAAATTTTAAAAGAATAAAAAGACCCTGATAAACACCGGTGAATAAACTAAATAACTTAAATGTTAATTATTTGAAAATTCCCAATGAGCATCCCTGGCCGCGAGCCACATGTGGCCCCCCTGGTCGCGTGTTTGAGACCCTGCTGCAGACTATACACACTGCATGAAAATTGTTCGTACATTTTGATAGACAAAGATATTGGTAACAGCAACAATGCCATGAAATACATCGACTGTAAATACAGTATAGGCTTCGCGACATTAACTTCAACCCAAGGTCAGGCGGCGCACTGGTGCGCTGTTCTCACAACTTGTAAGTATAGATTTTCGTTGAAATTTCAAAACCGCACAAAAAACGTCTTAAATTTCCGATTATTTTGAGGTTGTTATAAGTTCATGCCAGGTATTAATGACAATTTTAGTCTTTCCGATCACCCAACCGAAAAACGAGAGTCTTGTGATTTTCACTGGTACCTCATCGGCGCGGGGCTGATCAAGCAGCTGCTAATGAGAAGCATGGACAGCAAACAATCTTCTTTATTGAATTGTACTATACAAAGGTAAACAGTCAAGAAGTTGTGCTGTCATTTTATGAAATTCTTAACAGCAAAAATACTCAACTACTCTGAATGTTGCTAAGAGTTTCTTTTAGTAATACGACGTTCCTCCACTTTTTTCGTAGCACTGCACCCCTGCTTTCCATCAGAAGTTCAATTTCCAAAACCTTTTCCTTCGTGATCTTTCCCAACAAATATGACAATTTGGGCGTTAATTATACTAATTTCACAGCAGTTCATTGGTGAGATACATACACATACCTGAAGTATTGTCAAAGTAACTGCAACCAAAGAAGCTACTATTGTCTGACGTGGGCCTTAAGACAGGAGTGAATAAAAAAACTTTTAAAGCCCAAAGTGCGTACAAGCAATTTCCACGATTGTTAGAACCAAAAGTGTGCACAACATGGTCGCACTATCTGTTTTACCGACATTAGAACAAATGATCTGAAGATTCGTTCTCAATATGTCTAAGAAGCTGATGATTTGACACAAGTACAGTGTTGATAAAGAGCTTTTCACATTAGTAGATTGATATCAAGAAGTCAATCGGCAATTAAGTTTTCATTTTTTACAGGAAAAATTGGTCGTAGTTTGGATTTTTGATACTGTCCAAGGCAGGAGCCAGTGGTGTAGAATTGCTACCATACGAGCATCAACAAGACCAGGTATCTGAAAAACCTGGCTCTCATCCAATTATGTTTCGCTTAAATGTAATTGACAGTAATTTATTGCATAGATGTTTATTTGAAATCCCAAAATATAGAAATTAATCAAGCAGAAAAATTGAAATCAAATGTGATTTCATCTTTTTACCAAGTTAGCATTCAAATAACCTCAAGCATATCATCTTGGCTACCCTCTTCAAGCTACCCAGAGTTTACCGTCTGCGATTTCACATCGTGACATTGCGACAGTAGCACGGGGTTGCTTGAGATTTTAGGTTTTGGATACAGTGTTCCAAGAGAGCCTACCCAACGGACTTCGCACATGGGCGTTCTTGGAAAATCAGCTGCTTTGTCTGCTGAGTGGAGGCTTTCTAAGGAAAGCATGTTACGTACATGCTTTTCGTTTGCTTGATGTTGGTCTTTCTGAAATTTCCGGGAACTACCAGTGTGCTTTCCATTTTTCGCCAGCAGCTTTACACCCAAACCAGCAGAGCGGTAGTTCCTTTTTTGAAAGTCTGCCAACAATTTAAATTTCTTTTTATCAGGTTGCTGACGCTGCTTAATTGGTAGCTTAGCTGGCAAGGACAGTTTACGATCTTTCTTCAACGTCGCTGCTAGTGACATTATAAGGGCTTCCGCCGATTCTTGATGCTTGAAATCTTCGCGTTGGCCCACATGCTTATCCTGAGCGTAGATTGGAATAACCTCATCGTGACCTTCGCTTGGCGAAGTCGAAAATATCTCGTCTGCTGAACTAACAGCAGCAAACTTGAACTGCCTTTGTTTAGGATAAACAGAGAGTAATGTTTCCAGGGTTTCCTTTTTGCTTGGATTGTTGTTCGAATTCAATTTCTTAATTTGGTCATTTGACGTTTTACTCCTATCAGGTTTTTCCTTCAGCTTCATCGCATCACAGTCCGGTTTTGTCCCAACAGTCACGGCAGCTTTGCTCTGCTGTTGCAAGGTCGCGCTCAGTGGCCGAGAAATGGAACAAAATGTGATTGGTGTTGCTTTAGCTGTAATTGAACGGATAGGCGTGGTACATGCATTTTTGCAAGATGCTGATGTTGAAACATGATGGTACCGCAATGAGACAGGCGTTTCAACTGTGAAGAAAAACTTGCTGTTTGTTATCCAAGCGACTTTACGATCAAGTCGGGTTGGAACCCGCGGCGGTTTAGGCTAATCTTAAGTGCGGAGACGAAATAAAAATTCTGAGACATGTCATCTTAAAAATGCTTTTCCAAGAAGGAAAAGTACAGAAACGTTTTGAAAAAATACGAAATAAACATCAACATCTTTTCCCTTAACAAAAACAAGCTTTACCAGATACAACGGGGACCAGGCCAGTCGGAAAGTATTTTGTTAAAAACGGATGCGAGTTTTGACAAAATCCCACCTCGCAATTAACTGTTTTATTCTGTGCGAAAGAAGTTATATATTCGCAGATAGCCAAGTCCAGGGACAAGAAAGGCGCAAGGATGTTATCACATTACGATAACCTTAGTTTCACAAACAATAGCAATTCTTACAACATAACTCAGATTTGCTGTCAGCCCATTCTCCTTGGAAAAAGATCCTAAAACAGTGTGAAAAATGTGTGTTTGACTTAGGGGAGTTAACGTTAATATTGCTGAAAATAAACACACAATAAATCGTTTGGATCATTCCATACTTTCTTATGAATAATGAGCTTGCAACACTTTTCCACCGTGTTACGTTAAGACTGAAAGAAGCTCAGCCAATTTTAAGAAAATCAAAGAAATAGCGATTGGCCAGCGTTTTCCAACTGGAGTGGCTCAAACGAGTTCGAGATTTTGTCACAAAAGATGCGGAATTTTGTGGCGGAAACCATTCGAGAGTTTTGAGATTCAGCCAATGGCTCCCTGGACACAAAATGTATGATTGCCAAATAAAAGCAAAAGGTTCGGTGTATGAATTTCTGAAGAGTTAAGAGATTTAAATTGGAGGTGAAATAGTGCAATAGGTCGTTGCAGGGGCGGATCCAGCCAGTAACGTTAGGGGGTGGGGATTTCAGTAATATTTGGTAGTCAAGTTTCATTATGGGCTCACTACCGTAATGTAGATGAAGTGTACTTCACATCACTGTTGTGACAAATCAATGGACGGCAAAAATAGCCTTATATCGCAAATGCTGTTTTTCGAATTGTAAACATCATGGTGAGTAAAGTTACTTTTACAGGTTTTAGGAGGGCGATCGCCCCGCCCAGGATCCGCCCCTGGGTCGTTGTTCATGTGTTTATGAATTCCCCTTAATTCCCAAAAATTTTTATTAAGCTTAAATGTACAGCTGAGTTCAATATAACTCAATATTAGGAAATGTAGTTAGTTGGATCTGGAATGCATACTTTTACCGCAAAGAAAAACTTTAACATTATACGAAGATCTCAACCAATGTGACGGAGAATACATTTTCTGTTATTCAGCACAAACAAAACAGAGATTGAATGAGCAAACATGTTACATCAAGGACTTACTGGATACTGCGCTTGGTATAGCATGAGGAGCTCTTTTTGGAAGTTGCTGCGGAAAAGAATCAGCAACAGATTTTGGAGCAGACTCATCCGACCCAATGGAGTTGTTGATAAACTCTCCTGCAGCTTGACTGAATTCCTTTCTGATCTGGTACGTATACAAGTATTCGAACCAACCTTTTTGAAGCGTAATGCTGTTCGAAACATCTCGTTAAATGCTTTAAACGGCCGAAACAACGAGATCGACGAAATTTGAATACTACTTACTTAATTAAAGATTAACTAGACTAGGTTTGGAATAAAAAAGATTAACTAGATTAGGTTTGGAAATTAACTAGGTTTGGAATGATTAATTATACACCACAACAAGAAAGCACTACCTCACGCGGGTGACTTTTTCTTGAGGAGTGTTTTTAATTCAATTTCGGTGGTGTCTCTTTGTTGATGGTGCAAAATTTTGTTGTCGATCATTACCATTAGGACTTTATGTTCAGAGTGCTTATAATAAACTTAGTCTCACGATGACAGGAATTGTAAATTCTATGACGCGAAGGTCTGATGCAGCGAACCAGTGTCACCTGAGTAGACTTTTTTAATGCAAAATGAAATGTACCAAAATACACCGAACTACTTTTCCTAACCTGTGCGACGGAAAGAAGTGGATATAAATACTTCTCCTTGGCTTGGATTTAGTAGGTGTGCATGTCTTGCACTTGTTTTAAACATGAAACTTCAAAAAATGAAACCGTAAATTAAAAAAAGCTAAGTTTAACTCCGTGAAGCAGCATTTGGACATTAGTTGAACTTATTTAGAAGTGAGCCTGATGCGGCGCTGTCAGTGAACGATACTGCTTCCACGAAAACTCACTTTTATGAAGTTACAAATTTTATAAACAGTGATTTAGTGTCACAACCACCAGCGGGTAAGCTCAGTTAAAAAGGGACTTGACTAGCTGCCCTATTTAACATATTCTACAAAATATTTGCAAGTTCTACATAGTTAACCAAAGGAAAAAATGAGTTTAAAGTTTAAATATATATCGAAAATCGCCATCTTATAGTGAGGAATTAAAATCTCAGTTGTATTTTCTTGAAGTTTTTTTACTATGAGGAATATAGTGTTGGTGGTAAACAGAGTTTAGTGCAAGGCATACATTTATTTAGTGGCAGGCATACATTTATTTTAAGCTCAAGGTTTATGTTAAACTCATATTACACTACAATTGCTTAATACGTGTATAGCAAAGCAATCAATAAGCTGTTGTTAAATACAGCCGGTACTGGTAGCAGCTAGACCAGTGGTTCTCAAGCGGGAATCACTTGACTCACCAAAGGAGGATTTTTTAATTGCTGGGAGGAGATTTGGCCAAAAAAGGAATTAGGGAGGAAAATAGGGATTCTAAGTTGATGTTTCGTTGCTTCCACAATTCCTGAATATTCTGGTGTTGCGATCGGAAATCCCGAGCGGCATGTGCGCAAAGCTTCGCACTGTGGCAACAAGCAACAACAGAGATCAAGCGCCGCAATCTCTCTTACTATTGCTTGCTCGCGCTACGTATATACTGGTGTTATTCTTCACACACATCCCGTTCGTGGTGAATCACACAATCAACGCAACGCCACCGGAGAGGTTGCAACACCAGCAAGTCTAATGCTTTTATATTATTAGCTTCCGTGCTGGTAGCAAGAAACGCTACTAACATGTACATCAATATAATTAGATTCTACGCTTGGTTGCATTTATAGATTTTCCTTATCTACAAGGTTTGAGTTGTAACGACAGGCAATAAACTATTGCGATGTGTCAGCAGGGACGCCGGAGCAGCGAAAGGGCAAAGGAGCAGTATAAGAGTTGAGGGCAATGGGAGCTTCTAAAAAAAATCGTTATCAATTATGCTTGTTTCTGTTCAGCAACAAAGTTGACATAAAAATTATAACAAAAATTACCGAAAACTACTCTTCATTCTAAATTTTCTGGGTGTTTCAGGTTGATCTTCATTAAGCATGAAATTACCTAGATTACTGTTACGAAAGGGCACCTCAGCCTCTGTTGCCCCCTTTTTGAAAGGGCGGGGGGCAATGTACTCGATCTCCACGTCCCTGTGTGTCAGTGCTGAGATTTTAGAGGAACTTGTTGGGTTGCTGTGTTGAAGATTTACGTTGTAGACTCCAGTGCTTCAGCAAAAGGCGTTGATATATGTTTAATGCTGATTTATGATTAAATGCTGTTGCTAATTAATTCGAGCGCGTCAGCAGTTAGTATCAGCTTGTTGGAATGAAAATGCTTTTGAGGTAAAAAGATTGGAAGATTGTTTTACAGTATGAACACTTTTTACTAATAGTGTATCTTGTTCTCTTACAGAAAAAAGTAGGCTTAAATTTAAACCTTGCTTGTTAGAGTGTTTTTTAATCTTTTATTTTTTTGAAAGAAAACTCAAAAGGCAAAGCATGCAGATGCCAAAATACACTGCTTCGGAGAAAATCAAAGTTTGGGAGAAAGTCTTGGTTTCTTTGTTGGATGCACTGGTTAGTTTACAGAAAAAATGACTTGTTTTTTTCCTTTTCTGATGCTCACCTTGCCGCTTACCTATTTTTGTGATTTATGGTGGGAAGGAAATGAAAGTGTCAGGAGTTTGTATGGGAGAAATGGTGACAAAACGTTGAGAACCACTGAGCTACACTACGATATTCAGGTTACATGATATATTAATTTGGCACTGGCTTCAACAGTGTGTAAAAACAGTTACGAGGCATTAAACATCTCAGTAGAATTTTTATGAATAAGGAAACATTGCTTATGACTTAGATAAGCAGTGGACAAATCAGAAATATCCCTCAATTAAAAGTTAAATGAACAAAGAAAAAGTTTCAGTGAGAAACTGTGATAGCGCTGAAATTTTCTTATTCTGTTTCTACCAATAGCTTTCACTTAAAGAAAAATGATGAGAGAAGAATGTGTCCCAGAGAAGACCTGCAAACATCGTGCAACTTGTTCCAGTTTGAAGTTTCGGATTTAAATTTTCCAACTTGAAGATATTATTTAAAATTACGAGTTTCTTAAGACTCAAGGTGCCAATCACAGGGTTTAGCAGTGTAGTACAAACGAACACACACAAAAAAGCAAACAAAAACAACACGTAATTAAAACATTCTTTTGCATTTTTCGGAGTATTTTCCGGTGATTTAGGGTTTTGGTATGACCACCCACATCCCGATTCACCATCATTTTTCAATTTTTTTTGTGTTAGCTAGTGAGCCCCCACAGTGGCCAGTGGGCCCCTTTCAGCTAATTTCCCCCCGGCTCAAGCCTCTATAGTTACGCCACTGGAAGCACGTCACATGTCTTTGAAAATAAAGCAAAAATTATGTGCAAATGTGTGAAAGAGGATCCCTCAACAAAACTTTAATAACTTCAAACAATTCACAATGTGGAATGGACTCTCACGAAGCAAATTCTCAGACAAAATGAATCATTTAACTTGCTTTCAGCGAACAAAGTTTTTGTATGGCATGTACAAAATATAGGGTCCTTTTTTGATATAACGTGAACAAATATAGGGGCCAGGGGCCCTTTAGCGATGTTTTTGGAACCCTTTCTGAGAGTTTTCCTCGGGTCCCTGAATTTTAATATCCACCCCTGTTTATAGCACTGAAGGAGGACTTAGTCAACAGGCAGATTAGTGGCAAAAACAAAAATCAAAGCAAGCTTGCTTGTCACGTACTTGCATACGCCGACGAAAAAGATTGGCAAGCGCCAGCACATAACTTGGAGTGTGCTCGGTCGATGAATACTTCGATTCCAAATTGCTCCTTAATTTGAATATGGAGGAGGGATGGGACTTGGCATCCAAAGCAGTCAGGTAGTTCACTTCCGGTGTGCTGTTCTCATACAGTTTCATGATTTTCGTTTCAACCTCTGCACCCCATTCTTTAGCGTGTTTCTTCAGTGATGGGGTTCGACGTTGTTCACCAGGTGAAAGTGAAGAAGGTGGTGAGTTGTGTTTGGACGATGACGCAGATTTTGAGCTGCGGTCGCCAAGGTCGTTCTTAACGCCGCTTATCAGTATTTGTGGTAATGTCGCTGTTTGAATCACTGATTCGCAACTATCTGGACTAGCTTCATCATCTCCGCTGTCAAGTTTTTCCGAGAGTATGGTATCAATAGCTCTTGATTTAGTTTCCTGCGTAGTAACGGATGATGATAAGGTTGGTGCGAACTGTAACTTGTTAGGCTTTTCTGAGTGCGAAAGCTTATTCAGCGATTTTTGCTCAGCGCTTTCACGATGTACGTCAGCTGCAGTCGATTTTTCTTCAATACCAAGACTTTCGCGAACAAACCTCCTTTTGTCTTTCAAATAGGAACATAGCTGCTCACCACAGCGGAAATCTTCCGCTACTGTAGCATTTGAAATAGCTTTGTTCAGCGAAGAACTATCTTTCTGGCATGTAACAGCTGAAAGTACACTCTGACGACTGTTGTTCTTGACATCTCTGCCTGTAGTAGAAAGATTATTCGATGTGTTCGCTCGATTTGGTTGCAAAGATATTGTTGGTGTTTTGATGATTCCTCTTGATCGGCAGAAATATACGAGATCTGCAATGATATAAAAGAGTACGTTATTGTTGGTAACATCTAAATGTGGACCATAATGTGTGAGCTTTACCGTATTGTTTTTGTAAAAACAATGGCAGATAAGAAGGACGTTTTTATCTGAGAAAAGTGATGTGAACGATCCGCAAACGTAGAAGTATCAGTGTCAGAACAGGCAGGTAACTTTCACTATTTTGTTTTTAATAACTTAAGTCTCACTGTCGTGCAGCTTTGGTGTTTCATGTGTTTACTGAGGCATTACCAAAAAAATTGTTTCAGCCTTGAACGAAGTACACCAACTTGTGTCTCAACAACGTACTGTATCTCACCAGCCTATCTCAAAGCGCCCTAACTTAAAACTACTGTAGTAGTAAGCATGATGAAAACGTATTGCCATCTTGACCATGTTGTTGTAGGTTCAAATACACCTAAACTGAGACTGAAAACATGTGAAATGTTAAATTTAATAAAAAGCGGCAAGGTTGTTTGTTCTAGTTTCTGGAAGTTCAGTTCGGAAAGAGTTTCAGAAGAAAAGAGATTTAGGTGCACTTTTATTTCACTCCTTTTAGAAATGGTTTCATTGGACATAACATTATGGTGCTTGCTTTGTCACTGTTAAATTAACGCACAGTAGCTGTTGGCATTGCTTGGAGTCCATCTAGTACACAAATTTAGGCTAGTTGTATTATTATTCACTTGATTTAGATCACATGAGAATAGTGTACAACCATAACATACGCTACCATATAGAACAGGGGTTCCCAACCTTTCTCTAACCATGTACCCCTTCAGCATTTCGACAGATGAACATGTACCCATAAAATTTCTTACAACAAAAAGGCTGAGTGAAATAAGAAAAATTCACTGAATTTTTAATACAATTTTATTTAAAAGTTCTATTAAAAATTGATCAACTTTTCAAAAATATTGTATGAACTAAGCATAGTAACAATATCCAATTAAAGCATACAATGATTTTTGAAAACTATTAACTGATATATGTATAAATGTTTGAAAATAATTCCCTTCTATTTTTCCCATGACCCTTTTAGGCAGAGCCGGATTAAAGGGTAGGGAGGCCCGGGCCAATTTTCACTGGAGGGCCCCTATTACATATTTGATGACGTCATCGTTTGCAAAATCTGATTCGCTGATTCGCAACGTTTTCGTTTGCTTTTTCCGGTAGTCGATTGAGTGCCTGCCGTATTAACTCGATTTTTAGCCGCCTTTGATTGTAAGCCGCACGAAATGGTGTTTAAAATTAATGTAAGCTGCCCTTGATTGTAAACCGCACTTGAAGATAAGTTATCTAAGCCTCTGAGATGCATTCGCGATGTTCGCGTACTCGTGCCTTACCCGTTTAATTGGCAACCCTGTTAGGGATGCTTAAACTTACACCACTACAACTGCCTTCGGTTTATCATAATCCCTCCTGTGACGGATGTGCCGTGATGCTGAAGAAAATCGAATGCGAAAGAAGAGTTTGGTCGACAAAACGTATTAAAGGAAAGACTGAGTGTCATCAGGCCCAGATTTACCATTAGGCTAAAAAAGCTTCAGCCTATGGCCCCCGATTTCGGGAGTCCCAAAATTTGGGGAGTAAGGACAATTTCCAGCATTTCTGTAATCAATTATGTTTGTATTTTTATTTTGGTTCAACGCACGTTGTTTTACTTTGCCGCTTACAAAAGACCTCTCGATGTAAGAAGGAGTACGAAGGATTGAAGTGAATGACGATGAGCATTCTCTTTTTATGGCGTTGAGGATTGGTTATTGTTACGTATAATTGTGGACCAAAACGCCTGAATCCGTTTTTCAGATTACACGAGGCCAGTGAGGTACTCAATAAATATGCAATGGGTGTGTGGTCAGATAACTTCACGGCTGCCTTTTTCGTTAGTTTCAATGTGACTGTGTTTGTTCCTGATAACGAGGGAATTGAGAATAAAGTAGCTAATATGTTTATGAATTGGAAGAACTTGCTCAGTGAATGTAACGAGCACGTGTGGTGCTAATTTGTATGACCTCAGTTGTCCCAAACCTTCCAGAAGGACCCCCAATTTGAAATAGCCTAGAACCCCGAAAATGAAAATTCACCACTGAGCGTCATCCATACCTTTCGATAAAGTAAAGAAATAAAAAATGTAAGCCGCCCTTGATTGCAAGTCGCATGAAATGATGAAAAAACATCTTAAGCTGCGGCTTACCATCGAATAAATACGGTACTCAACTGTACATAGAGTTAGCTGCGAGAAGAGAGTTTATGATATAAATAAACACTACAGTGTACTCTTATTAAGAAACACATTTCCACAGGCTAAAGAGTGACTCGGCAAAAAAACAACATTCACCCGAACAATAAGCAGAAACCAAAGATTACAAACAAAAACACCGGAAAAATAACATATCAATATGGCCAGCTAGTCGGAGTGTGGAAGATGCTTCGAAACTTACGTCGTGATTTTCACCACATCCGTAACCAGCTTGGGACAGCAGAGGGGGCGAAGAGTTTTCTGAAAGGGGCCCAAATTTTTTAAACTATATTCAATAGTTTTCAACTGTGTCCAACACATTTTCCCAGCGGGATAGAAATATTTTCTAGGGGGCTTCGCCCTCCAGCGCCCACCCTAGTTGCGGGCCTGATTTTCAACTGCATTTTCAGGTGCTCTACTTAGTGCCATTGTTTTAACGTTGCTGCTCAAAAGCTTTGCTGGAAAAAAACGTTTCAGTCGCGGCGTTTTAGCTAACACTGCTAAATTCTTGCGCTTTTTCTCCTTAGAAACGTTGCCATTTTTAGCTTCTGATGACATTACAGAATTCGGTATCGCGCTAGCTAAACACTGCAATCTCGTTTTCTGCTCTTTGTTCTACAAATAGACTGACGAAAAACCTTTTCTGTCGGACCACGCAATAACGTGTGGTGTAAATGGCTTGGCTAGCTTCAAATGTTTATGATGTAACGCAACAACAGTAGCCATCGGAGGAAAAGTGTGTTTGCACCAAACGTTACCGTTTATGACGAAACACAGGTCGCAGTTCGGCTGCGGCCAGGGACGCCGGAACAGCGGTAGGGCGGGGGG
>JGI24022J15233_10007138_pt1 | contig 12261 bp, 9 predicted proteins | sample Ectturendosymbi2_FD_15233 | JGI IMG/M metagenome (IMG submission 15233)
GGTAGGTCGAGAGCCAAGCCGTGGTTGCAGTAGCCAGTGTGACCGCTGTAACCAGGCAGGCCAAATCCCGATTCATTTTCTCCTCGGTGGTACGACCTTCGGGAAGTTGACCTTCTGGCCGGGCATACCCAACAAAGGAAAATTCCCACAACGGAAGCTGTCATTCCTGGACAAAAATAGAATAAACGTTGTTCTATATTTGTCATTCGCAATGTTTAAAAAATGGCTACATACTCCTACAGGTCATCAAGTGCAGCAGCTTCTTTCACTGTAAGTACACTGAAGCATTCTTCGTTCGTGGTTTTTGTTGCTGAAAGTAGTTGACTAAATCATTTCAAATCCGACTTACAGCACTGTTAAGATTTTAGCAAAGATGGACTTGGGAAAAAATTATGTTTATTTCCATTGCAATCGCTTTTGAACTTCTTTTGCAAAATTAACTCTAAAAAACTTTTATTAGAGTCATTCGACCACTAAATTACGGAGCTTTTTTACGCTGTTAGGAGAAAATCAAGATTTTCTCGGTTGTTGTGGTTTTCATTGGATGGTTGTCAGTTAATCTGCCTGTAAAAATATTAGTTTTGTCCAAAATTTGAGCAATATGGCAATACAAATATTGTTACAGGAAAGTCAAGGGATTAAGAAACGACCTCAACGTTTCAGGTGAACATTCTAGAAAACTGGAAAACTGAACCATTTATTACGCTTTTGTTCTTTCAAAAGTTGTTTGGTTGATATCAATCCGTTGCTTTATTATTACTGTTGTATCAGATCAGTGGTAATTATGTAGCTACGGCGAAAAGGCTTGCAAGTTGATCTGAGGGAACTTGCAACTCCTCGATGCTTTTCCAGCTGTTGAAGTATCTCTGTATCATGCTTATGTCTTTCAGCACAAGTCACTGAAATCTATATTGAGCTGCACATATTAAAGCAAACTTTTCTGTGGGTAGAAAGAAAAAATGATAAAATCGTTGACATTTCGCGAAATGATTGTAATTCGTCCACATAAACATTAAGCGAACTTTGCAACTTTTGCCTTTTCGAAAAATTCAGTGTTTTTGCTAAGCCTGTTTGTAGATATATGAATATGACAAGTTGAAGATGTTTTTATAGGTAAAAGATTTTCAAAAAGGTGAAAAAACGTTTTTTATGTTTTCGACAAAATGCATCACACTTCATCAGCAACAGCTTGATGTTATAATGCTCCGTAAATGTTTGATGATCATCAATACTGATGCAAACTGAAGCTTATGGGGTGTTAACTTTTAAGCAACATGGTTCAAGTTTTGTTGAGGGCACATGAGAGATTCACGATTTCGAAAATTTTTTCCTCAATATATTCTTTGAAAACGACGAAGATACTTCGAAATATTTTACGTCTTTGCGTATAATAAATTGTTCACTTTAAATGGCGCACGATGCTTAAGCATCCATGTCTTAATTACCTGCAGCGAACAACGACACTTTCCACCAGGGTTGCGGAGTCGGAGGTAAAATATCCGACTCCGACTTTCCAAAAATTTCCGACTCCGACCTTTCCAAAATTTCCGACTCCGACTCCTTAACATACAGGGAATGAAATTTGGCTGTTAAAATCAATGGAAATCGTGGTACACAGCAAGAAATCTCTGATTCAACAAAAGTTTCAAAAGAAATTGTACCATTTCAACAGGAATTTCCAATTTAGGAGTGTGATGTAAAAAATGATCCAACTGGACATCTGGATTCGGAGTCGGACAAAAAATCCGACTCCGACTCCCAGTGTTGTTAGGAATCCGACTCCCAGTGTTGTTAGGAATCCGACTCCAGCCCAAAACCTCCGACTCCTTACGACTCCGCTCCCCTGCTTTCCACACGTCAGTTGGGTTTCAACCCTTGCCCCAACACTCAAAAATTAAATGCAGGTTGCACTGAAGACAACTTACCTGAGAGAATGCCAAAACGCAGTGTTGAAGTAAATGCTGAATAGCGAATATAAAGGTAATAAAACATACTCGACGACGTCGAGTGCCCTGCTTTGTCTTGAACACATCAGTTCTTTAATCACTTGTTGCAGCGCGCTCTTGCGTTTCTTTGTTTTCAGCATTTGCGCAAGAACATCAAATTTGATGCAGCTAGGCATTAAGAAAATCGTTTGGTTTAAAATATTTGTTATTAGCATTGTTATAACACCCACGCTGAGGCCAGCTAGGAGTATTAAATAGAGATATTTTCATTTTGGACCTGAAGGAGTAAGGACAGAGATATTTTGGAAATTTCACTTTGGACCACGATCACCGGATTTGTCAATCGCGTGATGTCGCAATACATCAAATGTACATCCGTCTCGTCACAAAACTGGAGATAATCCACACATTGCGGCGATTTCTAACAATTGCACCGCATTACGTTGTTTACTGAAAATATTAGCGTTCAGCATCTAAGCTGTCCATGTAAAATGGTGGCATAGACATTATGTATTTTTTAAATCTAATGCAAACGCTTTCTTCAGCTGGAAATATACAAATATTTTGAGATCTGTCTTTGTGTGAATAACTTGAAAACCTACCTCCAAACAAAAGACAAAATCCAGGAATCGAAAGGATTTCGGGATTCGTCAAACCTCGAAATAAGTCAGTGTAAACAGTGAGCATGTAGATGAAGACCAATCCCCCACCAGCAGCGATACCAACAATTCCAAACGTGCATAGTCCTTTCGCAGTTCCTTCCCGGCTTGGCGAACATTTAGCTCTATTAACTCTCGATTGCATTCTTCCTTCGGAAGAGGTGACGGTGGGCGTTTCACGGCCAGCTGTTTCTTCTGTCATAGTTCGCTTGCCAACAACCACTAAGCCATTACCATTTGCAGTTCCTAATCTACTTCACATAAACAACAAAACCAAGTTAAGCGTTCGCATTAGCTTTTGTGTCATTTTCTGCTGGTCGGAGCGGTAACGCTTCCATTATCAGCAGTATGTTTCTTTATGAGATTAAATCAGGGACTGATAGCACCATCAATCAATTGCAATGCGTAATAACAGCCTGCTGGGGGAATCAGCGCTGGCGGTTGCTTTGCATCAGGGGTCTTCAAACTTTTTTGTCAGAGGGCTACATAAGCTATTTCACAACAGTTCGAGTGCGGGATATCTTACGTAATGTGACTGTTTCGGGATATGTTACATTCCGCCAAATCATCAAATTTTTCGTAAATATCTTATCGTCTCATTATTGACAAAATGTTTTCGCGAGCCGTGGTGTGGAGACCACTGCTTTGCACGCTTTTCGCTGCGTTTCCGCAATTTTTTTTCACACATAACCTGAGAAATGTTTCAGACAGTGAGCAGCGTTGCTCAATTTAGCTGCTTGCCAATGTTTTGTTGGGCCAAGCCATAAAATGGATGACATGAAGTTTTCTGAATTTGGGTGGAATTCAAGACGAAAACACTGAAATATATTATGCGATCCATTTGCAAAGCTTGCTGTTTAAATCAAATTCCTTTTGACTAGAAAAATGTAGGGTTTTGCAGAAGTTTAGTACTGTACTTATCGCGAAGCACTCATCTCATTTACTGCAACTCCACCATCCTCTTCATCTGACTCTCTTTTCGCTCAGGTGCAGCCTGGAGCCTGGCAATTTAGTTTGACAGGAGATAATAAGGTTGTTCTCATTAATTCATTCTGACGCACTTGTTAAAAAGAAGTAAATTTTTAATGACCTATTGATTTTGACATCATTCCGATCTGCGCACGTTGAATTGATCAAATCGGCTGTTTTTGGCACTAAATGTGAGATTTAGATTGCCAAGAGAGCTCATTCATGTGTTACAGTTGAGAGGCTACGTTTTAGTTTAAACTACTTTTCACCTTCTTCAGAAGCTTTACCTGCAACCGAACCGATTGGTTTTAAAAAACGCGAAAGGAAAAATACATAACCGCTTTGCTGATGAAAGCCGCTAAAGAACCGTAATTTCTTGTAACTGCTAATTTTAAACCTGATTAAAAATAGATTGTTGGTACAAAATTTGTTACACTGTTTGCGGAATAGATTCATCCCGTATGCGTGTTTGTGTTAAATTGTTTTGGAGTAAACCTACGTANCTTTCAAAATTACAACCTAATTCACGGATTGTTGCTCTACAATGGCAGTTTCAGTGCAACTTAACCGATCTGCCGCTAAACGATTCATAGCTAATAGTTAAGCATAAGTGAAGCTTGCTTTTGTTTGGAAAAGTTAACGTGGTTCACATGCCCTTATACTTAACGTGGTTAACATGACCTTGCCCAACAAGCCTCCGCTCTTTCATCCCCGACACCGGCACCCACCCCCTTGGAATGACCCTCCCAAAAAGAGCCTGGGTCCAGCTTAAGCGCTTCCGCACCGGTGTCGGACGTTTCCGCTCATGCTTGTACAATTGGGGTATGGCCTCCTCTGCGGCCTGTGCGTGTGGCACAGAGGAACAAACCGTCGACCATATTGTCTTCCAATCTCCAATCCATCGACCTCCTCATGGACTGCACGACCTGACGGTTCTGGACGATGAGACAGCCGAATGGCTGCTCAACACCTGCCCCGAGACCTAGGGCGGCCTAGCAGTGGTTATGAAGAACTGACTCAAAAGAAGAACATGACCTTAAACTTGTGAGGCACTGCGCCAGATCTATCTTGGCAGCACTAGGTTGAACTTCACGGTGTTTGGGTTAATTTTCAATGATTCAATGAATATCTCACCTGTACCTAAGTACATCAGGCAGCCTGTGTTCCGGGGATGGAGAGTGGAGAAAGAAGTACAGGCGAAATACTTTTTAAGCTTTTCACGAAAATGCAAGAGTTTTTTAACATAGATACTGGGTCATGAACCCCTTGCACACGTTCAAATTTCACCTCGGCAGCCGACACATGAAAACGTTTTGTTTTTTTTCAAAGTGCGCCTCTGCAAAACCATCCATCTGTATACTGGCCTGAGAATTAGAGCACCCCTGTAGTGTACCACGGCAGATTAATGGCCCACAATGAATTCACCTACAGGAAGAAGAAATCGCTGACCTCAAGGTCTGTTTTTGAATGGCACAAAGCTAACCTCACGGCGACAAATGAAACCAGAACCCAATAAAACCAGGTCACCAACTCAATAACAAAAAAAGCAAATACAGCTGAATGTCACTGCTCTCTCCACATGGCGTTCCTGGGTATTACTGGCGTGCTTTGATAAGGATGTCTGTGTTTGCTCAAGAGAGAGATATGCCTTTTGAACGGCTCGATAATTTTCACCTTCCGGACACAAAGCATTCAAATGCTTGGTCAACTCAAGCCAACATTGTGGATAGCGATGGAAATGGATGTTTNCCTGTGCATGAACAGTCGACATTGTTCAGAAATTTTTGTGCTCGGATTATTTCTCCATTTGCATGCCCGTAGAAATTAAATGAGGCTTTTTCTGATTACTGCGTTTATTTTTTCTTAGAAAACGTATCCGTAAAACTGGTCCACTCTTTTTTATTCTGTGTGCTGTGTTTACAATATTTTGAATGAAAAAACATGTTTTAGCTTAACTCACTTTTAAAACCCGATAGAATCGTTGTACTTAGAGGCGATTTCGGGTTTTAACATTTTTTGATGCGGTTGCTTAGCATGCTAATGAAAAAGAATACCTGAAGTCATAGCATTGCTCTGCATTTTCGTATCAGTTTTTAACATGCACAGTTTGCGTGTGAGTCTTATCTGATTTCGTAAATGCTCCCCACAGCGTATGAAGTTGAACGAAAAATTGTTGTGATTTAGACGGTGGAATACATAACTACATCAGGCAATCAAGAACAAATGACACATCTTCAAAGAAAAAAATGTACGAGTGGATAACTGGACACTAGAAAAAACTGGGTGGCCAAGCACAAACTAGCGTTTGAAGTTGTATGAAAAACTGAAGTCTTATTTGCGTAACTGCGCTAAAAAGGGAAGTCTTTTTTCACTAATATAAATTGCGACAGCGATACGTCTTAAAATAATTGGAGGTATTGATGGCTGTGTTTGTTTTTAAATGATTATCGTCCGTACTGAGTGACAACAACGGCATTTTCAGTCTTTCAAAATTGTGGAAAACTGTGATCAAAAGATTTTTCTCGCACACAAGCTAGCACTAGGGATTATAGTTTGTCAGTGAACTTGGGAGAAAAATTTATATGGGATTGTTGTCTTCATTCAGGCACTATCAATACCATTCAACGTTTTCCTGCCCAGCCTCAAATATACATATTCGTGTTAGGTATAAGTAGAAATAAGATATCTACTGTAAAACCACGTTAAGTTTTAGTGCTAACTGTTGAAAGTTCTAAGACCTGGAGGTTTACCATAAAAGTTGCATCAGCACTCTGAACTTCACATCAAAATGATGTAATCCAAAGACGTCTATACCCTCCCTTTCTCCCTTTAAAAAATTGCGAGTGGTGGTTTATTTGTTTTTTTAACATGATCAAACAATATTCAAGTGCATTTGATGCACAAAACTTAAGCTGATTTTAAATGAAGAGAAAAGCCCATGATTGATGTTTCAAACAATCTTTGCTGTAGCCATTGGTAAAGACGCAACTCACAAGAAGGTGTTTTACTCTGCTTAGCATTACTATATGAGATGCTTGTTAAAGCTTGCCCATAATAGTATACCAAAAGCAATCGTTTATCTACAAGCTGTTTTCAAACTTTTCCAAAGCAATTCGATGCGGGTGGCCAAACGAATTACAGTTGTATATTATTTACAGCCGTGCACCAGTATAACCTGATTTGTCATTTAATAAGAACTGATTCTATTTGAATAAGAGCTGACGATGCCTACTTTGTAGGCGAAATATATACTCTGTAAGATCTTTAGTTTCTGATTTGTTGCTGGAAAAGGATTCCTTTCGATAGCCAGTGTTAATAAGATCTGAAATGATAATTTAACACAGTCTCGATCGTTTTAACAAAATGAAAACTTGGTGCGGTGTTTTTCCCAAATATCCACAGCAAGAAATATTTGAAATGTGCAAATGTCAAACATACTTACTTTTCAAAAGATTCTATTCGAATAAGAGCTAATGAAAGCCTACTCAGTAGGCAAAATACACTCTGCTATAGTGTGTGATTCTTGGCTGAGAAAGGATTCCTTTCGATAGACAGCAGTTTTTAATAATGTTTTACCTGGTGCGTTTGGTAGAAGTTTCGAACTCACTGGCACTTCAGGTGATTACAGAACAAACAAAACGAAACGTTATTTCCAAAGGGGGCGTGAAACATATTTTCCAGATCAGTAGGTCTCAGCGCGTAATAGGCTACCGCTAATGGTACTTGAGATCTTTCCGGTCAAAACCTCATCTTGAAGTCACGTGACATTTTTTCACATGAATTTCAATGGTTACTTCATAATTCTGACTATTACTTTTGGGGTTTTGTTTCTAGATTTTACGGTATAATAATTCATTGACAACTATTTCTTTTCTGAGTCTGAATGATTCAAAGCAGGTTTGCTGATGTGCTGCAACCAAATTGTCTCCAGTATCATCCTGCTGGGTAAGAAAAGACAAATTCAGTTACAGTTTTAAGTTGGCTTATTTCATTTGTTTATTGATATATTTTTGAATCAATCCATTTATTTATTACGCATTGTACCGTGTTTGGGGAAATAATGGCCACTTGATTGAAGTGGCAATCAAATGTAGATTTTGTGAAACTCTTGCCTAAGCAGTGTTAACATCCAAATACATACAATTCTGAAGGTATTCTGTGAATAACCGTTTGGCACTCACTAGCAGTGACAAAGCAAGAAAATGACGGGCTAGGCTGTATTCCACACTCCTCAAAATAGTCCCAAATTTATGTAATCAAAACAGTAACCAATATAAACGTTAAAGTAGCATTTCAATTTTTTTCTGAAAACGTTTCCGCAGATAATTTCTGTATTTAGGCTTCCTGATCAATGGCTCGTTCTTCATACTGTATATTTTTTCACTTCCAACCAGTGGTGTATTGAGAGTGGGGCAATTTAGGCACTTGCCTCGGGCCACCCTTTTCTGAAATGTTATGGGCCCCCATTTTGTAAAATGTCCATGTTTTATGCTCTTCTGCTTGTGATTACTTTTTGTAATATGCGCAGTATGGAGAGATTGAATAATGAATTTCAAACAAAGTAACACATACCCAAGGTACAAGTCTAGTTCTGATACGTACGTGTTCGTATATATATCGAAAAGCACAAAAACGGTCAACATAATCTAAAATGCCTGTAACAGAGAAAATTATTGAACTTGACCACTTTCGCAGAGTAGCACCTGAAAGATATCATGTATGAAAGTTATTTGAGTTATGTCACTACAGCTGTATAACGTCACACTTTTAGTTTCTTTTATTTCGTTTGGAGTACCTCACGTGTGCTACTTCTTGCTGCAAAGGACTCAGGCTCACAAGGAATCCCAAACATTTAGGCGGAGTCTATACCAATAAAAGCATAGGCAGTTGGCAAGTTTAGTTGTGATGATAGCCATCCTGAAATCTGAAGTAGCAACGCAATGGGCAAACCATTTTAGAGGGACTTCCGTTGCGCACGTGGTGCTCAAGAAATAAATCAGAGATATGTATCAAAGCTGGTTAACTTTATTAAGACTATTAATCGTATAACTTTTCGTGTAAAATAAGACGTTTAGCCTCCTCGGACCGTCAAGTCTGCTGCAATATCCATCGGTCATTTTGAAAGTTCAACAAAACGGCAACTGAAGTGAGGAGCTGCATGGGTTACAACAGACCTGGTTTACGTTCAGTTATTGAACGTCAGTGGCTGCTTTCAAAAGACGCTGGTAGCAATATAAGACATTTTACAACGCTTGCATTCCGAAGAGTTTCATTATTTATTTACGTGTTTGTTTCAGCCACCAAGTCCATATCACATTAGTTAAAAGAAAATAAGGCTCAGAAATGCTTGCACACAACGTCTCACAGGCTAGGAGTTAGTTGTTAGTGGTACACGTAGGCAATACTGAAGAGGAACGAACACTGAAACAAGGCTCATGCAACTACTGCATTCGATCAACATCATACAGAAGAGTTACATAATGGGAGAAATATGGAGATTTGTGAAAAGCATCAGACAACTGAAGTGAGGGAATAAATAATTGATTTGGATGAAGATGCGCAACGTTTAACAAAGGCATATTAATTGTTGCTCATCAAGGCATGAAATGTTCTGACGACTAGGTTACTTGATGTGGGCGAACTCTTACGTTTCTAGGGATGTACGCAAAATTCGATAGATGTTGTGGCAGGAAACGCTGAGGCGCTTGTGCCGCTTAAATACCAGCTTGCGTGTACCTACACCACAATTGGCAGGCATATATTGGTATGCAGTAGGCAACACGGTGTGTTTAACTGCAGTAGAGCACTGGCCAAAGGTGCATCTGAACTTGTTTCTGAATAATGAAAAGATTTCACTTGCCTCTGAGAGTCATTGTCGAATTTCAGTGAGGCATGACTAGACCGAGAAACTTTATATTAGAGGTGTTCGGACTCTGAATTTTTTGAGTCCGGATCCAATCCTGTTTTTCAAATTTTGAATCCAAATCCGCTCCGGGTGCGGTATTAACGAGAAACAAGTAATCCGACTCCTGTTTGACTCCAGTTTAATATAAGTCAAACAAACATTCAGTAACATTTTTTCAGCAAAAACAAAATCCAAATCCAATCCGGATCCAGTTGCCGCAGAAAAAATCTCACTCCTGATTCTGTTGAAGGCAGCAGGAGTCCGGATCCAAAAAATCCAATATCCAGTCCATGCACACCTCTGCTTTATATGACTTGGTCGGCAAAATACACTTTCGCCATTCAGGGAGTGCAAGCTGGTAAAACTTTTTAGAGGGAAAAACTACACCGATTGTCTTGTTACAGTTAAAAACAATTTCATTGTGAGCAGCATACACACAACAAATATTTAGAAGGCGTTGAAGACCACTGAATTGAGACAAAACATACATAAATCATCAGCAAACAGCAGGTGTTCACAGCTATATTTACCACAGTGCATCCTGCCCTGGCTGTGTCTAGCTGCACTGCAAGTTCACCAAGGTAAACAGCGATAAGATATGAACTGAGAATTCCCTCTTGTCTTACCCCGTTGGTAACGCTGAAGGGGCCTGAAAGGCAAGTGTTCCACTTCACTTGCATGGTCTGATTTCTGCACCAACTGAATAGCAGTCCTACTATCCACACAAGTACATTGCGCACCAGCAGTCTTACTATACACGTAGGTACATCGCGTTTTGTAGACAACGGGTTGTGGTTAGTATATTAATACTCTGATTTTTATTAATTCTCTCTACTTTAAGCTTAACAGTTTTTGATAAATTCGCTTTCATTAATAATTGTCTGCTTCTGCCACGAACATTGGACGAGGCACATTCACTTATATTAGATCTAGATCATTTTTCAGCGTGTTTCACTTTTAGTGAAAAGTAGACCCTGTGTGAATTTTATCCCAGTGCACTGATCAGCCTTAATCCAACCCTGATCCATGTTACAAATAATACGATTGCTGAAGACTAATTGCTTGGTTGTGTTACTGAGGGGCGTAGAGCTTGCCACAATGTTGTTTTAAAAGCACTTCAATTGTTACCCTATGCTGCTTGTATTGAGACCTAATAAACTTCATGCATCACACGTACTTCGATGTAGTGTTTCTTTGTTGTTTCTGTCTGACAACCGACTCCTGATACTCTCACTCTTTCCCAGCCTGGTCCTGCTGTTGCTATATTCACCTTTGCTTGCCCATAACTATGGTGCGTGTCAATAGCGGATTGTAACTGATCTCGTGACGTCGTGCTCATGAATTTTTACGAATGCCCGAGGCTATGGCGAGCATGGGCCAAAATCTAAATTTTAATAGGACCACTTTTAATTCTTCAAAAGCTCGAAGTCTGCAGTCATAGAGCTCAGATACTGTTCGGATAAACACCGCCTGTTCAGGGCTGAACTGGTGTTCTTGTTGATTCACAGATCCTTTTAAAAACATGATGCGCTGACCTGAAAGCTGTACATGAATAACAGCGCTGAGCCCCCAGCCACTGTCGTTCGTTGCGCGTCCACGGTATTGTTAACGGGCTTTGTTCGTAAGCTTGCCGTATTTGTTGCTGAAAAACTCGATATCAACGCACTGTGCACACAGTTGGCTTTGTATACTATTTATTACTCTGGCCTGAGCAAGCACGTTGTCATCGAAAGTGAGTCACTAGTCTTTCGCTGGCTCTTCGCCTGAGTGCGCTTGTTACGGTAAGTCCACACCGGCAGTGGAAAGTAAGGAGACTGGAACCATGTATGCTCGTTGACCGCATAACGCATCACTGGTTGTGGAGAACTCCCTCGTACGACTCTTATCAGTCACGTTCGTGTGTCTCGTTCTTTCTCAAAACTGGTATAGCCGCAACTTTTTCTTCGCTGCTTTCTAACGTACGCTGAACAGCCTTGTGCAATCTCAATATACGCTTAGCAACTTGCCACGGATCAAATTTTGCATTCAGCTTCTCTCAGCGCAAAACCGTCGAGGTTTATGTTTTTTCAACGCACACACATCTTAGTCAAGGACACCTCAAGAAAGATATCATTTATTAAGATCTTTACGCTTACCCTGTTCATTTGCATCGAATGGTTATTTAGAAATTCTGTTGTATAGCAATCATATACCCTGTGTAAACTTTGGTTTCTGATTTTTGTGTCGTGTATCTAACAGTAACTTATGGCGGATCAGAAACAAGCAAAGGTAAACTCAGCTGTCCACATTGCATGTCCATACCTTACAGTTGCACGAAAAAGAACGGATTTACGCTTACGCTGTTCATTTGCACCGAATGACATACAAAACATTGGTTCCCAACCTTTTTTGATGCACAAGGCCGGTTTTAAGCAGATTTGACCGATTTTTTTCTAATCGCCTCCCGCGCCAAAGGGGCCCCGGGCTCCGCCTACAACCAACGCAAACTTACACTTTCTATCGAAGCTGCTTGTGGATAGTGCCGGCGCTGGGCCCAATGTTTTTTAAATTGTTTTGAAAGACTAAAAACATCATGAAACTTTTCCAACGGCCTCTCGAACTACAGTATAAACTCGCTTTACTACCACCATCAAAGTGCACCAAATCCTTGATTAATAAACATTTCGGTATTCAGATTATAACAGCCTGTATGGAGAGCTAACGCAACTGAAGGCAGAAACAAAAAAGCTCGAAGCAGAAAAGGTGAAAATAGAAGCAATACTTCAGGAGTATGCAACAGAAA
>JGI24022J15233_10007140_pt1 | contig 12260 bp, 4 predicted proteins | sample Ectturendosymbi2_FD_15233 | JGI IMG/M metagenome (IMG submission 15233)
CAGTCGGTTGTCATGGCCGACTCTCGCGAAGGCCATGTCCGCGTTGATGCCGACGTTCCATCGGTGAGAGAGGAAACTAGCTAATCCGTTTGGGTGGTGCAGCAGCGCAAAGTTGTTGGTTGTTGCCCAGGAGTTCAGGTTCTCATCGTCAGGAGATGTTGTACTATAACTCCAGTTGACGTGCTGGTAGTTGAAGTCGCCAACATACAGACTGGGGCTTGGGAACGCCGGGATGGCCGTAGGTGTGAGTCGCGAGCGTGAAGATTTGTTGACGTTAATGATCTTATATCCTGCGAAGTCTACGCACCAAGACTCAGCCTCTGATTGCACTGGAGACTGATATCAATTACCCAACAATGTGCCAGATTCTCCAATTTTTGTATTTGTTATATAACCTGCTCTGGGTTTTGGCAACATCACACATTACTCTCACCGGCTAAAGGGTACAGTTGGTTGAGCACACGCAACCATAGCTGGTACGCTGGGTTCAATTCCCGGAAGGGTCATACTGAAGACTTGGAAAAACGGTTGTGGCCTGTCCAAACTCGTGCTTGGCATTAATAGGTGGGTGCAAGGGAACAGTTCACGCGCGGTGCTGCCACTGACTCACCACCAATGCAGCATTCAGCTGCGAATACAGCCGCCTGATCACGGCGCAAGCCAGCGGATATGGGCGCCGCACACTACCCGTGACACTCCGAAAAGAGTATAGAAACCGAGTGTAAATGAAACTGAACCGAACAATACTGTTCTTTTAGTTTAGCGCATTTCAATCACGACCAGCAAAAGAGTAGCAAACATCGGAAGCGATAACCACAAAAATCACTTTAACGTTTCCGTAATCTTAATTGGCGCAGGCACGGCAAAAATGCCGCAATACTCAAATGACCTCAGAGATAAATGTTGAATTTGATTAGGTCGGAAACCGCAACAAAATTGTCAACCGGCAAGAGTGCAATGGCAATGCTTTTCGCAAGTGTAATAAGTGCTTTTAGCAATTGCTAATTGGCTACAAACTTCACCTGTGATAACGTGGTCCGAAGTAACTGACAAACACCAAAATCGTCATATTTGCAATTTGGTAACTGGCAGACATAAGCGCCACAATTGTACTTGAAAGGTTGAATCTTCTTTCGATAGTAGTAAGCACACTTTTGCTGTAAGCCCCTGCTAGGATCTGCAAACAAACAGAAAGTTGCTGATTTGAACTGAGGAAAAAATTTTTGTTTGCCAAGACTGTTCTTTATATATATTTTACCTTTCTTCACCCGTGTTTATTGGAAACTGCAAAAGGAAGGTGATATCTTGCACGAAAAGTAATGAAACTGCCGATTGCTTGATTTACAGTACATTCTGCGTGCGCTTTACGTTTGCATGCCTTTTTGCTGCGATCTCCAATTTCCTGCAGCTGGTGGTGCATATTGCACGTAGAAGTTGTATTCGCACGAAAATAAGAAAAGATGGAACACTTGAATAACGTAGGAACAAATACTATAATTGTGTGGTTGTGATTCTGTAGTTCTTTATTTGTGCGCAACTTGATGCAAACTTTTGGAGCATAAAGTCATTGCTGTTCATTCGATTTTTTGTGCCTTCGATTTCATCAGAAACTCTCCTACCAAGCGTCCCAGCGACTCTGCAGTTCTAAGAAAGATTATTGAGCCAGGCAAAAAACTTCTTAATATTTGCGGGTTGCTTCTGCACTTTAACCATCAAAATTATTAACGTTCAGCATATCTGTGTGCATCGTAGGACGACTTACCACTTGTGCTCAGTAGATTTACATAGCTTAGGTTACGCCTCCTCGATAATTACGCTGCTGGTTGCAGTTAGCATTTATGCGCAACTGCGTTGATCATCCAGCATCAGCACACTCAATTAAGTCCACGTGAAATTTGTGCTCAACTCCAATTTGAAATATAGTTCGGTCTTTAGTTTCAAACTTTGGAAAAAAATGTCTGTTGCGGTGTGCTCGGCTGAACAACCTATGGTCTACAGCAGGCCTGCACAACTCAGAAAGCTCGAAGGGCCAAATTGATCAACAAAAACTCGCCGTGGGCCGCAAAAGCCTATTTCGTCGTAGTGTGGAAGAAATTCTGAAAGGACAAGTAATTATCCGAAGTCGGCCTTTTGCAACATTTTCTGCAACTGAGTTCTCGCGGGCCGCAAGAAAAGATCTCGCGGGCCGTATGTTGTGCAGGCCTGGTCTACAGGTTTACTCAGGCTCCCAACGATTTTTTAATTCAATCTGAGATAAAACATTATTAATTTGCGCTAATAAATTCAACTTAGCTCCTCAACAACTTTTGTACTATCTTTATAGAACGTGGACCAAAGTCCTTAATTTGATTACCATGGCTATGGTTAGAAAGGCAGCAGAAGTACGCGTGGTACTCATGTTCCTGCCAAAAGAATTTCAAAGCATACGGAATTCTTGCAAGCAGTTTTAGTTATTCATTCAAACGCAATACACGGTGTCGTGGCAAAAAGGCGCTTCTTGCGCTATAACTTCCGGCCACGTCCAAGACGATAGCCACCTGTTCTCTGGCAACAATTTTCCTCAATGGGACTGTCAGTCGAGCAAAAGCGAACCGAGTAGTCCAAATGTTGACAAAGGCGGTCTGATTGTTCTAACAACATGTAACAGTTAAATCTTCATACCTTTCATAAGTTCCTCAAACAATTTAATTCAGTAAAAAGTTGTATTTTGTCCGGGCCTTTTGCTCGCAATGCAAAGTTAAACAGTTTTAACACAGCTTGTACTACCGTAGCATAATTCTTAAAGTTTTAGGGAGTTATGAGTTTTGTTTCAATCTTCAACCTCCATTTGGTTTACGCAACTGTGCGAAGAGAACGGTGCAGCAAGTTTCAAAGAAAGCCGAGGCAAATAATAGGTTTGCAACATACAACCAAAAACTAAGGATTACAGTTGGCATTGTGATCATCAGATCTCCACAGCTATACTTTATGGATTGCAAGTTTAGTCAAGTTATCTCGATATATTCGGATGCTCACTTCGCAGGTATTCGTACGACCACATAATTGGGAAGCCAGGGTCTGCTTGAAAATCAACCAAGCAACTCACACGTCCCAGTAACGACAGTTTCAAAGCAACATTTAAAGCGCTGAAAGTCTGTTACTGACACTTTGCTAGACTGTTTGAAGAACACGATTTGTTTTTGTCGGAATATTTTTAAATGACACAAGCAGAACCAAAAAGCCTTTAAATGCTAAAAATGTTTGCGCGTCGATCACTTCTTACTTGCGCTCAATCGACTGTACTTGCAACCAAACTGTAAACACAGATGGAGAATATTTTCAATGGTTTACTGAGTTTGTTTTTTTAAAATTGATATTTTCATAGTTTGTACTTACAAGTAAAATATTTACGCGATAATCTTTCTTAGGTTTCTTTTAAACGTCACCATGATACATTTAATTCAGCAAACTTGTTTTTCCCAAAAAAATGCTCAGAATACTCAATGTTACTGTTTTCTGCGACTGCAAGCATCACAAGAAAAGCAACATTTTTGGTGACTTGGTTTGCGATTTCGTTAAAGCTTCATATTTGCTAATTTGTTTACCACAGGCTCCGGTCCGTTTTGCAGGCGTTAATAGTAGCGAATAAGAATTACAAGAACAAACAACATCGACACTCATTCCAAAATTATATGTGCCCAGGAGAGGCAGTTTATCAAGCTTTCTGAGCTCACATCAACAAGATAACTTTACTGCAAGAATAACATTGATCTGATTTTTAGCTTGGGCATGACAAAATTTTACAATTTAAAGCATTGCTTAAGCGACTCTTTTCAACTGCGCATAAAAGTTTTGTGGAACATTAGAAGTTAGGTTTATTAACACACAACATTTAACAGTTGCTTACTTGCGAAAAGACAATCCACCCCACCCAAACAGCAAACATTCTTGCAGATATGCATGTATTCCTTCGGGTCATTTTTATGATATTCGGAAAAAGCTTTGGTGCGAATGTCTTCACTTTCAATTTGCTACTGAACTCAGTTTATCTGTAGGCAAACTCGCCTAATCATAGCACTGGCAGGTCTTTTTAAACTGGGGTCAAGTAGTGTTGTTTTGTAGCATGATTTGAAAAAGGCAAACATTAAGTTAAGCATTAATCAGGCGGATGATGAAATTTTCTTTGAATTTTTAAAAGTCGAATGCGCTAAAGGAGTCACGCACGTGCTCGCATTGCATAGGCTTGATCCACTTATATGTCGGACAAATAAGCGGAGATAAGAAACGGAAACATTCCCTACTGCGTATGACAAGTACGACTTTGCTTGTGCTGTTTTAATTAGCTTGTGATGCCAAGAAGGTTTACCAACAAATTTGCGACTTTCCGTTCATTAAATCCTAGTGTGCATGTTCGGCACGATTGCCCACTACTCGGCGATAACAGTGATAAAAGCAACCGCTGACCACATACTAAGTCACCCGTGCTTCAGGCGATTAAGCCATAAAATGACTCAGCTATAATACAAAGGCGCGGACTCACAGCTATTCAGTAAAAACATATTTACACTTTTTTATACGAGCTAAACTTGTAAACAACGGCAAAAACAGCGTTTTGAAATAGACCAGTTCACAACAGACCACTCATGACAGGCGACTCATAACAAACCACTCAAAACAGACTAGAGATGTCAACCGCGCCCGGGTTGTGCGCCGTGCGGTTTTGGAAATTTTCACCGCGTACTGGCCGCGCCGCGTGACCTAAAATTGGATACCGCGCCAGTGCCGCGTGGACATTTTACATCTAATGATAAATTTTTATACAACACGTAGCACCGAATCAAAGTAGCATGGGGCCTATAGCATATCGACAGCGCGGGGCCCTAACTTAAAACCACACTTGAACAAGTGAACAACTTAAGTCAAAAATTCTGTGGGCATCCATGTGACTACCATTAGACATACTGAATTTCGTAATTACAGAAAACCTGGTCGTAAATAGCAGTTGGTGGACATCATGGACTATATAATCTTTTTTACCAAAAACGTGCTGTATATATGCGTATCTTTCCACCAAGAAGGAATAATTTACTGTACAGCTCACAAGTACAGTAAAGAGACAGTAGTCTATGCTTGCAGACTCATAAACAATTTTGATCATTGCTATCATTAGAGAGTATAGTCCATAGGCGTAACCAGGGGGGGCCAAAAGGGCCATGCCCCCCACGTTTTTGGAGAAAATAATCATTTTTTTGCTTTGAGAGGCGTTTTTCTAAATAAAATAGTGTTATTCGCCTAAAATCATGCACTTTGCCTACCCCCAATTTTTGGGCTGGCTACGCCACTGGTGTAGTCAGAGCCGGCGTTAGCAAGTGTGGAGCCCGATTACAAACACTTTTTGCGGAGCCACACTCAGTGACGTGTGTAGAAATTTTTGAGGGGTGCATCAAGTCATGATGATAGAAATCAGTGATGTTAAAAAAAGACGAGACCCGAAAGGGTGACGCCAGGACCTCTACAACACAAACTTCAATGAACAGTGCTGGAATACCCAATAAATCCAAGAATTACAACTCAGTACCGTCTATCTGGCCAGGCACTTCCATGACCAGAAAGGAGGTTTTCTGTGTAGCACCTTAATCATCTCTGCCTTGCCTTAACGAGGTGCTATGGAAAAAAACTTGGCTAAACATTACACCGAAAACAATGACGATTCATACTAAAGAACTTTGCGGAGGGCGTTAAAAACCATGTAGTTCACTTGGATCTTCGTTAAAAACCGCGCAGTTCACTTCAATTGGCAATAGATCCCACGCTTACAAACTGCTGTGGGCCCGCCAGGGATTTTTTTAAGATTTCACCTTGCTGCCTGCAAAGACATTCTCAACTGTTTTATCTGAATACTGAGATGATTTGTAAAGCAAGGTTTTCGTGTATTTTGATGGTGGTAGTAAAGCGAGTTTGAACCGTTTTGAGAGACTGTTGGAATAATTTAAGAACCGTTTTAATCTCTCAAAATCCCTTGAAAAACGCTGGGCCTCGCGCCGGAAATATTCACAATCAGCTCGATACAAGTGAAAATTTGTGTTGCGGCTTAGCGCGGGGTCCCCTTCCGCGCGGATCCCGATTAGAAGAAATCGGTCAAATCGGCTTAAAACCGGCCCTGAGTGTAGCCACAGTATAAGTGTCGAAGTTAATTCTCAGAAGCAGCAAACCTACTACTTGAGATTGCATTTTCTAGATTTTTCCACAGCAAATTTATTTATGACACTGGTAGTGTCTATTTCACGTAGGCGTTCATGCTCTGTACACCTTAGAATCAGGCTGTTCAGCTTGTTTTGTCTAATGGTGCTCCTTTGTTCCTTCTGCCATCTTAAAACCCTGCTCAGGAACCTTGGGTAGTCCACTACCCAGAGGCTATTTCGTTTTGTTAATTTCACATACTTAGAAAAATGTTATAAACCTGTGCTTCAATGACTTTTCATGATTTTCAGAGACAAATGGTGCCAGATTTATTTTACAAAAATGTCCCTGAAAATCTATATATAGGATGTATGGGCAGTGGCGTATCTAGGGTATGGCAGGCATGGCACGTGCCATGGGCGCCACTTTGATGGGGGCGCAAAAATTCCCTGGCAAAAATCAACATTTGCGACTTGCAGTTTAGTAAACCTTTATTTTGAGCCCCATACAACGATTAACTGCACAGTTGCATCGATACAGCGCCCGTAACTAATGCAATAATTCGAACGTGTTGCGCCAGCACCAAGCATTGTGACAAAACTGGGGTATTGTGACAAAACACAACGGTTGGACATTGTGACAGAACAAGAACGCACGCTTGCAACATCTGCAAGACCTGGTCCTCACGCTGCAAGAGTTGGTGCTGCTGCGTTTCAGGAAGGAGGATGGTAGTCAGAACGTGGTTGTGACGAGTTCAGTGACTGTGAGAATCTGACTGTTACGCAAATCACTGCTCTTAAGCTCCCGCAGATTTACAAATTATTTGAAATTGCTGCAGCCCACCTCTGACTTCACGAAAGTTCTTCGATGGCTACTAGTGTCCGATAGATAGGCTAAACCCTGGGTTGTTAAACTGGGGGCGTGAAAGGTTCGCAAAGGGGGCACGGGTATGACAGCGACATATTGTTGAAAAGGCAGGATAATGGCAAATGGATTGTTATTCTGTTTTTCTGTGTTTGATTTTGAAGTTACACCAGGCGCGAGTATCAATGACTAACGCCAAAGGTAGCGCGCCTAAAAAAAGAACCTCTGGGCTAAACACAACGCCCCCGTCCATATACTAAGGAAGAGAACCATAGTTGCTACTTAAACATCAGCAGTTAGTATCGTTACCGTACCAGTTGAGCAAAAAATGGTAACTCATTAACGAAGAGATGAGCTAGCTATTTTTGTGAAGTGGTTTCGCTGTCGCAGGTTCAGACGTGGTGTTGCTTTTGTACATGTAACTTATTGTCCCATCCAAATTACCTGTGGTTCAGTTAAAACAATTGTCATTCGTAGTTGCAATATGTCGTGTGATTCTTTTGCAAGATTTACAGTTTGGTCAATATAAAATTATGTATATAAATATATATAAAGTAAAAAATTATCAGCCAATACAACATAAAATTATATATCGTTATTATTTGAATGTTTTTATAATCTTTATAACAAAACTAAATGAACATAAAAGTATAGAGCATATTACGGTCATTATGTACAATTTAAAAATTTATTTGCTGAAACGTTTAAAGCAAAAATAAACGTACATTTTCTGTTCTAAAATTTTTATTTATCTCATAGTTCATCTTTCGAAAAATTTGCGCCTATATCTAATATTTAAGTTATTGAAAAGGGTGCACATTCAAACTTTGCCATGGGCGCCATTTTGCATAGATACGCCACTGTGTATGGGTACTATACTCCCTAGGGTTACCTGATTTGTAGACAATCTTGGACACCTTACTTAGTTAACATTTCAATGCAATTTTAAGTGCAAAACCTGTTTGGCCAGATATGACCACCAATACCTTATATGTGAAGAGTCTTCCAACACCATGACTTAATCTGAAAAATCAAACGGATCTAACACGTGCATGACGTTTTCTATGCACAAACAAAAAATCCCCGCTAAAAGTTCCCTGTTTGGTGGTACCCTGCATAAAATTTGTATGATATGAATGTTTCGCTGCGCAGATACAATTTTGTTGCGAAAGTGATTAATACTGGACATATGGCAGTAAAAATAGTTTGGTCCGGAAATAACGGATGTCTCGCGTCCCAGGAAGACGTATGCAAATTGTGGGTAGCATTGTACCCATTTTTACTGACGCGTATAGTAAAATAAAGTTTCCTGAGGAGTGAGTTTAGAAAATGACCTTTCTCCCATGGGCGTCCGGATGGGGAGGCAAAACGGGCATTTGCCCCCCGCCTGGAAATTGAGATTAGGAACCAAAAATTTCTGGAAAACTTGAAGTCAGCAGCGTAATACCGATTACTTGATTTAATTCTGCAATGCCAGTTCATTTGTCGTTATGACAATCACACTGCACAAGATCCAGGTTCACGGTTCTGGTGTCTTGCAGTGATGCACCTCCGCCCCGGTTGCACCCCTTTTGAAAGGGCAAAGGCGACAATGCTCCGCCATGCCTCCATTCTCCGACGTCCCTGTACATAGTTTTCTGCACGCACTCTCTTTACTCGTTGTTGTAGGCTACAGTGTGTCACTGTAATGAACATGAATTATTATTATCAGCGGTCTCCTGAGACAGAGCAGTTCATAACTGCAAAAATATCCAGCAACGCGTTGAAACAGGGGAGTAGAACACACTCAATGCTACGACAGCGCAGTTCACAACTGCAAAAACACAAGGCTGCGCGAATGTCTCGTCGAATCGCACTCGATCAGAATGTATGCGGTGGGAATGGCGGACACCCAAGGTGAACAGTTTAAAATTTGTAAACTACACAATAATTGAGAATGAGCACAAAGTACGCAAGAAAATCTTTGATTTTTACGTGACTGTTATATGCACAACTACTGGGGGGCAGAACAGATACGGGCCTGTGTGTGCCGTTATGAGTTATGACCAATCCGCCTGAACTGCCAATTAATGACGAAGCTCGAAACGAAGCACATATTGCAAGCACAGATATGCGATGGTATTAGCACACAAAACGAAATGGGAAACTAGTGATGCATCAAAATATGAGCTAAACCAAGCACGTATAGGACAGTTTTGAAATTTTACTCAGAAAATCACATAAAGGTCTATAATTATCTTCAGGGTTGATGTAACCGGACTCAATCAAAAAAACCACCCGGGTGTTTTTAAAAAATCCCACTTACGGTAATACAAACCAACAAAACCCACCAAAAATGCCACTCTTTTCTTTTCCTTTGAAAAATGTACCATGAAATTAAAAGTAAAATAAGCACCACACTTGTATAGTTAACTCCACACTTTTTTAATGAAACAAAACGAACAGCAACGAAATTTGAAGGACTTGAATAAAGGTGAAGAATAATTCGAACACTTTGAGTAAATTCTGCCGGTTATCTTCATCAGCTCTGTAAAATCGGTATATTTTAACAAATTTTATGCTTACTCTGCATTCAAACTGTGTCTGATTTTGGACCATACCAAACCATATGTTGAAAAAATGCACAATATAGATGCTAAGCTAGCAGGGCACGTAGGCTACATAAACTTGACGTGAAACGGCAGAGTTTGTGTAGGAGTGGCTTTTCTCTGTCTGCTGTGTGCATGCTTGCCAAACCTTACCACATTGGAGTGAATTGACCAACAACACATTGCGAAAACGAAGATGGGGTACATTTCTTTACCCTCAGATTTGAATGCCATAATAAGTATAAAAAGTTACCATTGTGTAATTCTGAAAATGGTGATATTGCATGAAGCAATAAAAACAATTCTGAATAGGTTTTTGTGTTTTTTTCGAAAAAAAGAGCAAAAACCTTTTTTTTTCAAAAAAATTTTTTTTTAAACCCGGGTTTTTTCAAGCCTGATTACCTTTCGATCCTTTTTTGTGATTTTCCCTTGATCGCACGATCTGGAACAAGTCACGTCACTATCACTTTGATTGAGTCTAAATTATAGGTCCCTGGTATTGAAGAAGCTAAGAATTACTGGCATTTGAATACGTCAAAATTAGTATTGAGAACAAAACAAGTTTCGTAAAACTAACTCCATACAGCATGTATTAGTAGACTTACAACTGGAAAAATCATCTAGTTACAGCTTTTCAATTTTTTGTAATTTCACTCTTTGGATGCCCCCTTGTCTTGGATGCCCGGGGCCGTCGCCCCTTTCGCCCCCTCTCTGCACGCCACTGGTGACGATGTTGTACGGAACGCTATTTAAACAATAGTACCTACTAGCTCTGTGGTGTATAGGCTTCGCATAGTAAACAACAACAATTTAAAGAATTTAACTCATGGTTTTCACTCAAGGATTTTACTCAATTGAATCATAAAGTGCTCATTTTAATATGATTTTTGTGGTTCCTTTCTCTTCGTTAGCATCTCGACGCGTTGATACATGGTAGAAAGCGCATCGTAAGTAATCCTCCAATTCCAGTTTGTTGCGTGCTTTGGCCTTAATAACAGAACTGTTTTTAGCACAATCCAGGAGGCATGATGTCACCTTTCACCGCTGTATCTGCAATAATATAAGACATTTTCGCTTTAGCAATGCCAAATGCAACCACATAGGTTGCCTTAACGGAAAAAAGTTGCTTGGTTAAATGCAGCTCCTGCATCCAGCCGGACACATTTGAGACAACCTTCTTGATATTCAAATTACTCACTTAACTTGCTAGCTTGGCACTTGTGAGCATTGTTCAAATGCTGCTTGAACTGGAGTGGTTTTAAATAGCTGATCGCCAGCGTTTTCACCTTCATGCATAAGACACCCTTGTGGGATATCCTCCATCTTTCTGGAGGAAAGTAAAGTCAGACTTGCTGTAGACTTCCTTGTATTTTCGCCTATTAGCCTTCGTAATCAGGGGCGTAACGACGGGGGGCACAATTCCCCGGGCGCCGGATCATTATGGGGGCGCCGAATCACTGCGCTGTCCCCGTACACGTACATTAGTAGCCTTCAAAACTTTCAGGAAAGTCATCCCACCTTGTCACTTTTTTCAACTTTCAATTTGTTAGACTATGTATATCTCAGAAATTACGACGCCCATCTGTTTGAGATTGATGCCATAATCCTTGTTCCGGTAGTACTGTACTTCATGATGCAACCTTCACCTAACAACATTATTTGTCTTATTTCGCTTAAACGTAATTATCACTTCTGTTTCTTTACAAATGGCTTTACTGTTAACAGTCGCAACGGAAATTTGTTTATTTTTCAAGAAACCATTATTTTTTGCATGGTAATAGTTATTCAGTTCGCATAACTAACACTAGGTTTATTTCAAACGTTTTCGCCAATCTCAGATTGCCTCTCGCTTCCACGAGAGAGAAATTGAATAAGAGTGAATAAGGAGCACACATTTGCAATTGCAAACTACAGTTTTAACCTATAGAAGACAATTAGCAGTAACTACTGAAAAAGCAATAAGTATCGAACCGTATCTTGCAGCAACTATTGAAACTTGACCTGCCAAGCACGAAACCCTTATAACCGCAACAGAAAGCAGCTTCAAAACTTAAGCCCTCTGTCTTGGCTTTTGAAAAAAACATTTGAAAACGCACTCTTCGATTGAAAAATCTTGACTACACATTACACAAAAACACATACCATTGTTACGACCAAAGAACGAATTGTGAAAATTGAGAGCCGGGCGATAAAAAACGCGAAGTTAACTTTGATTTTCATTGGCAATGGGGCCCACGCTTAAAATTACAGTGAGTCCCGCGCCGGCACATACACAAGCAGCTTGGATTGAAAGTGTAAGTTGCGAGGCTAGTACAAAGGCGTAGCGCGGGGCCCGATTGGAAGCAATCGGTCCAGTCGGCTAAAGGCCGGCTCTGCATGGCGCTTCGCTTTCCGCTACTCTTAGGATTAGAATTCATTGAAAACTGTGTAGTTAACAATTGCTTGATAATGATCACTGATCAGTGTTAAAGCACACATTTGCTTGTCAAAATGTATTGATGCCAACTGGTAGAAAATATTTGACGTAGTCCCGTTGACACGTGGGGGCTTTGGTGGGCTTAGACCCCAAAGAAACTTCCAAGCACCCCCAAATTGAAATATGAAACACTATAAATTAGTGGAATTTTTGTCAAATTTGAATGTCAATCC
>JGI24022J15233_10007143_pt1 | contig 12256 bp, 7 predicted proteins | sample Ectturendosymbi2_FD_15233 | JGI IMG/M metagenome (IMG submission 15233)
ATTGAAGATGTCTTTGACATGGCTTCGACTCAGCCCTACAAAAATCTTCAAAAAATAAGAAACGCGCTTTCGGCAAAAAAATCATCAATGTTGTCACGTGATTTCAATCGGGGTCGGTTCATGGGGAGACACTAGTTTCACTTTTGCCCGTTAACAGTTTAGCCAAACACTGTTTCGCGATCAAGGCTGTGTATTACTAGCAGTATACTCAAACTCAGGTTGTATGAATGTGCAGTAAATGTCTTCCTACTGAAAGGTGTCAGTATTTTTTAGTCGCATTATCACAGAAATAGATTTTCAAAACCATGACTAATAAATATGACACCTGCTAAATATGCCCACTTGCGCAATATTTTACTGGTAATTAATTTCTAGTTTCATTTTGCAAGTTGTACAAAAACGTGCGGTTCAAGCGTAGTCTTAAAAGGTTGCTTTGTTTTGACAAACGCCAAACAGCGATATTGAAATGCATGAAAAGAGAGATCATTTTTAAGGTTTCCAACAAGTTTACGAAATCATGAACAACAAACCAATCGTCGATTTCGACTCCTCTCTAAACCTGCTTCCCGTATAGTGCTCCAGAAAGCAAGTCTTTCCCACATTTCGATCACCGATTATTATCAGTTGCAAACTGTAATCGACATTCGGTTCGTACAATAGAGGCTTTGTCGAGTCACCAGTTTCCGATCTGCATAAAACCGTTCGGTAACATTATCACGAGTCGATGAAGTGAGGTTATGGTATACATTAGTTTTGCATGATGATGATGTTGGATAGGTACTTACTTCTACTTCAGCAATAGTAGTTAACAGCAGGTTTTTTTTAAGGTGTTTTAGGGGCCCGATTCGGGTCACTAGAATTTGATATCGGGTCCGTAGAATCAGACAAATTATCATCGGGTTACTGCAATCAGAGAAAATCAGGTCCCTAGAATTAGAGAAATGGGGTCCCTACAGGTCCATACAGTGTACCTAATATTTTCCTTGAAAAAACCCTGGTTAACAGTTAAACCTTTTAGAACTACCGAGGCAGTTTCCAAAATTTGTGAAACGTATTGCGTTGTTTTTATCAAAATTACTAACATATACTTTTATCAACCATACTAGCATACGCAGGGCACCCAAGTTTGATAGAACCTTTGGCAACTTGGTATGCAGCATATCTTTTTTAGCAAATTGTTATCAGTCGCAAGAGAATTTTTTTTTCTTTAACATGCGACACGATAATTCGGACGAGTAATCAGAACAAAATTTGAATCAAGTGCCGCTTAGACAAGAAGTGATGGCTCAGTCGCTTTGTAATTAACATTTGCTCGTGATTTTTTACGAAATATAGGAATCTTGCCACAGAACCCCATTTTCAGGCCAATCCAAAAGAATTGAGAACATTGGATACTATATACTTTTGCATGCAGAAAAAAGTTGTCGAATACGCTTTACAAACTGAAGAGATAAAAGAGATGTCACTAGCAATAATGAGCGTCTGTGATAAGTTCCGCTGAAAAGTAAATTCGTATTCAACATGAATTCACTGAGACAAGTCTCGCATTGCTACGCAATTAGCAGCACGTCTTGGCTTATACTCACACACAACATACTGATCGGGTTTTTCTAAGGCGCATTTTTTCCTGAATTTTGTTATACGCTTTGCGTTGTGCATCCGCTTCCGACCAGTGGCTTGTAACATCAGCTGATCGACGATTTTCCCATTTTCTGCCACTTGTTCTTCTCTTCACTCGAGGTTTTATCCCATCTTGGTCCATAGTTGCTGGCTGGTACCACACACTTGTTATCTATCGAAACATACTTTCCAACTATTATTTAAAAAGGTTTTACGTTAAAAGATCAAAGGCAACCTTCAAAAAGTCACCTCTGCATATATATATATTCCAAGCAGTTCAAAATGTGTTTATGTTTTAAGAGCAGCACGTTATACTGAAGTTCACAAAGTCAAGCAAAACATCGCTTTTTCGGATTCGACCTTTCAAACGCATCGCTTGAGCTGCAGTGCCACCTACGCAAAAAATCGATTACAGATGTCACTTCTGGAGAAATATATCGAACGTGCTTCTCATTTTCAGTTAGCAGCAAGTCAATAGCAACCCATACATACAGTAATGACCGTCAGGAGCTTTGAACGTTTATGTGTCCGGCTGAGTACGTCAGCTAAGAAAATTAATCTAATCTGAAACACTCACCAACCACCTCGAGGTAAGACTGTATGTGCCTTTGTAATATATATTGCATATTACAGCTAGCAACACGCGTATTTCCTTTAATAAAAATCATTCCAATTCTGCTAGATTTAAGCTCGTTTAATCTTGTCAGTCTTCAACATGCCTTAATTAAAGCTGTCTGGCACGCGCTGCATGCATATGGCTTTGGCCTGCAACGTGAAGAGTCGATAGTCTCAAGGCAGCAATGAGCGTTTGCAAACGGCTGACGTAAATGCATAATGAGATATCTTTCCTTCGTTCGACATGACTACAGTGCTTCTCTGGTTGCTTACGCAGGTTTATCGGCATTCCAGACGTTCTCCTTGCTCCAATATAAACACATGTTGCGGCCTGACTTACTTTTCAGTAAATAAAGCAGTATTGTTTCATTGCTCAAGATCTCCAAATAAAACTCACGTGACACACATGCTGCGTCATCTTTACTTTCGCAATTTTTTAAAATGATGCCCGAACAACCGACTAAATGTTTGCGTTGAATAACTGGAAATATAGCGTAACTCATGACAGGACTTGCACAAACCAATCAATATAGTTTTATTTACCGGTTGGTGCACAAACCGATCAATATTTGCCGGTGGTGCATTTTTGCCTGTACGTATAGAGTATCACAACGAAACCCCATGATTACATCACGTCGGAACGCCAATTGCAATGGATAGGGATTGAAAATACTGTGACTTTTACTCCACGACTAAAGAACAGAACGAACTGAATGTTTTCCACTTTTGTAAAGGATTTCCAATTACCAACTGTTTTCAAAACTGCCCCTTTTTGAACAATTTGATCAGAAATTGGAAATCAATTTCCTTTCAATCTCTTGCAATTTTGCTTGCTGCTACATACCCAAGTCAAACGGAAAATCGTCGCTGCTCCAACGTTAAAATTCATGCCTTATTTTTACTTTCGAAGTTTGTCACATTTGCATTTATTCCAGTTAATTTTGGTGGCGGTTTGGGAGACCTGTTGCAACTAACATCAACAAAAATCAACAATATTCTTCCAGGATCGTTGCTTTTGAGTTACGAAATTTTGTAACGAAGTTCGTTTTCATCTTAGCAACATGAGTAAGTGCGCACTATAAATACACACATACTGAGAACAGTATAGAGCAGTCTTTCCACAACATTCGTTGAAAACAAAAAAGATCGCTGCTTGAAAGTGGAATGCGCTGTATACAAGAGTGGAAACAGTGGTAACAGAAAAATGCTTTTACCAAGCATGTCACTATTTTGTGAACAAAAAGTTGTTTGTGTTAACACACAAGACTATGTGTTAACACACAAATATTCTAAAGACACACTCTCGAAATAAAGCTTTGTTGACAGCGTTAAGGAAATGATTTTGATTAAACGATCGTTTTTCAGATTACCCGAGATGTGTGTGTTATATAATCAAGAACAGGAAAACTGTCTACTTTGAGGCAGACTTGTGTAACTGAAAGTAGGAGGCGTTTCAAAATTTTTATCTTTAATACTTCAAACCGTGTAGGAATTTGGTAAAATATGCAGCTGCAGTAATGCACAGAAATATCACCGATCTGTCTTCTTAACCGTTCTAGGATCGTGAAAAGAACTGAATATCAGCAATCAAAAAACAGTGAAGTGAGGCAGTTTTTTGCCTCAACAAGTTATTAAATACTAATCTGAGTTAAGTATACACAAAACTCTTACAGATCTCCAGCAGTTCCTGTGGGAAAGCACTACTGAACTTTCATGTGGAAGTTTCTGCTGAAGAAGCATATATTTGTGCATAAACAAAAAGTGCCATGCGTGAAACCGTTCATGCAACCGAATTGACAACAATCGATTAAAACGTTGTTGAGCAATTACTTCTGAACACTGCCTCTCGCCATCTGTTTTCTCCACAAGCAGTAGAAGATTTGATTCTTGTTGGAAGAAATCGATACGACACCGCCAGGAACCTGCTAACGTTCTTTAACTTGTTTTTGAAAATATAACGAAAACAGCAAACAAACAAATTTTAATTTAAGGCTCCAACGATAGATGCTTAAGGTTGTAGAATCCCGAAAACCATCAGCTATTGTATATTTAATGTGTGACTGATGCCAAAACTTTAAGGCCAAACTTTCATTTTCCGAAATCTCAGCCGCTATAGCAGGGTTTCTTAACCTGGGGTGCTGAAATCAATTTCAGGGGATGCTGGGGAAGGTCACATATGTGGCGGTCAAAGGTAAAAGGAAGATATACTGCTCTTGTCTTTACTTTATCCTAATGGTAACCAGGTGTTAGCCAATGGTAGGGGGTGCTGGACTGCTTAGGCAGTACAAAAAGGGGTGCTGAGGTAAAAAAAGGTTAAGAAACGCTGCGCTATAGTATTGATAGAAAAGGGTAGGAATTTAGTTTGTTCGTTTGAAGTATTAGGAAGCAAGGACAGCAATGAGTTTGCGCAACGAACTGAGATCAACATATAATACAGATAAGAAGCTTAAAATTGACTACAACGTTAACCAGCACAACACTGCATGCAAAGAACATCGTGAAGTTTGCTCTATAATCGAGATCCGAAGGCGCAAAGGTCAAGCGCAGTATTGTTGCATCTTACTGAAACATCTCAAACTAGTAATCAAGACAACAAAATTAAATAAGGAAATCCAGATAAAAATGAAGCGTTGCATTCACTGATGCAAGTAAAGAGTGATTGATTGAAAGACAGCCACAACAGTCAAAGCATAACTTCTCTACGCAAAGCGTAAAGAAGTGATTAAGTGCATTACGTATGTCACTCTCTCTGGCCTCTTAAGGCTTTGGGTCGATATGCGGTTCAGGAAAAGCTAAGTGGAACAACGGGTTGGCTAAGGTGTACGATGCGCAGTAAAGCTATGCTGCCATAGACCTTACTGCTGCACAGAAACACACACCAATGTAACGCACTTGAAAATATTTGGTGCAGTGTTGCAGCTTGCACCAACAATGAAAATATGTGATAAACCTACTGTACTTCACAGGCAGGCACAGTTGTACATGACGGAAATTTTTATGGATGAAACATCTAGCTCTTACATCACCTCGATCATAGGCGCAATTAGGTGGGGGACACAGGGGACGCGTCCCCCAACTTTTTCAGACAGTTGGGATATAATATGCCATGTCCCCCCACATTGTCTCTTTAGGTTTCGTAATAGATTGGTTTCACACCAAGCTGTCCCCCTCACCTTTTACACCAAAACTGCGCTTATGCCTCTTTTGAGATTTAGAATTGGGATCCCGAGAAATCCCGATTCCGAAGTACCGGGGTTTAAGTTTTTAACCTTTTTTCTATAATCCCATTTTACGGATTAATTTTATTACAATCTAGGGATTTCAAGAATTTATATGAACATCGAGGCGGTGCAAGTGCGCACGGATTTGGGATTATTTATATCATAAAGGGGCATCAGGTCATAATGTCATCAGTGCTTTAACCATACTAACTATCGCATAAAAACTCTATGAACAATCGCAACATGTGCAGTAGGTCAATAAATACTTGCAATGGCTGTTTCCGCTCCTAGTGATTTTTCACAAGAGGAACTGAACAAGATCTACTGATTTTACAAGTTATTTAGTGACAAAGTTGTTATTTTTGATCTATCTTAAAATCAAGCAATGTACTTTCAGTGATGTCTCTTTTTCGGTTCGCAAGAAGAACTGTTAAAGGAGAATTTCTATAGTGAAAGTCAGCAAGCTTTGGCCAGATCTCGTCATGTGATGCAGACATACGAGACCAGCAAGTTAAAGGCCTCAAAATTTGGAAATGTTGAATGAAGTACTCAAAATTATGAAGCCCATGGGCGTCGAAGGGATTTTTTCAGGGGGGTAGCAATAATGGATTTTTTCAAGGGGCAGTTAAATGGAGTTTTTCCAGGGGGGTGTCAACAGTGTTGATTGCATTTTACTAACTCGGCAACTAAGAAATAAACATTTTCTACTAGAAATTTCATAGCAAAATATCAGATTTCAAAATCTAGTAGGGCCTTGGCTCCTCTTCCGACACTCGTGATCAAGCCTACGTCAGTTATTGCTTAACGTGCTTTCTCGACCATTGGCTATTTGGAAAATAAGATCAGGAACCGCCTGAACGATAACACTCTTGATGAGCTCTTATTATAAGCTTCAATATTGCAAGAACTCAAGGCGGGTACTGCAGCTTATGTTTGTTTTTTTTTTCTCAATTTTTTAATCAAGAAAACTACCGGGAATGTTGAGAAATCGCGCGATATTCCGATCCAAATAGTCAATTTGGCCGAGAAATCCCAACTCTGATTGAAATATAATTTATTAATGGTGAGCAGAACGTCTCTAGATAGTAATGAAATCATTATATATGCAACAGGAATTATGACTTGCGTGACTGTCATTACATTTTGAATGAAGACACTTAATGCCAAACTTTCATTTTCCAAATTAAAAAAGTGTTATCTCGTTGTTATGGAGGCAAAGACTTGTGGTTTTAAGCAGAAATTCAACAGGGAGCAAATTTGAATGTGGTTTCAGTTCTGGAACTCATTCTGTACATGTTGGTATCCCTATATGATGGCAACTAAAGAGATTGAAATGTAGAATAACTTCTCCAATAAATCAGGCCGCAGACTGTCAAAATCTCGGAACGTGCGGTGTGTTAACACTATTAGCAATCTTCGATCTGAACAAAAACGATGAAGGAATTCCACAGAGCACATACGAAATTCCTTGGAGAAAATTTTTAAACTTTGGGATTACGAACAACATAGAACTTGTGCTACTACGCTGCTGCATGTTCGTTTCAGGAAATTCACGAAAGTGCTGTTGCAAACTCATTGCTTGTCCAGAATTAACCACGAACACAACCAAAAATCTTCTTGAGACAGAAATACATGCTGTTTCCACTGCCTGCAGATGTTACAGTAATCTTGAAGGAACTACTTAACATTTTTATTATCTCTGAATTTCATCAAACGCCCTCACTTGCAAAGTACATTCTTCAAAACACAACGTTCTCGCTATTCTCGTTGTGGAGGAGACAACCTACACATTCACATGAAAATCAAAATCTGTAAAAAAAGTTTTTCCTCCATATAGCATTTGGCTGTATTCCTTCTGTAATAAATGAAGAACAGATAACCCGCTTTTTAATCTGTATTCTAACTTGTAATTGAACTGAAAGTGATAAGGTACCTGTTTTTCACCTTGCATAGGCACTTAATGCACTACTGCTTATCCGTTAGACTGCATCAAACAGCGTAAACAAGAAGCCCGCTTTTCCGGTTGTGATAGATCTGCTGGGGGAAGAAATAATAACAGCAACGAATCGCTTTGCTTCCTTGCGTTCAAGACAGGATCGCGTGGTGGCTTCCAACCAGTGAGCATGCAATTCGTACAGTAGGAAGCTGTTGCCTGCCTGACCTTTTTTAAAACTCAATGTGGTGCGTTGATTCAAACTCAAACACAAGCCATAACCTACTGTTTAGTCGGAATCCACGATTCCGATGCAATTAAATAGTCTCTATTCCTACCAGTGACCTTCATAATTCATTCACATTGGACAGGATGCCATAAATTTCATAGAAAATCGTTGAACCAACGCTGTTGTGCTGAATCTGCGATTTGACTTGCTTTTATCCACTAGCGACTAGCGTTTCGTTTGATTTCAGAGTTTCCTCTCAAGGCTACATTCAATGCTTGCTTCCATTCAAGTACAGCACTTCGGGCTTTTCAACTTTAGGAATTTGCAAGATCTCCAGCAGTATCGGTATACAATGTCACAAGACTAAATCAAACGCGAGTTGCTCATTCTTTCCCTATTGATTGTCACTGGAGCGCGCATTAGGCCCAAGGCACTTACGTTTCTGCCACGCTCGAGTAAAGCAATGTTGGTATTAAATAATTATTCAGTGGGGTAAGATACCCTTCGGATGGGAAACGCGCTATTTTTGAGTTACTTTCAATCTTTCAATCTTTCAATCTTTCAATGTAGTTATAGAAATTTCTGCTACCTTTCCATGGTTGCAAAATGCAGAATAACAAGCTCCCCGTTTTGAAAGTTGTCGACTGAGTGCTGTAGGTTTGGTTGGTTCAAAAATAGATCTTTCACAAAAATTAACGTAACGCAAACAACTTGAACACAAGAGATACAGTTCATTCACAAAACAGGCATACATTACATAAGCTGCTGGGCAGGACTATCTAAAGCGCCTTAAGCTAGGTGCTAACCTGACGAATTACTAGCGATGATCTTTTTATGACGAGCCTATGATGTTAACTGAACAGACTTGCGTGTTTAGAGTTTGGACGAAGGTATTAAAAATGCCAAGAAAGTTTGAAAAGAAACGTCTATTCGCTGCCATCGCTTTAGTCACTCTGTATTCTTTGGCGGAAAAAAATCCAAAAGTCGTTCCATGAAGGGGAAAGAAGTTCGAAAGTTCGAAAAAAGGTCTGCAAGTACTTGAAGAAAGTCAAAATTCTAAAAAGTCCAATCAAAAAAGCCAATCTGGCAACGTTATGCCTTATTCGTTGTTTAACAAGATGGTTAACTTGTGTTGCACGCCATCTGCATTCATCTATTCTCCTATTCATCAAATCTGCCATATGATTCTGCTGCGAACTAACTCAGAGGCACCTTCATTCGGAGTTCAACCGTAGTATCAATACTGTGTTACATGCCTGTTGCATGTCTGTTAGATTTGGAGCAGGTAAACGTGCATTTAGCTTGTAACTGTGTTCATCGAACTTTGCATCACATTCCCAACAATGGAAGTGTTCGCCTCAAGTAGGTTCAAGCATTTTGCCAGGACTTGCCTTGATTCAAAAATATTTGCACACATTTATTCAGTGGTGTGCATATTCAAATATTCAGGATTTTGTCCTCTCACTATAAATTTCTGATACTTTCTGTACGTCTTCATTCTTATCTTTACACTTTGTATTACACATCTGCGTAATGATGAGAGATTGTTGCAGTTGCTGACCCATTTTTTCAGCACGTGTTTTAAGTCTTGCCTTTTGATATGTCGCAACGCCTCTTCTGTGCAGGGCAGAGTGAGGAACACAGTACATGTTTTTTGTATTTCTCGCATACTACTAGTAACCCACGTGATATGGACGTTGAGCCTGGCATGTGTTTGTACGTACATGAAATAAAAATAATAGTTTTAAGCCAAACATCTGGCGAAACAGCGGTAAAGTGTTATACGTACGTTTCAAAGCATGAAAGCAACGCTACTAGTACGTGGAGAAATGGCCCTATGTTTATTTTCATAGCGCGATTTAACGAGCTTGCTGGCTAATAACGTTTGCTGCCTATACGTATAAGTATTAACAAGTTGAGTAACGAAACTGAAATAAACGATTTAGAAAGAAAAATGTTACTTTATTCAAACGAACATTTGAAAGTCAAACTTTTTGTTAACCAACTTTTGAAAAAGTAATTCAGTTTGCACAACTTTGTAGCTTTGACTCGGAACAAAGACATTGTGACTAGTGGCTACAATCCTCTGTCTACCATAGCCCTGCATGTGATGCACACTGAGCGTCGACATCTACGGCAGTGTGACTGTGCGAACAAGCTGCTACAGAATGTCCAACATGTCAGCGACGCTCTATTATTCCGATGGGAGTTCGTACGAGGATTGCGACAGATCAGCGATACCCTGAACTTCAAAGAATTGGGTACCTTACGCTGTCATTTAACATGCAGAACGTCAAGCAACCATTTTCATGCCAACGTTTTATCCAAGGGCAAGGAACCGGTAGTGTAACATCATAAGGATGATACCTCAGTAACAGCGCTTTGCAATTTGCAAACTTGCTGCTGGTTAAGCTACTGCGTTTGGAAACAAAGCAGTCTCCCTGAAGGTTTTTCTGCTTTCACAAGTCATACTGCACAGACTGATCCAACGGATTGATTTGATTGGCGTTATGCAGCAGTAAAGCCTTGTAGCAACATTCTCAATTCCAGAAATTGTAGAGAAGACAGTGCAACGCAATGGTTGCAAGCAATAACAACAAGCGAAGAGAATATCCCCGTCGCTATTCTACATACTGTACGCCAGGCAAAAGGCAAAACTGCTACAGTACCAATTTCCAAGGTTTTGGCAAGACCCGGCCTAGCTGGAGTCCAACTTTAGACCAACCAGCACTGAAGCGGACGCACTCACCATCAAGTCATGAACTGGTCGGTTTGTGGAATGTTCTCATTTGCGTTGCGTGTATTCAGTGCGCCTGAGGAGTGATTGGTCTAGCGCACCTTACGCTGGTGGAAAGGCATTTTTAAGTGGAGTTAAAACCGCGAGAGGGTCATCACGCGATCAGGTAAAAAACTTTTACCAGCCCATGGCCTGGGGGTAAGTGCGTCCGCTTCGATACTGGTAGGTATGGAGTTAGACTCTCGGCCGTGACTTACCAAGACCCTATAATTTGGTACTGAAGCCTTCTTAACAGGCGCACGGTGTGCGGAAGAGCTGGGGATTCAAACGCTGCAAGATAGTAAATATTCAGTCATGGCGCTACAAGACCGCTGTATAAAACGGCATGAAAAGCACTGTCTCAAAAAATTGGAGAGTTTTTGTTGCATACCGTTGCCGACATTTCACGCAAAAGGTTACCTTAGGAAAATAAAATTGTGGTGTTTGCTGAAGAACCCTCTACAAGAGAAAAATAGGTCAGCTAGAATTCAAGGTAGCTAGCGAGGATCGTCGAACAACTGTCAACACACCTCGTGTGGTCCACCCGCTACCCTAAAATTGTTTCCCACACCGGGAAACCCTGGAACATGTTTGACAGCTGAATGTACAAGCGTTGTGGCTATCAATCAACACACTGAACTTGTGGAAAACAACAGAGTTGCCAGGTTTTCATGCATAAAAAGCCATATCAACCGTTGAAATAAGCCAGAAAGCACCGAAAAAGCGACATACAAGATAAATACACAACGATACTGTCACCCACACACAGCACTTTTGAAAGACAATATTTACAACAGAATAAAGCTCACTCAATTGATAAACGTCTCGAAAATTTTGGTCTTGTTGAGGAGGAGTTACCTGAAACAGAAGAACTAAGAGTATGAAACAGCCAAATTAAAAATTATAAAACTGTACTGCAAAGCTTCCAAAAAAATATGATCACTCTCTGTCCAGAAACAATGTCCAGAAATCTGCCAAAATTATCTTTAAACCTGCCAAACCGACATAAAAATTGAATTGGTCAAAAAAGGTCAAAAAAGCCAAATTTAATTTACCCATATTTCAAAAATTAAAAAATCCAAAAGAGTTTAAAAGGCCAAAAACTACAAATTTGGCCTCAGAAAAGCCAAACTGTCAACATTGCAAACAATGGACGCGCTGAAATTTGGTTAAATGAGGTCGAGGCCATTTTTTCCTAAACGCTTCTACGAACAGTAGAGTGTTGCACATGTTCCAACAGAGATCACCATACTGTACAACCTTTAGTCAAAACCTCAATTTTAAACTAATCTTTTGTATTTTCTGCATAGGTACCAGCTGTTTCGCTGCAATGCAGCAAACGTTGCTCATGATACTTTTATTGATTTCTAACAAAATCGGTTCTACAGAGCTCACACTTTAAAAGGTAGATCAACCACCGGAAAACAGTAAAAAGTTGTATCGGGAATTTTTTCACTTTACAAAGAATCATTCATTAATGCATTAAAGATTCGATAGATATATGATATATCGAAAAAGGATACCAGTTGCAGGATAATGCCTAACTTTTTCATTGTTTGCAGCGAACCACCGACTATCATTATTGCCTATTGCCAGAGTACAGTCAATGAATATAATGCCTCAGCGGTAAGCACTGGGTGCACGAAATTGTCATGATTAGTGACACCAGTTTTCCATGAAAAGAGTGGTTTCAACGGCATTTGTTAGAATGTGTGGAAGCAACACGCCACGTAAATGAATCACTACTTGCTGTAATAGCACTTTACAATGACGACGACTTGGGTAGTGGGTACAAATAGTTTTTTTATGAACGTTTTTCTGAAAAGATTTGAAGCCTGCTTCCCTGCACCAGGGCCGGCCTT
>JGI24022J15233_10007145_pt1 | contig 12255 bp, 10 predicted proteins | sample Ectturendosymbi2_FD_15233 | JGI IMG/M metagenome (IMG submission 15233)
TAGTAATTTTTCAAATAGTAATTTTTCAGATCATTAGATTGAAAATTATGATTAAATTGTGTGGAAAACGGTCATTATCATTTTGTGCATTGCAGCGTACCCAAACAGGGCATACACGAACCATATTTTCTGCGTGGAAGTCTACCAAGTCATTACCGACCAAACTTTCCTTGAAAAGATCCATAAAAATGTTTTTGATGATGATAATTTGTTTATGCTGTTTCATGCGCAACTTAAATGTTATATGTCGAGGAACGTTTAAGAAGACAGCAAATTAAATTGCAGCAAGAATTTGCTTGAAAGAAATAGCTTCCTAAGTGAAATCAAGGCACGACAAATTGAAAGCAAGTCTCTGCCTAAAGCTTTCTTACGCATGGCTACTTTCTAATGTCAAAAAGTATCTGTTAATTCTAATCCTCTGAAACCAAATTCATTTTCGATAAACCAACATATTTTCAAAATGAATTTGCAATTCCCGCAGAAGCTTTCCACGTACGTGGGAAATACATTGTGATTCTGTTAAAATAGTGTTTCTGATCAAATATTTGCTGTCACCATTCACTCGTCAAACACATTTTCAGCAACGCGTTGCAACAAATGCGAAAAATGAAAAACTCAAACAATTTCATACCCTACCCTTCTGATAACAAAGCATGTAAACTTACCGGATTAAGGTTAAGGACAAAGAAAACTTCACACACGCTAGGGTCGATGGCGGAATAAACTTGTGCACCGGAGTAGTTAATGGTGTAACTTCCATAAGATGCTACACCATTCAGTCTGGAAAATGTTCCACCTCCATCCGCCCCAAGGTTGGAAGTCACCTGTGCGAATCGTAATGCAGACGTTTATTTACGAACGTACTGAGAGCGCCTTTACTAATTTTTTTGACAACTTGGATTAAGATTTGTGGTTAAAATGTGAAAAACATAACCATCCACACCAGAATCATTATAAGATGTGAAGTGTATTCACTCACAAGGTAGAAAAGGTTATATTTCAAGAAAACATTCATTTGATTATACTTATAAAAAAGGTATGCTATAAATGACTTATAAATGTGAAAAATATTTTGCTCGTATATAACAAATTACACAGACATGCGAAATTGTAGTTTTGTTGAAAGAGTTGTAACAGATCTAAAAAGCAAGAATTCTTTTGGTACAAATGGACACAACTTTGCCATTACGAGATTGCAAACAGTATTTCAAACGTTTAGTGCAAACATTTATTCTTTGGAGTATTGTTACGGTGAATTATTTAACTTCAAGCCATGATGCGGCTGCGACGTCTTTACAGATTTGCAAATATAGTAGAATCCACCTTCGTGTTGGCGTTGTGTTGCAATTAGGCAATATGTTACAATAAGTTGCCATTTCACATGGAACTGAAACAACTATTTGCGTTTCTTCATTTGACAAATCTTGACCAGGGTTTAGTCATATGAAACAATAAAAAGTAATTTTTCACTTCGAAAACATACCTTGATCTTATATGTACGATACGCAGTGTTGTTCTCATGAATGTAAAAGAATGCCAAGAAAGGATGAGTAGCTAAAGATCTAAATGTGTATGATGCAGTCCTGTCAGCAAAACAAAACCTTTATGCTTTGCTTTTCATTATCATTTCTGTTTTTGGACACTTACAAACTTGTAACATGCTGAAAACCAAGCAACTCCTTTATGGAAACCATCACTATAACAAAATAAAATTTGGCATGCCACATTAAAAGCATATTTCAAAATTATAATAAAAAATACAGTTAGAAACAAATGCCTACAACTGCTTTCAAAGACTGCGATGCGACAAAATATTGGAGATCCAGTCGAAATATGATATTTGTGAACGTATGGAATGAACCAGTAGATTACAGTAGTAAAAAAGAAAAAAAACTATCAACTTTGCTCCTTCAAAGTATTCATTTTCTTACTAAAACCCATAAAGATATAAGTAAGGAAAGCTTACACACAAACAATAAGACTTCGTGCCCTGCGTTGACCTGCTTTGACTTTCGCCACCAGCGTGCTGGCATTTGGTTCACGACAGTCACATGCGTTTCAAATGCATACGCTGAGGCTTGCTTGCCATTGCTACAAAATGAAGTTTGTTTGCGCATTCTGCCGATATTCTGAACTATACGGCGTGTTCTTACAACCTCTAATTGGACGCGTCGCCTTGCCAGTAGCGAAATTCAAATGTATTTATCTGACAGCGACGTATTCCATAGGGATCTAGGACATTTCGGCGACGCCGATTGATGGTCGTAAATGTTTTATACGAAAAAAAGTGTTTTTGAAATATGCTTTTCATGAGCATTTGGTGGCCGGAAATCCCCCACCCAGGAAATTATCACGTTATAGAATGTGCGATGAAAGGATTCTTCGAGTGGTTCAGAGATATGCCAGTTATGGCGTGACCGGATATCTGCGCGAGTTTGCCCACAATTTCCAAATGGACTAGTTCAATTTCTGATGCCTTTAGCTGGTATTTGTGTGGTATTTATTTGTGATCTTGTGTTAACGTGTAAAAAAAGAGAGTTAAAATTGAAAAATTTACTTATCAAAGTTTCTTATCAACTGATTCATCGCCGAAAAGTCCATCGCCGAATCGACATCTTCGAAACGGCGTCGCCGGAACGGCATCGCCGAAATGTCCCATTTCGTTCCATAGTGTTAACCATCGCACCTTTGTTTGGATTCATTAAGTTAATGTTACTTTTGCAGTAAGTTTTGAAGCTTCAGTGAATGCACTTAGTTGAGTAAGACTTTGATTTCCAATTTAAGTTTGTTCAGTTGGTGTTGCGTGATTTTTCACTACAGTCTGAGGTTGTTTGCTTTCTGCCCTTGTTTTAGACTTTCTATGTTTCACATGTTAGCATTGCTTACAGAGGTAAGGACTGATGATGCGTAGTGCTATGTGAAATCGGTTTCGTATTAAAAATGTGCGATTGATTCCTTGCTTGATTCAACTGTGGAGTGAAGTTACTTGAAAGAAAAAGACATTCAGATATTTTGTCAATGTAGCAAAAATTTTTAATTTCGAAATAAAAGCAGACATCATAAGCTTAGGTAAACAACAAACCACAACCGAAATAAAACTATTGCAAAACCAAGAAGCTTTGGAACACCTTAGATCATTGGTTCTTAACCTATGGGTAATTACCCACATGGGGGTAATGACAAGGCAGCAGGTGGGTAATCAGCTGAACCTAAATATTTTGAATTACTGGTATAATAAACAATGTTTCATGTGCTCTTTCCTTTTTTCAGCTTTCTAATCGTAATTCGCTTTCATTTTAGCATTTTACGATGCCTTCTAGCAATCTAGTATTTTCAGATTTGTTTCCACATAGTGATTTTGATTGTCCCGTGTTGTAGGCCTAACCAATTTTTGTGACGTAACAGTTAGATTTTTGGTGCTGCTATGCTGGCTAGTAGTCTATATGTGAGAAAGCTAGAAAAACAACTTAGAGCTGAGTGTTGATTAAGGCAGCGTTGTGTGTGCTAGTAGTATACCGAGTACAGTTAAAGTTAGTGTTGAGCAGAGAGTGCTATATTTTGTCAAATTAAATTTTCAGTTGCAGAGAAAAGAATGGCTAAAGCTAAGAGAAAATATAACGATACTTTTCTCGACTATGGAATCACTTTCATAGAGAGAGGTGATGAGCAGTTGCTCCAATGTGGCATTTGTTTCAAAACCCTCTCTAATGCTTCCATGAAGACGTATCAACTGAAGCAACATCTTTCGAACACCCACCCGCAGTTCACTGACAAAAACAGGAGCTTCTTTGAAATGAAAGCATCCGGCTTAAAAAAATGAAATTGGACAGTACAAGACAATTTCAGACTCATTCAAAGGCAATAGTGACTGCGTCTTACGCAGTTTCTCTTCAAGTAGCTAAGACCAAAAAAACACATAACATTGCTAAGACGCTGATTAATCCCTGTCTTGTAGAGTGCGCTGGTATTTTGTTGGGTGAGGGAGCAAAATCAAAGGTCAAGCAGGTCTCCTTGTCCAATGACACTGTAAAATATCGTATTGCAAATATGGCCTGTGATATCAAATCTCAACTCATCGAAAATATCAAAGCTTCACCTGTGTCGGAATACAGCTTGATGATTAGATTGATTCTGCAAACTTCTCTCAATTAATGGTTTTTGTTTGGTATATTCACAACAAAACTATTGAGGAAAACTTTCTTATTTGCCACCCGTTGAAAACAACCACAAAGGCTAGTGTAGTTCTTAAGCTTGTGGATGACTTTTTCACAGCAGAAAATTTAGATTGGAACAAACTTGGAAGTGTCTGCTCGGATGGAGCACCTGCTATGCTCGAGGTGCGATCTGGCTTCTTGACACTTGTCAAACAGAAAAATCCTAAAATAATTGGAACGCACTGCATTATTCATCAAGAAGCGTTGGCATCAAGAACTATGTCACAACCACTTAAGCAAGCACTTGATTGTGCTACTAAAGTTGTCAACTACGTAAAAGCGAGTGCTCTGAATACCAGACTCTTTCAAAAATTATGCCAAGATATGGATGCTGAATATGATTCTCTGTTGTTTCACACTTCTGTGCGTTGACTCTCAAAAGGAAACATATTGATTCGGCTTGCGCGTTTATTACCAGAAGTTATTGAATTTCTTAAAATCCAACATAAACAAGGACTGAAGACTGATATTGCTGACGTAATGTTTCAAAACAGGTTGGCATTCCTAGGGGAAATATTTTCTCATTTGAACGAACTGAACCGCAATTTGCAAGGTGTCGCCGCAAGCATACTGGGACTACGAGATAAGATTGCTGCTTTTATTGCAAAGCTTATACTTTGGAAAACAAAAATACAATCTGGACAGAGAGTAGCAGTGTTTCCAATGATGAATAAAATGAATGAGACCAACGGTATAAACAGCATTGTTCAAAGTGAGGTTGTTGACTACTTCAACAGCTTGATTGAAGAATTTCATCGTTACTTTCCCGGTGTTGAACACGACACACCTATGATGGCATTAAACAAGGAACCCTTTCAAAGNTTCTGTTGAAGATTTNCCAAATGAACAAAATGAAGNTGAAGGTATTCAAGAAGAGTTTTTGGATATGATTCATGATTCAACTTTCAAGGCTTCCTTCGAAGATGAAANCTTGGAAAAATTCTGGGGAATGATGTAGAAAGCATATCCAAAAGTTGCAGAAAAACCACTAACATTGTTGACTGTGTTCCCCTCTACTTACCTCTGTGAGTCAGCATTTTCAAGTGTTGTTGCTGTTAAAACAAAAACTCGAAACAGATTGTTAGATCTGGACTCAGATTTCCGTTGTGCTATCTCCAAAATCGCACCCAGTATTTCATTGATTGTAGACAAAAAACAAGAGCAAAAATCTCACTGATTGTGTTGTATAAATGTTGACTTCTTGCATTAAATTGTTCTTTTTGATAAATAGCATTGTTTTATATTGAGTACGCAGTTAAAGTAGATTTTGAACTAGCAAAATAGATAAGTTAGATTTTGGGAAATTGATATTTGGTCTAAACAAAAATGGGTAATTAAGGAAAAAAGGTTAAGAACCACTGCCTTAGATTATAATAAACCCATCGAAAAAGACTAACTTCCTAAGGAAAGATTAAGAAGAACAATTTACTGAAAAAAATTTGTTTAAAATAAATTTTAGTTTAAAATCAAGCAATCCGGCATAATTTTGATTGAATGAAAGAATGCAGCGGCAAGCGCTTAAGCCAATGTATCGCCGAAAATAAAATATTATTTGTTCTGTTTCGCCAACACGCCTGTTGTAACACACAATTCAAAAAATTTGAAAACAATGTAAGAAAATTTAATGTTTGCATCATTTACATAAGCTGTAATTCTAAACGTTATGACAATTTATTTCAAATTCATAACTCAGTAATGTCTCATAAATACGTCATCACTGGTTCATCATTCTGTCCTTTTGACTTCAAAACCCATTCTTTTCACCACCGTAGTGATGATAATAAATATTACGAAAATGCCTATGACCATGTATTTAACGTCTGTCGCAATGGCCGTTAAGTATTTCAATATCCAGGAAAACATTTTATTACGAGAACGTATCCGGACCGTGAAATATTGTTCAATAAAAAAAGTTAGGGGCTACGTTAATTTTTGGTAATTGCAGTCTACAAGAATGAAAATATGCAGAACTCACGTATATGTTTCATTGTAATTGATTCTCTGCGAAATCCCATCCACTTCGTACGTAACCTGAAATAAACACCTTTAGTCTCCAACGCCAAGGTCATGTTTGTGACTTGTGAAATACAAAAGACATGTCTTAGAAGTAATTCAGCCAATGTGCACAGATGATTTATAATTTTAATTATGCAGTTCATTTAGTACCATGATTTTTTCAGTTTAACGTTTTTTTCCCTTCACCTTTGCATACAACCAACTTCCAACGAACTTTGTTCTAATTCTATGAGTTGCAAATAGTTTACCTCAAACACAAATTTGGAGTCAAGTGTAGCTTTGAAAAGCTTGTTTGCATCAAAAGCACAAATTGAACAGAAATGAAACGCAGCTGAAAATTGTGCACAATTCTGTGATAAAACCATTACAAATATACAAAAGTTTTAACCAATACTTAAAGAAGGAAGGTTTGAAAGATATTATCATTGAAATAGAGATTTTGCGTATGTTTTAAACTAAAAATTACGTTTTTTCAAAGTAAGCAAGAGTTCAGACTTGGTTATAAACCCCAAAACTCTCCTAGGAAAATATTTCATGGGAATGGCGCTAAGTAAGAAGACTGAATATTGTAGTTAAAAACATACTTGTTAAAAACGTTACAATAACACATTGTTAAAGACATTGTCAGCATAAATATTAATGGTTTATCCAATTTAATTTCCCAAGAGCCGTTTCTGCTACGAGGGGAAGAAGCTACATTGCAACAACAAGGAGGTGTTCGAGTTTCGTATTAATTTAAATCTAGGTTTCAAGGCTTAAATTTTAACAGGAAAGTGTAGCAAGTCCAAATTTACCTGTCCAGGTTTCAGATGACAATAAAATGTGATGTTGTTTCATTGTGTACTATTGTCATAAATAGAGGATTATGTTAAATTTACAGAAATGCTTTGACAACAGCGATAAGGTCCATCAGAGTCAAGCTGGCAAGGAATAAAATCATCTTGTTTTCAGGATACATTTTAATTTTTTCTGAGTACGCAGGACTATCACTGCATTCAATTAACATCATTTGAAAACAGAGTCGAATAACTAGAAAGCACGTGCACCATTTTTCATCTTACCACATTTCCATTGTCGTACATATCGTTCCCACCATCATTTATCCGGTATTGCGTCGATCCACCTTGGTCGTATTGATAAAAGTGGAAAGATGAAATCGCTTGCGCCAGACTTGACACGTTGACTTGTTTTCGCAGCAACGGGATTCTACTATCTGCGAACACACACGAGTCAAGCTGCGCGTGATTGCATTTATCTTGTACTGTTATCAGCACGTGATACATATGAAAAGTATCTTTTGCTTTGTTTCCGTACTTACAAGCCACACAAAGGCAATTTAGGAAACCCAGTTGACACTGAATGATTAGTGTCCTTTCATGTGAAAACATTGCAACTTGACACTCAGAAAATCACGTTTCATCCATTGCTACTTTTGGTGAATGCAGCCATTGAATCAAAAATCAAGTACTCTATATAAGACGGCGGACAAGGATATTTTCCATTGTGAAACAAAAGACAAGACAAAAATTAAATAATCATAAGAATATAAATCATATTTTCGAACAACTTCTTACTAGCGATATTACAACAAATATTGGAAATGTTTTTACAGACACTTTGCTAAAAACTACATGGTGACGCGTGCAAAAATAAATAAGCTTCCTTCCTGACGTTTCTCAACTTTCTTTTGAAAAGAAACCAGTCACCGTCAATAGCGAAAAGTAAAAGAGTCCTTTTCAACCACAATGCTATTATGATTCAAAAACCTGATTCAACAGAATCCGCTCACAATCAGAATTTTTTCGCACACCCGTTCGCAAACAAAATTTTTTCATGTTTTTTTTAAACAAGTCACATGAGCAAAAACATGCATTGAAGTGCATAAATTAGAAAATATATTCTACAAAGAAAGCGTTGACTGCAAACTATGTGTAAAACCTTCTGTATGTGTAGAGTCTGTAGAAGCTGGATCGGTTGAATGCTCTGCAAAAAACAAAAGCAAAATGTTGCCGAGTTGTAAAAGAAACAACCGAGAAAAGATTGAATCAATATCAATCATCCGCTCGATTTTATTTTAATCACACAGAATGACTCACTGTAGTTGGAATAAATATTTTTTGCATTTTTGGATATCATAGAATTTATGCACTTTGAAAACCTTTAGGTGTGCAAGTCATTCTACATAGCTTTGTTTATATCTGCAAGGTTTTCTGAAGAGCTACTGTGTCAAATGCGTTGGTAATCTAGTGTTGTTTAGTGCATCCTACATCTATTAGTTACAGCATGTTGTTCACTCATGTTCCGAAGTCTCCACCACAATCATGTATTGCTTCGAATAATCCGTGTAATCAAATGTATGTGAGGCAGCTAAAGACCATGTGATCTTCTGCATGCTTTGCATTAAGGACTGAAAGGCGTTTTTTCATTCAACAGTATCGTGTTTGGTTAGTTTTTGACTTTTTAACCCGAAACGGTTACCCATTCATTACTATTACAAGTGTATAATCCAGGAAAGGAGAGTTACACTAGACCGCCAACAATTTTTCCACCTGATGGTTGATGCATTGATGATGAAAGCGCTTTTGTCCATGACCTGAATTATCATTAATTTTGAAGGTGAAACGCTGTCTCCTTTCCAAGATTCATATACAATTTGAGCCTGAAGATGTTTCAACTTAATTGTGTGGAAAATAAAGATTCCAAAACAAAAATGCAATCTGTCACCGGCCACTTGGCTGAAGAAACATTGCTTTGCAGCACCTTTTCAACAAAAAGCAGCCCAAAACAGTCAACAAATTTTCTTTCATGTACTTCTTCTTCAGCTAATTTTGCACTAAAAGTTAGAAGCACATAGGTTGGTAGAAGTACTTATGAAATGTGGAAAATGTAGAAAACATTTTGGACATAACAGCAGAGAGCAGAGATTTATCTATGAACGCAAACAACATTGGAGAGAACAAGCACAAACTTGTGCACTCGCCACCACATCAATTTGTCGTCATCACGAAGAAGTGCTACATAACGACCAAAAATGAAGTCACTGAAAAAAATTTATGCTGAAGTGAGCGGTTAACAAAGTTAGATACAGCTGCGCAACACTGAACAAATGCATAAGAACTGTTTGAAATCAAGGTATTTGCTTTTTTGCAAAAATGATTAACCTGACGTAGACAAATTCTTGAATTCTTTCTAATATAATGCAAAGTTTGCTGGACGTTTGCAAAGGTTATAGCAGTTGTTTCATAAAATGTTGTATGGGCTTGTCAAATATTGCCAGAATAAGCAGAACATCGTGGATTTTTGAAATTTTACTCCCAAACCCATAAAAAATTTGACTGTCTGGGCGTTTTCATGTCCGTTTTGCAAGGACAATAAAAACTAACTCCTACTTGTAACACAGTTCAGCTGTTTCACACCAAACAGTAGTGAGCAATTACGCCTAAACCAATGCGAAATCCCTTACAATGTACATCTTAAACGAAAGTATTTCGCTCCTTTTTTCTGTAAACGTTAGCGATGCCAATAAAAAGAGAAAATATGCGGTGCGCAGTAAAACGACGAGTCTTAATTCAGACATTTTTTCATACAACTTTTACTGCACCTCCACGCAAGATGCGGCTAAGCATGATTGACATCGTATTTCGTACTTGGTCCGTTCGCAGCTGCAACTGTGATGACCTGTTTACAACAACCTTTCATCATGCTACATATATATCGAAGAGAAGATGTTCTTTCCGAAAATCTGAACATTTCACTGAGACAGATGCATATATATATATATATGCTCAGTCGCAGTGGTGGACTTAAGGTTGAGAGGGCCCGAAGTAAGGCTGAAAACTGGGGCTCTCTGATGACGTCATCATACTCAGCCAACTGTGATAGGACCTTTTGATCAAGACTAGGATTGGGCTATGCGGGCCACGGTGTCATGCACTTCTCTATGCCGCATTGGGGGTTTTGGTTAGGGGAGGGGTAGAGCTAGTTTTAGTGTTAAAGTTTCGAATAATGGTTAGGTTTAATGCTAATTTTCCCGGAAAATTTGGCGATAAATCATTGGCGAGCTCTGTGTAGTGTTTGTAAAAATTTGCCAGTATTCATTAACTAAAAAATACAATATTGAACAAAGAATATTAGATTTCAATTTACAATATGCTTTGTCAAAAGTCAAACTGGATTTGATACAGATAAACGGAGTACAAAACAGGCATGTGTCTGTCTGAACACCATAAAACACTTCGGATTTCATATGCACTACATATGAAGCAGGGGCCTTTTTCACGGTCGCCAAGACTACATTATGAGAAGCTTCATTCTCTGACTGTGAAAAAGATAGTCATTTGGCATAAATTTTTGCTCTTACTTAATAGATTTTTTTCAGAACTGTTTTGCAGCAAATGTTCACTCACAGTCTTTAAAAGGTACAGTATTGAAGTTGGTTTGAAGTTTTTCCTTATTTATATATCAGAGATGCTGGTGGGGGCCCTGTGAAAGCAGAGTACCTACACATTGCAGTTGCTGTGGGCCTTTGAAAGCAAAGTAATTATACGCTACAGTTGCTTTTGGGCCCCTTTGAAACCAAGATACTTACACATTACAGTTACTGTTGGGAGCCCTTTTGAACGAAAAGTACTTTGAAAGCAAGGTAGTTCCACACAGGAGTTGCTATTGAGGGCCCCTTTGAAAACGTAGTACTTACACATTACAGTGGCTTTTGTGGGCCACTTTGAAAGTAGAGTACCTGCATATTGCAGTTGCTGTTGGGGCCCCTTTGAAGACAGAGTACATAATTATGATGCGCATCAGAAAATATTATATGAGCGGATAATAAGTGTTTCACCAAACTATTAGAAAAATTTACGTGCGAAACACCTCGAGGGGGGCCGAGGCAAGTGCCTCGCTAGCCTCCCCTTAAACCAGGAATTCCGAACCTTTCTTTGGCCATGTACCCTTCAGCATTTCGACAGGTGAGCATGTGCCCCTGAAATTATAGGTATATTTAATTATAGACAACAATATGCATATAGTGATGTTTTTAAGTAATATTCAGTGATATATGTGTAAANATTTGGAAATAAAAGGTATTTTCCCTTCTATTGCTAAACTTAAATGCACTCNTTCAAATAGGCAAATGTACCCCTAGGGGTACATGTACCCCCAGGTTGGCAACAGACATGGGGAGATTACACCACGAATGTAATCGATTACGATTACTTGCCACAGGCTCGATTACGATTACGATTACCAATAAACAAAATGACAATGTAATCGATTACGAGTACATTGAAAGTAATCACGATTACAATCGCGATTACATTTGTCATGAAACTTTCTCACAAAGAAAACAAAATCCATTTGCGCGGTTTCACGTGAGTATAATTTCAGACAACATACAATATGAATGAATGCAATAAACGAAATTACTAATCTGCAAGGGTTAAGCACCGGAAAAAATGAAAATCACCGTTGACTGAGATGTTTGAGCAGACAACAAACCAGTTGTGTAGGTAGAAGTTTGAGCCAAGGGAAAAGACTTAGCTGAGAGAACCCCGCTGGCCACTGTGAGGGGCCCACTAGCCAACACTCAGAAAAAAACTTAAGATATGAATGTGAATCGGGATGTGAATGGGTATACTAAAACTCTAAATCAAAGATAACTACTCCGCAGACTACTGCGCACTTTAAATCACCTTAATATAATGAGTTGGAATTATCTCGCAAAAATTTTTTTCTGTCTTCAATGCAGTTACTAAAATTACTTAGGTACTTTTGTAGTAGTGTTCTTCATCTTAGACCTGTCAACTGTATTGTGCTTCATTAGAATATCGAGCCTTTAAAACCCGAAATTCATAAAGAAAACAAATTTTTTATGTTTTTCTTTTTTCACACAAATTTGCTTTTGCGCAGAAATATGCATTTTCCCCAACACAATGTTTTGCCCAAAACCCAACACCTTGTGACACTTGGTCAACTGGTTAATGAAATAGTTTTACCACATTTTGAACCGATTTAAACTTTTGCAAATGAA
>JGI24022J15233_10007147_pt1 | contig 12255 bp, 7 predicted proteins | sample Ectturendosymbi2_FD_15233 | JGI IMG/M metagenome (IMG submission 15233)
GAAAAACATGTTGCCTTATAACAACGATTAACCAGGGTTCAAAGGTCACCAGTGAAAAACTTTCTGTGTTGTTTTGTTCAGCATGGAGCCTTCCACTTTACAAAATATTAAATGAAAATATTCAGAGATAAAGGAGTGATAATGAGTTGAAGTTCCAACAGCAAAACTCCAATAATTTGTTGGTCCAATCCTCTTGAAAAACACAATTTCAAATGCTCATAATTTCGGCAATACAGGTCTGATTACCAAAATTCCAACTTTGTTGAGCTCAGAAGCCTGAAATCTCTCGCCTTATAAAATTTCGTGAATTTTGGTGAGGGTCAGATGAAAAACCCCATTTTGCTTGATCACCTGACATGGAATGACCCATGAAGTGTAAGTGTACTTCACAACACTGATGTGACAACATAGTGGACAACAAAATGGCCTTATATCGTGAATGTTGTTCACCGAATTGTACAAAATCATGGTGAATAAAGTTACTTTGGTAGGTTTTAGGATGGACGATCACCCTCCTCCCGGATTTGCCCTTGTGCTATCTTGTAATTTGAGTCACAAATGCGTGAATAAATCCTAACCATGTCTGATTAGTGAGTTTGGTAGTTTGCTTGAATTGCCATATAATAGGCGTGCATGCACTAGTGTTAGTAGTGCGTCACAGGCCAACTGACATTGCATTGTACTGCACAAATAACATTATAGCACCAGATTATTATTGTGACTAATATACTATATTCAATGCTCTCAATTGTCAATGATGTTGTCATGTATTCAGGAAAGCACCATGTGTTTGCCTTCTAGAAGTGTTTATCATAAATTGTGTGTGGGTTGCTATACACAACGTCCATTTGTTTATTACAAACCTCGATTTTGCTCATATCATTGGGAAAGATATGATCGAAGCTCAGCTCGGCTTTTTGATCAACAAAAACAAAAAATTGTTAATCTCTTACATATCAGCAACAACCAGTCCTATCCCTTAAATAGAAATTTATCTCTGTCCCCTTGTAAACTTTCTTTAAAAAGAATCAATGCCTGGAAAAAACGATTCTTTGAAATATCTCAGAAGATGGAAGACAAGTTGGAAGAACATGCTCCAACTGCTAAATATTACTATGACTATCTCATGAACGGTATGTGGGTTGCCAGTCATTTTTTTAAAGTTATAGTGGTTTCTGATGCTAGTCAATTGTTTTTTCGGTAACTTGAACCTGAGAAAAAAACATTGGTGTTTAGCCATCTTGTGATATTTGTGAAAAAATGCATTTGGCAGTTAAACTGCTAATGGTATCACCCAAATTATTTAGTTTGCTGAATCTAGGTTTTTGTTTATCAAAGTTTGTTTCATTACATGCAAAATAATGGTGAAATAATTCACCGTTTTTCTTATTGCCAAATTCCAAAAAATTGAACATTTGCACAGTTGTATATTGTAAAATTTGTGTTGACATGAAGAGTACAAAGTATGGTAGCTGCCACTTCTTTCACCAAGTGTAAGTAAGGTCATTCCATGTGAAATCACCCAAAATTTTTATACTTTTTAACACCACCATCACCAATTTGCTTCAAATTTCGTATGCAGGTAGGTTTTACATAGAAATGCACACATTTCAAATTTTATCGAAATCCGACCAGTAGTTTCGGAGATATTGGCCTTTGAAATTTCAAATTTTTATGGACCGCCCAATTTCTAAATGCTATATCCCAGCAACCACTGGGTAGATCCACAATTTGATAAGGGCTTTTATGCAAATTTATTAATATGCTATCAATTTCAAATGCAAGTTACAGATAAACTAAAAATATTACCTTTTCTAAATTTTAGTATGTTATGGGGATAGTGTCCAAGTTTATTTTTGATGTTAAAAATTTTTTGTATCGCAAGATCCACAAGGTCAAAGTCAAGTTCAGAACAAAAGGTCATTCCCCCCAACATGCATATTCATGAAAAGTAACTACAACAATGGCATCCTCTGACGATTTCCTACAAATTGACACTAATTTCATCAAAATGTACTCAGTGGTTGCTGAGATATAGCATTTAGAAATTGGGCGGTCCCCCCATTTTTGGCAAAAATTCAAAATTTTAAAGGGCAATATCTCCGAAACTACTGGTCGGATTTTGATAAAATTTGAAATGTGTGCATTTCTATGTATGTAAAACCTACCTGCATACGAAATTTGAAGCAAATTGGTGATGGTGGTGTTAACACCATTGGGTGATCTGACCTGGAATGACCCAGTATAAGCCACCCATTGCTCAAACTACTGTTGCAAGAAAAGTACTAGGAGTACGGTATGGTGGAACCATTAAAAACAAAGTGTGTCACTCCATAGTGACTTGATAAAGAAAGATCATTCATTTACATATTTAAAATTAAATGAGATATTGCTGGTGGAGCTATGTCAATCACTACTGATGAGCATTTTCATCTTGCATCCATTCTAGCACTTCAATATTTTTCATATAACATCGTAATTAGCACAACATCCAACTGTTAAGTGTAATGCCATCACTACATAATTTTTCCTGTAGTATTACAAAGATATTTTTCATTAAGCCAATTGTCCATATCCCATGTAATACTGCTTTGAAGTTGGTACTTGACTGCATATTTTAAAGGATGTGTTTCACATGTTTAATGCACTTTTTGAATACGGTAATTTATGTTTGAAAATGTTTTTCATAAAAGAGCTACATTAAACTCAAGTGTGTCAAGAATACATAAAGAGAAAACAGCTAAAGGTGTTTTTTCCAAATAGAGTTTTTTTAATTTGGCCTAAACCACGTGCTGAATCACTTTCAAACCTTATATTTTTCTCATTCCAACAGAACTAAGGCAGATAGAAGTCTATGCAAGTATATTTAACTTGTGTTATGAATAAATGAAATGAAGGTGTGGATGAGATGCACAATAAAAGATTCTGTGGATTTACTCGGTTTGGGTCCCAGTACATTTATTTCCTGTTAACTAGCAATGAATTAATCAACTTCCCAATTTATCATTTCAGTTTTTTTGGTTATTTCCTCTATGCAAAATTGATTTGTCTGCAATTTCCAATAAACTCAAATTATAAACAAATTTCATTTGGAGAAATTGTTGTGACTATTGGAAAGTTTGAAAAATAATAATAGTAATTTGAACATATGAGAAAATATTAAATCTGGTACTTGCATTTAGTGGTAGATTGATTTGTCAGCACGGTGCATCAAACATAGTAAAGTGTGAAGTATTTTTGAATTTTTTACTGTGATTTAGGGGAAGTTTAATTCCAAGCTCACACTCACTGAAGAGAAAGGCAGGCAACTGAACACCCTATAACCACCATAAACCATATGACTATTGACATTGAGAATTAATTTGATTTAAGATTTTAATAAATCTGGTTTGCAAAAATTCACTTTGTAAGTTACAGAAGCAAATCTTCTGTAAAGTTTGGATAGTGATGTGACCTTGAAGTTGCTTACTTATTATTATACTCTGTTTCAATGTGTGGTGAAAAGCTTATAAAGGAAAATCATCACAAATTTGAAACAATTATTTTGTGATACATATAACCTTTGGTTGCTAGGTAGTTGAATCAATTTTTTTATGACTCAATTCTCTAAGTTAGTAAGCATAACGTTCAATATGCTTACTTTCTACAAGTTGTTACATGCATAAAAATCAGTTTTGTTTCTCTAATACAATTTTGGTGGCATAACTGCAAAGTCTTCTGTATGTCATTTAACAAGTATGATTAGTAATGCAAATGGTCAGAAAATTAAAAAATCTCAACACATTTCAGTTGTTGTTTTTTCTGATTTGCCGCAAAAAAAAGAAGAAAAAATGTGTGCGGTCAAGATGTACAGTATTTGAAATGCATCAGTTGCCATGTTGTGCTTATCTTAAATAGTTTGTTATGAAGGGTTCAGATTAGAATGGTCAAACATCAAAGAGTATTACCGCATCAAGAAGAAGGTCAATACTGATCAAACATACTTACCAACATATCGTGAAGACATGACTGTGTATTCGGTATGCTCATTTGATGTACTTCAACTAAGTTTTCGATTATTTTGTGACTGGAACTTAATGATTCCAAGCATTCACTGACTTCATTGCATGTAAACCTACTTTAGCACATTGCTGGCCTGGTTAGTCAAGCTGAGCAAACTGTTTCTTTTTTTTCATAGAGACGTGAACTATGTTATTGCCTTAAGTTCATTTGGTAATGTAGCATTAGTTGCCAGCATATGTTGTGCAGGTGACCAGAGATGCGACTAAAGTTGCCCCACTTGTTCCACTATTCATCGTTCCGATGGGTTTCGTGATTATGTGCATACCCATGTAAGTTTAGGGCATACGTGTGTACAAATGTTTAATATAAGAGATTTATGAAAAAAATAAACTACTCTGTTGACTGTGCTTTATACATTTAAATGAATTTCACATTATGTGTAATATGTTGTACTGGGTTTCTTAACATTTTACTGTCACTGAGCATAGTTGTGCAAATGGCCATTTTTTACGTTTTACTTTGAAAACAGTTTTTTTTCTTGCAGCTACTTTTTCCCTCGCTATGTTCTTCCTGCATCGTTTTGGTCATTCCAGCAAAGACAGCGCTTTCTAGCTCAGATGCACAAAGAAAGGATACACGAGTACGGCGTCATAGTTCATCATCTGAACTACCACAAAACGAATAATCCCGATCCTCTCCTGCGTTCTGTGGTTGACGATATATGCAATACAGTATGATTTTTACTGTTTCTAATGTTTAAAAACTGTTAGTAGAGTGGTATTCCCTTTATTTTTGCACTGCTTAGCGTGCCCCCAAGCAAAAAAGTGTCAGTTTGGGCGCTTCGACATGCAACCATTGTGTGAACTCATACAACTATATTCGTTCTAATTTTTTGTTTTGCGTTTTTGTTGAAACTTACAGAATTCGGCAAAGCGGTCATCGCAGGTATCCGTGGCAGAAATCATCGTTCATCCTAGAGTTTATCGCCAGTTACCTCCAACCGAATTGTATCAATAAATAGGCAGCTATGTATGGCAATTTATTTATTAACATCTCTGTCAAAATGTCAGCCCGAGACTTTTAAAAGATGCATGAGCCATTTTTGTAGCTTGCAGTTTCATGCGTGAATGGGCGGGAACAATTTGCATTTTACATGTGCGCGTTAGTGTTTGTGAATTAAGGTTTCAGCTTGTCAATTCTGGACCAGGACCTCACGACGCACTGTCATGGCCTTACTCAACTTGCATATAGGTGGTTCATTTTGGAAATGTAAAAGTAAAACAATTCAGTGGAAATGCCAGCGTTAAACAACGGTGAAGTGAGGTCTTTATATATAAATTGAGCAGCAAAGTCAGTGTTGTCCAGAATTTTATCTCTGTTTTTTTTTTCAAATCAAGCGTGCGTTTGGTAAACGGGTGATGTACCATGAAACATAGGCGCGTCTTGATCTTAGCATTGAAGACAACCTTCATAGGCATAACAAATTGCTTTCATATGAAACCACATTTCATTCCAACTCCATTAGTTGTTTTGGTTGATAATTTGCACGATTTTCCCTAAAGAAATTAGTTTAGAGCGGTTGCAAAAATTTTATAGCGACGCGTGAGATTGTGGCGCCTTTGACGCGGGCAAACCTGAGGTTCACGTGGGTAGTAGTGACGAGAAATTGGAGGTAGTTTGCGTCATGAGCGATGTTCAGAGTTTTGTACGAAGTTTCTTGTTGTCACTGGCATTATGTCCCATTGTCACAAACACAGGCGCCAAGTTTGTGATATTGCCAGGCGTACGAAATCCATGACATCACAAATATATGCGTCTATATATATGACGTAACCGCGCATGCTTAGCGTCTAGCGAGGTTTACTTTAGACTGGCAACTGTTGGGAAACCGCAAAGCAGCTGCTGCGAAAAAGTTCAAACCAGGGTTTCTCAACCGGGGTACTCGGCCCCTCTTGGGGGCCACGAGCAGAGGCCATTACTAAATAGCTCTTCAGTGATATTGCAAGACCCTATTGATGAGCAGGGGGCCACAGTTGTTGAGGGTCTTTAGAAGGGGGCCACAAACCATGAAAGATTGACAACCACTGGTTTAAGCAAACCTTGCCAGACGCTCAAGGAGGGATTGTGACGTCATAGAACTAGATGAAGACCGCTNAGAAACGCACCAGACGCAGTCCATGTGCACAACACTTAAATCTAAGAGAAAGGTAGAGGGCCATAGCAATGNAGCTAAAGCAAACTTGATTCTGTTCTTGCAATCTTTTTTGTCNCTTCGCAATTAACTAGCGGCCGAATCAGTTCGCTGTACTAACAAAGCGGCGGAAATCTTGCATGAAAAAGCGAAAAATAACCGAGAGCGCGAAATGGGCGTCAAGATTAAGCAGGTGTCTAGCACGAATGACAAAAATTTTACGTCGCACCCGCCCTTGTTGCCTTCAGATTAGATCATTGGTTCTTAACCATTCAAACTCCGGGGTCTTATTCCTAAAGATGTCGGTTTAGAGACCCCTCGCCTGCGGTTATCATTACTCAAAGCGGTGGTCGTTGTTGTTTGTGCATCTGAGGGTGAAAAGAAAACACTTTTGCATTTCTTCTGAGGACCCCTAGATTTTTCACTGGGGACCCTGGTAAGAACCCCTGTATTAGGTTGTTCGAACTCTGTTTCAGCCGACATTAAGCTTTGCTTCGTACAAAATGTTTTGATGCACAAGCCTAATTGTCATAAGCAGAGTTCGGACTCCTTTTTATACGTACCCAAAGAACCTGATTAGCACAAAGGTCAGTTCCTGAACCAAATCGGAATGATTCGTGGTCTGTGACGTACAGTATTGCATTCGGGCAATACGCTATAGGCTGGCAATCGNACTACCATATTTACGAAGTAGCGACGCTGAATGCTGCTCGTCGCACAACTGCATTTGGTCTTGGATTTGTTNGATTGGCTTTGCCTTGTGTGGTTGAGGTAGCGTTGCAAACGTCTATCCAGCGCAGAGGTACGAATTTAACAAGAACAATTGCACCTCGTACCGATAAATTTACGCTGCTGGTTCAAGGGTTCTACCTGCCGAGAAGGTATAAGTGCTCAGCGCTTCTGAATCCACACATGAACTGTAAATCGTACCTCTGCGCTGGATAGACGTTTGCTCACGTTTTGTTTCATATCGCGCATTCTGCTCACGTTTTGTTTCATGTCGTAGCCTTGATCAATTAGTTAGTGCGTCACTTCTGGCAAACGAATTTTAAGAGTTTGAGTTCTCGTACGTTTGCAATGTAAGGGAGTTTCTTCTGTGCTATCTACAAATGTTGTTTTATAATTTGTGTAAAAATGTTGACAACCACAATTTCCAATCGCTGGGTTTTATAGAAGCTTGCGTGTTAGATGGGCTCTGTTGCCACTCAAGTACTGTACTGAAACCGGAAAAAAGTTTTTATGAAAACGTTATAATTTTTTGCGATCAAGCTTTTGCTGGGTGAATTATTTTTTTTGAGCGTGAAGTTTGAAGCATCAATGTGCTTGGTTTCGTTAAATTACCTCGCGTGCATCTTGCGACTGAGTATTTTGCTTTTAGTCACCATGAAGCTTCCCTGATTCTGAATTACTGTCGACTTCATTCAACCGTTGTTGATTCAATGCTTATACTAGCTAGATATTAAATATTACGCGAACAGCTGTACAGCCATGATAGAAACTTCCTTCTGTCAATGCGTGACGTAAAGTTCATCTGCTCTGTTGATACACCAATGCTCCGATTTATGTGCAACGAAAGAGATACCATTGAATTGCAGAATAAATTTTTTATCCTACTTTATAGGCTGCCTCACTGACGTGTGTTCTGAACCGTGTCTTCTATTTCAATAATTTGTTGCGACATCCGTTGAAAGGATTACGGAAAATTATCAGGATGTTTTAAAAAGTTTTTCAAAAGCAATTTGTAAGCAATGTGAGATATCTGAAGCGTATTTCTGCTCAGATTTCCAAGGGCGATGTGCCCACGAATGTACAAATGCTACGATTTAAACCGCTTTGCCGCCGAATCAATGGACCATTTGATGGCGACGACATGGTTTACATTCTGCTGGTAAGTGTGTGTTTCGAGAATGACTGATCTACGCAATATTTCGTTTTCTACCTACGTGCTATCACTTGAGCGCAAAGTATTCGCGCAGATCATTTTCATTGATCGATTTCACTACACATAGCAAGATTTAACAGCGAGAGTTACCTAAAAGTGCTGTTCTTCACTGGCTCCGATGTAGTTTCGGCTTGAGTGCAGTTTGCCAACAAAAAGCTCTTATTCTGAAGTGTCGTTGTTTCAATCAGTGTTTCGGAGGATAAAATTAGGACTGGCCAATCAACTTAGTCTCAACTAAAAACATTCTAAAAACTATCCACAGGTATTTTGTCATATTGCGGATTGTTCTCAATCCAACTTCAAGCGGAACAGAAGCAACGCTTCCCTTTTTCTCTTTTCTTATAACCGTTTCTTTGCTCACCAAGAAACGTGTCGGTATGGCGTGTGCAAAAACAACCTGCTTCGCTGGCAAACTTGCTTCAAATAATTCACAGAATTTGTTCGTCTCCAGCTCAAAAACTTCACGACTGAGCACGCGACACCTTGCTCGTCAGCGGAATTGTGCTGGTGGTGTTCATGTTTCCGTGCTTTTTTACGGAATGAGATGATTTCAGTCGCGTTTTGTCGATCTGCCAGTGCTTTACTCGGTCTGCATCATAATTTTCTTTGGCTGGCATAAGTTCACTGATATTTTCAGAAAGCTTTCTGTCACACCATCATGATATCTCCATACTTACCCTCCTTCATGCTCAAGTATCGTTTGCGCACGACAGCCAGATTGGTGGTGAACTTGGACAAGAAGCTTTTAAAGGAGAATTTGCTCGGAAGGTTTTCACCCCAGGAAGCTGTTTCAGTGAGTGCGCCTTTTCTATCGTTTGAACCTGGTTTATTTTTTTGATCATTGAAATGGCCGAAAAAAACGGGTTAATCCGGTCATGATGTCTGAAAAGGTAGGCTAGCGAATACTGTTACGTCAAGTTTTAACACTATTACGGAACAAATGACCGAAATGTCTCAGCGAAAAAATGACAGGTGCAAAGATAATATTGACCGATGTGGAGCATGTAGCTTTATTGAACTTAAAATCAAGGGAAGCGTAATGTTTGAATTCAGTGGAAATATGAAAATAGAAGAATAACGTATCGCTTGTGCTGGCACACAAGCATGAAAGCTCCCAAACTGTCGCGTGCAGCGATTCAAGCTGACATCGTGTAATATGATATGCTATAAGCCTATAATGCATTGCCGTAACTTATTTAATTCATATCATTTTTCTGTTTGTGAAGTCTCTTCGCATTTGTCAGCCCGTGGTTCTCATGTGTTTTGTTTCTTCCGCAGGCGGCGCTGATGAGAGGCTTGGACAGTGCTCGTCTCTCACATGACGCCAACATCTACTGGCTGCGCAACTGGGTCAAACTAACGAACACCTGTGACGGTATTGTTAATTTTTGGTATAGTTTTAATTCTGTACATCAGATATAAGCAAAAGTTTTGGAAGAACCTTAATTGCTGTTCCTTGTATGTGCGATGTTAGTGGGTTATTGCTACCGGCCAGTGTGAGTTTTCTAGGTTTTGAATTTGTTTTCATTACCTGTTTCTCAGAATTGAGTGACGCTTTCTTCTTGGATTTGAATTTAAGAAAATGTCGAAATTTAATTTCTAAAGTTTCAACATTTGAGTTTTGGTTTTGGTTCGCTATGTCAGTTGTCAGGATGTATTGCTTCCGCACTTTCGAAGTAGTTTTGAAAACCATGCTGTCGCTAGAAGCACGTCGCATTCGATTTTTTGCCTGTAGTTGTAAATTGTGTTGCATTTCAAAACAAAGCGGGTAATACAGAACACGTTGCTTATCTGCTTTGCCAGGTATGGCGTTTATTTAATAAAACTGTTGAATGACGTCGACAGCCATGATAGTCTTTCATCTGTCACTTGTTTATGAATAAGGCGTCATATGCCAAGACGCCGTCTCACTTCTTAACCTCCTACTGACCAAGTTCCGTACCACCGTTTTTTGACCGAATGTGGTTAGACATTCGAAAACATTAACGTCCATAATAAATGCATAAATGTTGATATACCAACGTTAAAAATCGTTTGTGGTTCGATGTTTACAGATTCACGATATTCGCTGCTGCCTGCGTTGCCTGGCAACATCATGCTGTTTATCCATCGTGAAGCTCTGGTACATGTGACATTTTCGACATTCTAAACCACTAGTTTCAGTTCATAAATAGGATACCAAGCAACATCAAACCAGTTAAAGCAAATCTATGCCACAGCACAGTGCATATCCGGCGAACGCTTACGGAACGATCATCTACTAGCCTTACCAAACTCTGTTTTGCAGAAGGTGACATCTGGTTTATTCTACACGCAATGGTTCTCACGTCAATCAACTACAACGAGATAAAGTACCAACGCAAAGTATTCGGTTGAAGAGGTCACAGCCAGAACGTGTGCTTGCGACGCGTTGATCTTGTTCCTGAGAAGCTCACAGCTCCGCTCGGTGCGTGCCATGCCAGGCAAGGCGTGCGCACTTTTCACTGTTGACGTCAGCAAACCCTTCCGCCGTGCGCGCATGTCTCTACGGCAAGAAACAATGCGATGCTTGCGGAAGTTCTTTACCGGTTCTCAAAAGCGTAACGGCCTTCCATCGCACAAGCAGCTTGCATGACTATACTAATCGCTGCTGATGGCCGCACTTCCTCACGCGTCCGCTGCGGCCTTGTCCAATTCGAAATACCTTGATTGATGGACAAACTTTGCGGTCCTGCGCGGGGTTAAGCGCTATGACCAAAGACTGTCATTATAGAAAAGTGAAAAAATAGAACATCTGTAAACTGTTCAAAATACTGTGCCCTTGCTGATGTTGCGGATACCCCCAGTTTCGAACTCGTTTCTTCTGGAGCACGCTGTCCAACAATACTTTGGTTCTTGCAAGTTTTTTTCCAGTTTGTTGTCTTCTGCTGATAATTTCGACCAGGGACCACGACAGGTTTTTACGCTTTCTTCAAGCGATCTCAGCCAAAACTCTGTGGCCTGCGGTTATTTTGTGTCATTCTTCGAAACTGCAAAAATTGTTTCAAACCAGAGGCTTTGCTAATTCCAGATCTGCGATATGGCCTTTAGTGTTATCAGCCAATGCGCTGTATCCTTGCTGCGAAAAACAATCTTTTCGTATTTTTCTACCGGGAAAAAGTCGATATGTTTTTCTTTGTTCGTCATTTTTGTTTGCTTCGTGTAATTTTCTCGTTCTAATTTTCCCGTCACTGTAAAGCTGTCAAAGCAACTTCTCAGTTTGTTACACAGATGCACACCATGGTATCGAGTGTCTAGACAGACGTCTTGTAGTTGTGTTTGAAGAATCGTTTTTGGTCACTGTTCGTAACGCAGCGTACACCGTATCTGACCACAAAAGCTTTAACACCGATACTTCTAGAATTAAACTGTAGCTTTGAGCGGTTAGTAACAAAGGACGCTGTTCAAATTTAATAAACTATTGAAAACAGAGGCTGGGGCCGGAAGTAAAGGTTAAAACAATAAATTTTTCAAAGGTCTAAACCAGACGTAAAACAAAAACAATAAAATACAATAGCATGCAATTTGCTTTGATGGATAAGTTGTGACTTCGTAATACGCTCAAGTAGAAAACCTTTGGAAAATGAAGCGTTGTTTCTTTGGTATTAGCGGTTATTCAAGAAGACTCAAGACCGAAACCACTTCGAAACCAAAACAAACGACAAAAGCTTGAGTGAAAGCTACTAGAATTAGGAATGATGTAGCTCAGGTCACTTTTGACCTGTTGGATCGGTTCCACGTTCGGAAAAAAGTCAGCGACAGATTTGCAGCAGTTGGTACTTGGAAGTGTAGAGGTTTGGGGATTCAATATACGAGTATGGCGTTTCTTGTGGGAAGGTCGTTGATGTACATGGGCGTCCGCAGGGGGGGCAAAACGGGCATTTGCCCGTTTTGGTAACATGCAGTTGTGAGCTTGCAGTTTACTCATGTCCGCTCCTTGCCTGCAGAGGCAGGTTGCGAAACTCGAGAGCGAATTGTTTTACTATGGCCACTGTTGCATAACAGTAGTATGGCGACAAATCTTCGAAGATGCACTTCAAGTTACGGTGGGAGGCGTTTTGCCGCAAGTGACTATTTAATGCAGACGTCTTGGCAGGTAATG
>JGI24022J15233_10007148_pt1 | contig 12254 bp, 10 predicted proteins | sample Ectturendosymbi2_FD_15233 | JGI IMG/M metagenome (IMG submission 15233)
TGTCGGACGTTTCCGCTCCTGCTTGTACAAATGGGGTATGGCCTCCTCTGCGGCCTGTGAGTGTGGCGCAGAAGAACAAACGGTCGACCCTGTTGTCCTCCAATGTCCAATCCATCGACCTCTTCATGGACTTCACGGCCTGACGGTTCTGGACAATGAGACAATCGAATGGCTACTCAACACCTGCCCCAGTAACTAGTGCGGCCTAGTGGTGGCTTGAAAAACTGGCTCAAAAGAAGGAGCAACTATTCTAAATCGGGATTCAAATGAAATGTAAAAGTTTCAAGCAAATATGCATGAGTTATGCACGCATCGAAGACAGAGTTGCCAATGTGGCTGTGTTGGTGGAAAGCATGTCAAAACATGCGTTATGGCTACCAATCTTTGTACTGGTTAAGCAATCAGTGTATGCATAGTCAGTGTATGGTGCATAGTGCTCTATTAGTAATGCAGTAATCATAGCAAGGCTTTTTTCCCAGGATGATGTCCAGCAGGCAGAGTTTAGCTGCTAGTACCCGTGTTGCTTTCATGAGCTTCGATATAAAGCAAACGATGCAATGGCAACATGGCGATGTTGCTACGGTTGTAAATACCAACCGTGGAATCACCTCAGACCTCTGTAATGCTTTTAACCCTGCTTATAAACAAATTTTGATATAATTAAGGGCGGCAATAGCTCAGTGGTAAAGTGTCCTCCTCTCAATCGGAAGGTTGAGCGTTCGATCCAGCCACTGAGTCAATTGCCGTAGCGCTCCTTGGGCAAGACCCTTCACCCCAACCGCCCCGGCAAGAAGCACAATTCAGGCTTCCGCCAATTGCGTTCACCAAAATTAACAAAAAAAATATGTATATGTATTGTTAATGAATAACAAAACAGTGAAAAAAACTTTTGGGTGTTAAATGGAAAGCAAAAGCGTTCGTGTGAAGTAGGAAACAGCAAATGTTTTTTGAGAAAAATCATACTACGAACAGTTTTTTAAGAAATTAGGCAACACTTACCCCCATCCAAAGTACTTTTTTTCGAAATAACTGCTGGAAATTATTTTATAGAAATATCTGTGCTTGTCCGTCTGTTTGTTTCAATTCTTTTCGTTGGATGAATTCCATATGCTTTATTTATAAAATTTGAACGATCTTGTTTTCACTTTCAGTATCTTGGAGGGTTTACCCGAACAGATCTAGGCATAAATCAAGCTGTTACCGATTTCGTAGAAGCTGGTGTTCGTAATCCTCCTGCTCAAAGGCGTCTCTTAGTGGTAACAGATGGGCAAGCTACTATACCATCGTAAGTTAAGTTTATAGAATCAGGAACTTCTTGAAATTGCGACTGTGAGTGAAACCGGTCCATACTGCACACGAATTCGATTTACAAGTAATTTCTGTTTGAATACTACAGTGTTGAAACTGCCCAAATATGCCAAAGCTCAATTTACGAGATTTTTTTGCATTTGAGGATGTTTGTGCAATTATAACGTGAATATGTGGGTGATTTTTTGTATTTGATAATTATTACCAATGTGCTACACGAACATTAATGTTTCATGTGTTAGAAGATAATAGAAACAAAAAACGTTCATATAAAGTTGACGAGATTTTGACAGATCGTTTGATGTTCATTGAGAGACGTTTGTGTAGTGCGTACAACCGTTTGTATTTATTACTTTAAACTTGTTTCACAGCGTGAAACCTTTAGTAAGTTGTAGAAAACAAAGTTCTCTCCGATTCTGAGCAACATGTGTTGTCTGTTTCAACAAGTAGAACTTGTTTCCAATCTCTGCATATGTGTCCTGATCTTTCAGATTGCTTAATGGAGCCGTTTCAAATGCTAATAATAACAACATCCGGATATTCGGCTACGGCGTAGGACCGGACGCCGACGAGAATGAATTGATAACGATTTCTGGGCAGCTTGGAGCGGTTGCTATACAACAAGACTGGACGATGCTGAACGATAAGAACAACGAAATTGTCCACTTTCTGACTACGGAGCCGACCCCGTGAATTAGGATTTTTAAATTCCACAATTAAAACTTCGCAAGTGCACATCTCTCGCATAACATCATTATCTTGCAAATGATTGTCTTTGGACGTTGTTAAGTGTTATTCTACCTTCTAATTAAAGCGTGCCTATTTCCGAAATGTGATTTAAGAGTCGTTAAATTTTTTTTATGAAATTAATTGTAGCGCTTATTGTGAACCGCGTTATAGCAATTGCTTATTGTGAACCGCGTTTACCTGATGGGGAACATGAGCAAAATAACATGGCTAATAATACATTGACCTATTGGTTCTTTCAACTGTACGTCGTAAGTCAATGTTTTGACATTGTTATCCGCTGCCTAACTTCTTTTGGAATGTGAATTTGCTGCATTTGGTTATTGGATAACACAACAACAGTGACAACAGTTGCAAACATCCGTAGTCTATGTTTGTTCAAAGTTCATGCGTTCCTACTATAATAATCGAATCAACACGAAAAATGCCGAAATAAACGATTTAAGATGTATGGGTTTTGTCAAGGTAATCCTTTAACTGTGATCTTCTTAAAGTCTATATTTTACTGTGTGACTTCCTACAAACGCTCGTGTCAGAAAGTCCAAAAGATTTTGAAAGTGAAAGGAAGCAGGTTGTTGCGCCGTTACCAACACTACATCAAATGATAAGCGCGTTAAAGAAGCTGAATGATGATTGTACAGTAGAAACTGCGAAAATATTGGGTGTCATACAGATGAAAGCGGGCGTGTAGATTTTTATAATTTATGGAAGACGTTTGGAAAAGTCAAGAAATTCACTACATCCGATGTTCATACATTTCAACTGGCCATACGTAATAAATGCTTTGTGAAGTGCAATAGCTCCAAGACTTGTGACAAAAATTATGCAAGTTGCATCTGCTGACAGATCGCCCGCAACTGACGGCATCATTGAGAAACGTGGTAGAAAACCTGGAAATATTAATCAAGCGACACGTTGAGGTTAAATCTACCAAATGCTTAACCTTTTCCTGACCGCACAGCCACTATATTGGCTCGGATTTTGTCCAGTCACAACTCGCCGACCAATAGAGCTAGAGAGGTCTTCAAAGCCTCTAAAGAAGCAGAAATTCTCCTAGCTTCGATAAAGAAATCCGGTCATATTTGGGTTTAAAAGTTTATGGTGTGACGTCACGACTGTTTGAGGTCTCATAATGTTATGACGTCATCACAGCCTCAGAAAAAAATCAACGCATGGGCCCCCGGGCATTGTAATAGCCTCTACAAACAAACTTTCCTCGCTAAAAATTACTAAGTGGCACCAAGGGTGTAGTGCAAAAATTGAGTTGTGGGAATGCCGTTCCCACAGAAAACAAAAAAGAAGACTGCACCAAGTAGTTCGAATAAAGTGAGCACTCGCCTACAAGAATTTCCACAGACCATCTTCCTGTTTCACTGTAGACTTATGACTAGCAGTGCGAATCTGCGTTTCGATAGCACATCTGTGAGCTTTGCAGCCATGTTTTATTATAATCTAGTGCAAAAAAGTGTGGGAACGCGATCCCACCCCTGAGTGGCGCATACTGTCTGGATAAACACATGGACATGGTGGGGGCTTTTGCCCTGGCCCCTTGAGGCCCCCTAAATCCGTCGCTGCGTCTCCGACTTGCTACCACTAACATATTGGTACTGTTAAAGAGACGATTGTGTCAAAAAACCTCAGCCACAGGCGTCGAACTGACAGAGGTTTGCAATGAATTGCTTGTTACTATCGCGTAATGATTTCAATGACACATTCACTTAACTCACCTATTTTCCCGTTTCAATTTTAAATCTTGTGAATCTGTTATTTCAGATATCATTTTTTAGAAGTGCGTGGCCCGCAAGTTTTCATGTTTTTGTGAAATGGCCCGTTGACGCTGGTATGCAGTATATCTTGAGTTTACATGGGACGCACGAGCCTTCAGGAATGTATCCTTGCCTCTTTCCATGAAAAACGTTAGTGGATAAGTGGCAAGTATCTTTAGAAGCACGTAATAATTCCTCTGGGAGGTATGCAGAAATAAAAACAATGACTCCCTCTATTTCAGAGTCCATTAGGGTCAAGCGCGAAGCCAGAGATTTTATTAGAAGGACAATTAAACTACAACCGAGTTTCAACATGCCCCTTGCTTTTGAAACATCTATGAAAAGTGCATTTGTCAGGCGTTTTTTCCTAAATTATTTGCGTTCAGATTTAAGACGGCAAATAAAAAGTCTGCTTTTATTGAATTGACAAGTTTCAAAATTCGACAAGTTTTAAAACTTTATTTGCAGTGAAGTTCCATGCTGTTACTTTGGATCAAAGCCACCATTTGCTGGTAAAACTTTCCTTCAAAAATGTTCGTGAAAATCTCAATGCTATAACCGCAAGATCTGCAATATGCTTTTTGCAGTCGATATTGGAGTTGAGCAACAAATAATCGTGGACGCCATTACAATTGCACTTTTTATATTTACACACTTCCAACACACGCTAAATAGACTTGATGTTATTTAAAGGCTGTGAAAAGCGATAGCGGCAGTAGTTTTGTGCACTACATGCACTAAGTTTGCTTCAGCAAAACGATTAGGTATGTGCCTATAGCTGTTCATAACGATGATTAAGACAATACTGTAAATTGGGAAGAATTACACATTTTCTCCGAATATATGTTTGACCAACTCGCTCTACACAAAGTGTGAAAATAGTTGTGTTTATACGATAAATCAGCCACAATCGATTATCGCCACGGCTCTGCAGTGAATTGTCGCCGAAGCTTGCCACAACGTTGGCTGCTTGATCAGCAATTTTCGGGTAACCGCTTGGTTTTAAAAAAAATCGATTACTGTTTGAATATCAAGATTCAAATTATACTCACCGGCAATTTATACTCAAATCATACTCACCAGGTATTGGGAACAGTGGTGTAACTAAGGGGGCAAGAGGCGACAACTGTCCCCGAGCGCAGCGTTTTGTGGCGCCAAATTGAGGTCAGAATGTTACATAATATTTGCGAAATAATAAATGTCAGCGGATGCTAATATTTACGATTTACAAAATGTTGAATGCCAGCGCCTGCTATCCAGTTGGGAAACCTTATGTAACTTATTTGTTTTGATTTTAAATCAAAAGCATAGTCTTTAGATACAGACGTATTCTTACAAGTGGGTTCGCATCATAGCTGCATCAAGGGCAGTTTTCGCCAATCTCACACGTTGGTTTAACCATCCTATAACTTCCTTCTAATACCTCATTAATATTTGCCAACAACACAAACTACAATTTATATTTTCGCAATTTGTTAACTTTTATTAAATTTTATGTACGAATAGAATCAACAACAAGTACTCACCAATATAAGATGAATGACCAATGTAGGAACTTTCTCGAATCAATCTCTCAGTCCAGAACAATTCATGAAATCATCTTCACAACCAGCAATATTAATTCTATATTCTAAATCTATAACAATATTTTAATGTTACATTAGAACATTGTGAGTTATTCAGAATCAAATCAGCTTCTGAGTAAGTCTGATCATGTTAAAACCTTTTGACAAGGTTTTTTGGTGGTTAATCAACAGACTTAGTTGATTTCTTTTTTTAACTGTCACGTTTTTCAGACAGTGCGTTCGAGACAGTCTTTAGCGACTTAATGTCAACAAAGTGGGTTTTCGTGTTGACTGGTATATTTTGGGAACTGGGGGAAACAGTGTTTTGGAGTTTCCATTTTATGGCCCTGAGTGTCATAGCTTCGCCCGGACATGCCACACGTGTCGTTCAGAACAAGGCCTCTCTCAAGGACTTATCCAGTCAAAAACTCTTGATTGTGGAGGTAGGCGGCTACTTAACGAGCGCGCTACCAGAGCTCCAATCAACTTAACCTCAGTGAGGCAGAGTTGTTTTACTTCCAAAGCAAAACCTTAGGGGTTTAAACTCCAGAAGGGATTAGAACAGTTAGCCAGAGGCGAGGTCGTCCAATCTGAAATTCTATTGCCAAAATCGGCCTATTTATAGGGACTCTGTTTCCGGAGGTAATTCCCATAAGGTAAATATTACCCTATTTTCTACACGTATCATTTCCTTTTAAGTGATGCGTCATATTGCCTAGCAACGACGCCATTGTTTGTCTGGCTTTTTGCCTAGACCATGGCGAGATTCTTATGTAAAGGCAGACTCCGTGTAGGCTCAAAGCTTGTTTTTCATTCATCTTCGACGTATGCTTCACGCCTGGTTGGTTTTGGGCTTTACCATCGTTCCTTTCAGTCGTTCGACGTTGATTTCCATTTATTCAGTTTTGTTCAAGTTGTCTTGCCTTTGTAAACTATTTGTTTGTATATTATTTTACTTGTAGTAGTCAGTACGTGCCTACTGCACTTATCAAAATCACCAAGGTTCGCAAAGGCAGCAGTTACGAACCTTAATGACTTTTTACGGCGGAGCTTCTTTCTGCACCTATCAAGGCCCGCATGTAATTTGTTTCAAGGCTGCATCACAATGCTGTCAGATAGTGTTGCAACCTCCCCGTTGGCATTGCGTTGAATGTGCGGGTCACCACGAACGGGATGTGTGCGAAGAACAACATGCATTTATGTGGCGCGAACAAACAAATAATAGATTGATCATGTGATCTCTGTTTGTTGCTTGCTGCTACAGCACAGTGTGAAGCTTTGCGCACATCGGCCACGGCCGATATATCCGTGGGGCAGATATTTGGGTTTTATCGATATATCGGTATCCGCCAAAACGGCCGATTTCATCGACCTCAATAAATCGACCTCAGGAGGTGTTGCCAAAACGCTGTTATATTCCTCACACATGCAGACAACTTGCGCAAGAAAGCACAGCAAACCAAATCAAGTCAGTTATCTTGCAGCAATGATAGCAGGTGCGTTTTCCTAAACAAGCAGACAAGATGAACCCTGGAGCACATGTCGGCCGTCGCAGCCGAAAAAAGCATCATCAGTAATCAGATTTAATGAAAAATCAGGGAGAAAATATTGAAATTGCTGCAATTAAAATATTTTAACTCATAAATCCTGAGTTTTGAAGTTTGTGAAAAAAAGGTAAGGCATGGAAAACATTATATTTTTGACAATGAAGCAGAAAACAAGATTTAAAAATTTCAGAAATATCCGCATCGGCTATCGGTCCATGAATTGCCGATATATCGGCATCGGCCCCAAAAAAGCCATGTCGGTCGATCCTAATTTTAACAAACTTGGAAAGCATGTACGGGTTTTTGGACAATAAAGTAAATAACTAAATCATTTCAAGCAAACTGCAAAATTCAACGCAAAAATGTTAAATCTAATGATTTTTTTCAAATCTAGTAAATTTTTTTCGTTAATCTGGTGATTTGTGCAGAGAAGCCTATGGAAGCACTGTGCGCATGCTTTCAGAGCTCTAATGAAACTTACAGTATGCTGTTACGACAACAGATCTAATGTTTATGAATTTTTTTGAGCTTTGAAGGTTTGATAAACTTCATGTTGAGATTGATTTAATGTGATTCTGAAGGTAGTTACCATGATTTTTATTTGTAAGATGTTCAAACAAGTTAGTTCTAAATTTTCAGGATTCTAATCGCAATTAACTGTGCAATAGCGTTGAGCAGATCCTCTGACTGAGAGAAATTTTGCCAGGCGGTATAAAGACCGATACCAGGTCCCAGGTCCGTAGTCACGGTTTTGGGTTTGAGGGGCAAAATACATTTTGAGGGTTGACATTCTTGTTTTTATTATATGGTTAATAAAAAACTTTCTGGGAACCACAAAAAGTGGGGGAACTGTCCCGAATTTCCGCCCGTGGCTGCCGGGTTCACCTAGCTACTGAGTCCTCGTCGAACCTAGTATAGCTTGTATGTATAGTAATCAGAAGCGCCAAGACTGACTTTTCCGCTGGGCGCGGGAAACCCTAGGTATGCCACTGATTGGGAAATCATTGATTCCACTTAATTCTGATTGAATCGTCACAGTGCACATTAAACATCACAAGTGTTATCCAGAACAGTGTTTCTCAAAGCTTTTTTTCATTTTCCCCCCTTACAATCCCAAACACTGTCAATCGCTCCCCCAAAAAAACAAAAATCACAAAAATATAATTGCAAATATTTCACACTACATACTGATAAGAAGCAATATAGACGATCAGGGTCGGCCCAAACCATTCCAGCTCCCTAGGCAAGATCCATTTTCAGCGACACGTCGTAGCTTATGACGTCATCCTGCTCAATCAGCAGTGGCACGGTCTGTTTAAACGTAAACAAAAGCATTCTCTTTGCTTTTTGTACATTTTTAATTTGCCGGTGCGTCATCCATTCCGGTATATCTCCACCGAAAATTCCCTTTCAAGGGCGATTTTCTTACATTAACACGATCAAATCGATGCATGCTGAGTTCATTTCAACACCAAATTTATCAATATATTATCTACACAAGTAAAAGGTGTTAAAGCCAGAGCCGTATCAACTGCCCTCTATACCCCTCAATTGGTGGTCTAGCTGTCACAAGGGGCCGGAAATTCGGTCCCAACCCCACGGTGGTCTTTTGTGAGCTTATCCCCCCAAACAAAGCTCCAACTAACCTAAATGAAAATATGAAGCACTATAGAAATCAGTAAACTTTTTATCAATCGGTCTTTTATTCTGTTCTGTAATTTACGTACAGAGCATTACCTGCCGTTGTTACCTAGAATAACATCGCCTGATCATTGTTTATACGTTTGTGAGGTAATGAATGTATTTGAGGCTTGAACATAAAATGTCAACTTATATATTTCTCCTCATTGTTTGGGATACAATCGATCTGGCTTTGTGTTTTCCCAAGATGTTTGATGAAGAGATGTGAGTCATAACCTGAAAGGTTATAAAATATCACTGGCACATGTTTCGGTTTTCTGAAAAGCAGGTTGCATTTATTATGAGCTGCCCCTCTGAATTTGCCGGAATAGTGACAGTGGTCTCGCACTTTCTTTTCACCATCCTCAAATGGGTTCTTACAAATCCAGCACTCTCTTGCTTTCTCAAAATTTGTCTTCTCTTTTTCTGCCAAGATCATCTCTTTCACTTCAGACGACCAAACTCGGTCAATTTCCTTCTCAAGCATGTCCACGAAGGTGTCAGCAACATTTTCTTCTTCTCTTGTTTTTGTAAACAAGATTGGTTCTGAAGATTTGTCAATACACTTTATGTGAAAGAAAAATCCAGACGGTTCATGCTTTTGGTATGCTTTCATAAAGCTTCTGTCAGGATCAGTTTAGCATGAGTCAATCGATTTTGTGAAAGACTCAAAATCGACATAAACCACAATCGGAACTCTCATCGAACGCTTATGATTTTTAAACTCTAAAATTGTGCCTTTCTTTGGAAAAACAATCTTGATAGCTTTATGGTTCTGACAATTTCCTTCATGCTTTTCCAAGACTTTCTTGTTTGGAAAATGATTAAGACATCTCAAAACACAAACCTCAACTGCGCTATGATGTTTGGAAACCTGCATCGACACAAGTCTTGAAAAATTCTTGACAAGACAATAGTGTTTGTTCTCGAGAAGAAGGAGGCGGACGTTTTTTTCTCTTTTGAGCTTGGATATTCTCGGAGGGTAAACACACCCTGCTTCATATCCAAAAACATTAACTTTAATTTCAGGATTGAGTCTTTCAAACTTGTCAATATCCTTGCTTGCTAGAAATTTTGGAAGAGGTACCCAAGAACTTCCGTTCAATGGTTCATGTTCAACTGTGTGAATAGCAAGTGCCACAATTGAGTGAAATGTCCACCCACTCCCATTCACCTGAAATTTTGCAAGGTCCTCGAGGACTTGTTCTGTCAAGAGACTCCACAATTCGTTCTTGTTTGTTGATTCAAGAACAATTTCATTTTTTGATCTGAACTGATGTTCTTCCACGAGGCTTTGGCCAGTCTTGAGATCTGTCTTTTCCATCTTTGCTCTCCAAATTATTTTCACTTTGTTTTGCATTTGGATTTTTACTAGCGCCTTTCGTTTCACAGCAGTCAAAAATGATTCTGGTTCACATGTCGTATCACCACTTCGTTCAAGTATGAATTGATTTGTGAAACCCTTGAAGGAAGACTGCTTTTCTTCCGTCAATTTCAACACCTTGTAATCAATTTCGTCTATGAGTTGTGATCTTATGAGCTTTGTGACATTTTTTATTCCAAGTATCTTTGCTTTCACCAATAGATTTCGTTTTCTCAATTGATCCAAGTCTTGTGGTTTTGAAAGTAAATTTTTCAATTGTGCTTTCTTGAGTTTTGAAATGTCATTGAAGCCCCGAAGTCGTGCCTCGACTCTTAATTGTTTGAGAGTTTTCTCTTTACCGAGAAGTTCTTTCAAAAATCCATCATGGAGACGTTTTATCAATTTTTGCAACGTTACACCTTTCATTAAGGTAAAGAAAAGGTTAAGAAGGGCACTAGCGACTATCCAAGAAATTTCGTAAAGTCGGAGTGGGCAGCAGCAGCCCCTACTTAGGTGTCTCTTTTTATCAGAGCGTATGCATGACACAAACAAAAATGGCAAATGATGGGGACTGCGGAGTCGGAAGTCCCAATATCCGACTCCGGGAAATTTCAATTATCCGACTTGACTCTGGATTGAGTCGGACCTTCAGCTGTATGTTGCTTAAATTGTTAATTCTTTTTAGATGAGTTAATAAACCCCACTTGCACTATCCAGGAATGCGGAAACCTATTTATAACGATGTACATGCACATTCATCCCTCACTTTTGCAAAATATGATCAAGCAGGGGTTAGTCTTATTAATTACTTTTACAGAAAAAAACTCATCTAAAATACCCACAACCAATTTATTAGAGAACGTTGATATAATAATTGATTAAACCACATACCTTGTACACGATATCAATAAACATGTAAAATTGAAAAATGAATCCTACCGGTGTGCATATGCACATTTTGTGCGATGGGGACGAAAAACGCGCTCAGAGTTTCATGATGCTATCTCAAATGACTTCATTGACACAACCTTTTTACGCTCGAACGCTGCCAAGCTTCAGCTTTGCTTAACGCACATGTGTTGCTATTTTGTTTTTTAGATGGCCTGAACATTTTACTCTTCGTCATCTAAACACTTCATTATACCTTGCTGCTACATAGGTACATCACACTTGCAAGGTTTAAGAATCAGTCAGCATAGATTTTTATTACAAAAGTTGCGAAACACTGCAGTTCAACTTCAAAGCGACTGCCATTGGAAATACACAACAAAAGTACCGAAACGCATTTGTGCGTTTCAGAAATATTTGCACGTTTTATGAAATTCATTTGTACGTTTAACGTTTCAAGGAAGTTTGTTACTGCACGTAGAAGACCATGCGAAGCAACTGCGTTGTCTTCAATTAATTGGATCAAAGCGTTGCAAAGCAGTAGGAGAAGCATGACCAGAAACCAAACCAGATGTCCTACAACAGCAAAGCTTTTGTATCGCACCTGAGGAGGCCAATGCCATCTTGGCCTAAATCCCCTTACTCAAAAAATACAAAATTTTGCATATTTTATTAGGACTGCTCAACAGAAAGCTTCGAAAAATTGAGATGCTGAAGGAACCAGATTGAAAGTGTGTTTTAAGTCTATTAAAAGTTTAATTGAAAACTGACTAACGCCAAACTGCCTAGAGCAGTGGTTCCCAACTTTTTTCATCTCGCGACCCCATTTGAAAACATGACATAAGCTCGCGACCCCATTCAAAAATATGAAGTAGTCGCTCAGCCCCAGCCATTAACTGCAACATTAAGGTGTTCAAATAACAACCGACAAGATGAAAAGCACATCATTTTAGATGGTAGCCTACATCTACTGTATTTGCATTCATATGCATAACTAACAGCACCCATGATAATCAGTAGGACGACTGTGCTTGTAGCCGTGCAACTAGTCTGGAAATTCGTGGAGACGTATTGGTGATAGCTAAGCTCATGTCATTCTAAATATCCGATCTATTGTTTGACTTCTGTTTCACTGTAATGTGAACAGGGGTTGAAAATCCAGCCTCACAGACAGGATTAGATATTGGAATTTAGGGGCCCGAGGCAAACTCTTAGAAAAGAGCGCTAAAATAGTTGTTGAGGAGCCCCTTTTAGCACGTTTGCAAATAATTGTTGCTTTAATTTAAAAAGCATATGACTTGCTTCAGATCTTATTAAAATGTGGCTTTAGAGTGGTTCATAAGTTTTTTAACAGGAACGTGCAAAAGCCTGTTTTTTGCTGAGACCTTTC
>JGI24022J15233_10007155_pt1 | contig 12246 bp, 6 predicted proteins | sample Ectturendosymbi2_FD_15233 | JGI IMG/M metagenome (IMG submission 15233)
CCTCTGCTTGTGATCTCACGACCTCTGCTTGTGATCTCACGACCTCTGCTTGTGATCTCACGACCTCTGCTTGTGATCTCACGACCTCTGCTTGTGATCTCGTGATCTCTGCTTGTGATCTCGTGACCTCTGCTTGTGATCTCTGCTTGTGATCTCGTGATCTCTGCTTGTGATCTCGTGACCTCTGCTTGTGATCTCATGATCTCTGCTTGTGATCTCGTGATCTCTGCTTGTGATCTCATGATCTCTGCTTGTGATCTCATGATCTCTGCTTGTGATCTCATGATCTCTGCTTGTGATCTCATGATCTCTGCTTGTGATCTAGGTGACCAGTATGCTTTTCATCAACGACCATGTTTGGACTGACTGACTGAAAAAGGTGCCCGTAGTTTGAAAAATAACAATTTACGCAACGGGCATGTCCAGCAATAAGCAGCAGTTAAACTGGACAGGATAAAAACGGCAATATGATGTTCTTTTTAAATGATAAATGGATACGTGTGAGGTAGCTTGTTCCAAGCTTCAGAAAAATAACTTTTCAAATTGAAACGCTTTCCCAAGATAGAATGCGAGCCGCTGAACCAACCCAAGCAGAATGTTCGCTCGAATGATAATTTTGTAAAGGCAACAGGTGACGCAAACCATCGGCACTACACTTGATGTCATATGATTACCACTCGGCTCTGCAAGTCTCGGCAATACAGAACTGCACAACGTAGGAAGGTCGTTTTCAGGGTAATCCCCGATTCATTCTGGCACTGAATGCTTCAAAGCACTGCAATATGAGAGCAACGGTTTTGACGCAGAAAAGACATCCTCATCGCGAAAATCATTATCGTGATGTAGATGGAACGATATCTGACAAGACGAACGAAAGCTCAACAATAAAGAATACAAGTCTTAATTGTTGAATAGCGAGAAGATGCTGGCGAGTTTGAAAATCGCTTAATCAATGATTGATCCCAACAAACGTTTGGGTTTATTTGCAGCACTTTGCACTGTTTCCACAGACCCTGATAAAAACTTACAGACCCCTGGATTTTAACCAACAAAAACACTCTTCAACAGATAAAAAGGCGTATTAAGTTCAGCAGCGATCATTTGACAAGGACGTTCTCACCACATGAAAACCAAACGGGCGCAATACCTTTTGCTTCTAGATCTGGAAGAGGAGCTTCGTCTCCTGTTGCGACGTCGTGATCGGCTTCGAGATCTGGAGCGTGAAGGACTCGGTCGGCGCCTCCCCCGCGATCTTGACCGAGACCTCGAAAAGCTCCTTCTACGTTCGAACGACCGAGACCTGGCCAACCAATGCAGTTGGAGATGATATGCGAATTACGTGATCAAAAACATATTACGAGCTCTTTTCACGCGTAGCATGATTTAGCAATCTTGCATTTCAATCAGACTTCGTCGAATTGTTTTCTTACAGCTACACGCTTACAAAAAACAGCATTTCATTTATTTGTGAATTGATGAGATGTGCTTTAAAGAGCTTAAATCGAACGTCTGGATTGAAAGCGACAGATTCTTAACAAGCAACTTAGTCGCAACCATTTGTTTCAATTGGCTCAACAAACGAGAAAGAAAACGTTACATTTTTCTACAGGAAACAACATCTTTTTTGTATTACTATGAGCGCTGAAAGAGCCATGGGAGTTTCTCAACATGGTGTTGCAACCTCTCTGTTGGCGTTGCGTTAAATGTGTGATTCACCACGAACGGGATGTGCGCGAAGAAAAACAACCATATATACGTGGCACGAACAAGCAATAATACAGTGATTGCGGCGTGGAATCTCTGCCGATACTAGCTTGTGAACGAGTGAACAAAATGACTAACGTACGCGAAGAGTGATTGCGGGGCATGATATCTATTATTGCTTGCTGCCACAGTGTGAAGCTTTGCGCACTTGCCGCTCGAGCTTTCCGATCGCAACAATGGCAACTATTTTATAAGCTTCGCAGAGACATTTTTCGCATGCAAATTCAGACTGATGTCGCCTTGTTTTGCATCAGAGTTCAGACACATAGCATTGCCTCGACTGAGACAACGTATGCAAAAATAACCAACTAGTGTCACTTAAAATAACTGATAAACTTCACATTTATGACATAAATCGTGCTCACAGGTGCTTTCTTTAGATGCCAACTTACATTTCGATCAGACATCCATCAAATTTCAGGCCATGCAACTATGAAAGTTGATGCCCTACAAGATCTCTTACAGTAAACAATTAGAACGCGAACTTCTTACATTTAACAAACTATTTTAGTCAACACACAAGTAAAACGTTAACTCTGTTTAGCTGCACAAAACCCAGCAAAATTTTAAACACAGCGGAGGAAAGTTACATTTTTCTGCTACAAACACCTCAGATCCAAATAAAAAATACTCTCTAGAAATTGGATTATCACCTGTTTATTTTGCGCAACAACCGAAAAACCGTAATTTCACTTGACAGAAACCTACTAAAATGTCCAGGCGTTTCAGCATTAAGAAAACTACAGGAACAATACTGGTATGGTCAGCGATGAAATCTCGATATCTGAGACCAATCTCAATACTTGCAAGTCTTGGTCTCAAGACGTTAAATGCTCTGTCGATATCACTTGGTAACGTTTTTGCAACACAACTTGTTCACTGGCTGTCACATATCAGGAAAGGAAAAACCAAGAAAAGTGGGAAATAGCATGAAATATCGAAAAACTTATAGCTTGGAATTGCTGTTAACATTTATTTTTGAAAAGGTCACAAAAATTTTGGCGAGGGTAATGAATTAATTATCAAATCTCGCATCTCTGTCTTGCAACTTAAGATCTCAGTCTTGGCTTTTTTGACAAAGTCTTAGTTCCCAAGTTTTAGCCAAGTTTCAGTTTTGACTACAGCCCTGATTGTGGCATAGAACCTTGGTTTGTGATGTGATGCATAAATTCCTGTAATTTGAGTATTCAGAAAAAAACAAGTTAGTGAAAAATTCATACTTTACTTTTGGCAAGTTTTGAAATTAACCATCAGCTATAACTTATAATGAAGTATAAAATTTTCACACAACAATAATTACCTACATGATAGCACCAGGTAAGAATTTCATGGGATGGAAAGACATTCACAAATAACACAAACCACAACAAGAATTAACCCATAAATGAAAGATGCATGTGGCATCAACACAGTTTCAGTCACAAAAGCAAACAGGTAAGCACTGCATTGATTCACCATCAAAATTTTAGTGGGATGAAAAACACTGCTATTACAGACACGCGAAAAATAAAGCTTTGTTGAAATAACTTTTTGTTTTGCAAGAAGTAACTGGTGAAAGAGGAAAATAACAATCAAGGTATTTGCATGAATACTCATAATTTAAATGCACAAATCTACTGAGGAAATTTAGTATTGAAATTATTTATTACATTGCTCCATACAACCAACCTTCTGCGTCGGCGACTAGGTGGTGCACGTTGATTGTATCGGCCACCACCATAATCCCTGTACGAATCGTTGGGGCGTGAATACCTAGCCATAGCTACTCGCAACTCCCGACCATCCAATGTTTTGCCATCCATGCTGTCCATAGCATCCTCAGCATCTCTTCTATCATAGAATCGAACAAATGCAAATCCTCGGCTTTCCTTGGAGTACCTTTTCAGAAACAAAATTGCTTCCCGTGTAGTGCTCCCACGTTTTCATTGTTTTTTTTCAATGTTTTCTGTGAAATCTTAACTACCACTCGAAAAAAAAAGTTTCACTAAGCTCTTACAAGTACAGTTTTATGATAATTTGGTGGACGAAAGACTCATGGTAAAACTGTGGCTTGACACAGCAATTGAAATGCATGGTGCTACTGTACTACTGCAGTACCCAGCATGTTATAAGTGGGAAAAAGTTTATTATTTGTATGTCTGCATCACAGCTCGGTTGTACCTTTTTATGTTGTTCACAAACCATGTTAAACAGATGCAATTTCAGCCAAGTAATTTATCACATTTATCCAATCTGACAAAATTGGTAAATTACATCGTTAACACACAAACTGTTTTATCACAAAGAATTCCATAATATCACACGCCATTCACATGTGAAACAATTGCACCAGTTAACCATACAAATCAGGTAATCGAATAAACTGACTGCTGTTTTTTGAACTTTTGTCACTTATTTCAGGAATTCTCTTCATAAAATTGTTAAGTGTGCACTGTGCAATGCTGGGAAGATAAGTTGATCTTATTTCAAGGAGTATGCTTTGCTTTCAACCAAGTTCTGCTGTGTAGCAAAATGAACAACTGATTTCACAGTACAGACAAAACAATAGACTGTTTTCAGTGTATGACCAGCACCTGCTCTCTTCATAAAGGGTCTCAAATTGAAAGTGCAAGCCATAGGTTTCATGTGATTTAATCTATTGGTTATCCAATTTCTGCTGGATAAACACCACAGATTTTAGCTTAAGTCTTTATTGCAATGGATCTTCATTCTTTACATACAATTTACTGTTGTTGCAAACCATCAAACATCCCATGCGTAACTACTACAGAACTGTGAGTCATATTTGTTGATAATTATTTTCAGGTTTTTTAAGGTGTTTTAGGGACCTGATTCAGGTCCCTAGAATCAAAGAAAATCATCATCGGGTCCCTAGAATCAGAGAAATCAGCTCCCTACAGGTCCATACCAGGTACCTACCATTTTCCTTAAAAAAACTGATAATTTTGCAAAGCACTGCAGAAATGCCAGGAATAAGTTTACAAGCAACATACAATGATTCATCATTGTAAAATAAAACCCTAAATAATAACGAACTCAAAAGAAGACATCCCAGTGCACAGTTCCTAAAAAGCTTAGAATTTTTCAGTTACAAGCATCATTCATTTGGAAAACAAAAGAACAGCTTCTGTCCCCTCTGAAGCTGCTGAGAACACTTCTAATGACTCTGAAGCTACTGAATACCAGATTACATATGTGTGGCCCCACATGTTAATCATTGCAGGAGGAATAAATAAGCATTTCTTGTGACAATCCCTACAGTTATATATATCATTTTAATGCTTACCACTTTCAGTGCCACGGCTACTTTTCACCAGAGTTCTGTGTTTTGGGCAACATTGGTGTTTTTCACCTTGCAATAAAACTAACAATAGCTGTATTTCAAAAACGTGTAATGAAGGATGTAATTAATATTTTTAATTAACACATTCATTGCCACCAAATTTGGCAGATTGGGTATTTTTTGATGCACCAATTGTCTGTTTGGCATACTTTCTTCCACCTATGAAAAATAGTTGCTAATGCATTTGAAACAAGTGGAACAAAGATTACAATTAAATTATTGTTTTATTGTCACAAAACAATTTCTGTCGACTTTGGTGTCCAGATTAGCCATTTTGACACTAACCCTTTTACATCCACACAAGCTGCCAACTCCCTAGACAATAGTGCTAGAGAGCTAATTAATACCTTCTCTGCCGAGACAGTTTGCATGAGCCTTGGTTTCTAGCATCTCTTAGCAACTCTGTAACTCACCAGGCGATTGTGCAAGAGAGCTGTTCAAACCCTCAAAAGACTTGGCGAGCCTTCTTTGCAATGAAAGAAAAATTTTTAGGTTTTGGGTTTTTTGTGGGTGATGTCATAAGTGACCCCACCTATTTTTCATTGGAAACTAGGCGAAAATCTGAGTCTTTTGAGCCTTTGATCAGCTTTCTAGCGTTTCTGGTTCAAGACTTTTTGGTAAAATTATCAATTTTATGTTTTTTGGCAATAACTTTTGAACCAGAAACGCTAGAAAGCTAATCAAAGGCTCAAAAGACTGATTTTAACCTAGTTTCCACTAAAAACTTGAGCAAAATACTTCCATCTAGCAGTTGGACTCAGGGCCAGGTAACCTGAACTAAAGTGGCCAAAAACTTCTCACACTTATGACGTCACCCACAAAAAACAAAATCAAAACCTAAAAACGTTTTTTCATTGCTTTACAACTTTACAACTGCTTTACAACTTGCTTTACAGTTGCTTTACAACTGTAAAGCAAACTAGAAGACTTGCCAAGTCTTTTGAGGGTTTGAACAGCTCTCTAGCACAATCGCTTGGCGAGTTATGGAGTTGAAAAGACTTGGGTAATATGGGCAAATTATACCTTTTTTAAAGCGAAACTTGGCTGGCTCCAAAGGTGTTAAAATGGAATTGATCAATGCAATGCAAGAAAAACACCAAGTGTTGGGCTGTCAAAATCACATACACAAAAGTCCTGCTTTTGTATCAAGTATAAAAAAAGATATATAAGTATATAATATGCATACATATATATAGCAGTTTACCAACTTACGGGTCTCGAGGAATGTAGATATCACCAACATCTCCGTATTTTTCAAATACTCTTTTTAGTGTTTCTGGTGATGTTCTATACGTAAGGTTGTCAACTTTTAAAGAATACATCCCATCCACTCCAGGTGGTGGTCTTCCACCAAAAGACATAATGTTTCTGATCAAATGCACGTGTAACCAAGCAAGTTGAAGAAAAAATCTACATTTATCTGGAGCAGAATTGGTCTCTATTGACGATGATAAGTAATGTGCAAGCATGATAAAAATACTAACAATTTTCTTATCGAATTACAGTATTTCATTATTACCTCTGGTCTACACTGCATTACATTTTATTTAAAAGTTAGTGCATAAAGAATTTGTGAAACTAGCTACAAGTCAAAAACTTCCGCAATAAGCAATCAATGAAAATATAATGACAATTCAATAACTTTACCCACCGGGTCTATGAGCCGTTGTTGCTGGGTTTAAAAATAGTACAACACAAAAAATAGCAAGAAAGTCTCGCACTTGTGTTACCTTTGTGAAAACTAGTTACCGAAGCACATTAAATTATAAAATTTGGAATCTCTAAGTGACAATTCATAAAAAAAATTCTGTAGTATGTACTTAAAGTGTATGACTATGTTGTAATGGCAAGCTGAAATAGAAGTATTGGCATTGAAGTGATAGGTTTCTGCAAAGGTGAGGTAATCTAATCAATCAACAATTTTTTTGATAGGAAAGTGATTTAACAAAAGTACATGTATATTTAGTCCCAGAAAATATTTACAATCAATCTATTAATATTTTCAATCCAAGTCTTGCAGCTACAGATTTTACCACAAAAATTAAATCTAAATTAACAAATATTTCCATAAAATCAGTAGTGATCCTCAGCTACATTTGATCTACTATGAAATCATAGATTCTATATAGCTGTGAAAACTAAGTACACAACAAAAGAAACAAGTGCTAACAGTCAAATTCAAAATGCAACTGGATAACACCAAGCAGCCTAGTGCCTTGCATAATCACTCAATCAAAACTTTTTGACAGTGAAATAGAAAAAAATCACTAAAAAAAACATGTTTCCATTTACAATGGGGGTGAAACTAAATGAAATAGAACAAACACTAAACAATATGAACTCATTTCCTCATCTAATAAGACTAATAATGAAACTTTTAAGCAACAACGTAAAACACCCATATGCAAATTTTAGGCATTACTAAGTATAAACTTTAACCAATAGTTTATAACTCGTGCGGCCTTATAACATGTTGCTGATAAAGGTAAGTTTTCATTGAGCATTTTGGGTGTGGTGATTTACAGTATGTGTTTTCTTATATCTTGTTATTAGACTTATAAAATGCGTGAATTACTGAAATCCTCCCACATGCACAAAAAATTTAAATGGTGACCAAATGGTAGTTAGTTATAACAAGCTTGTTTTTACAATCAAATCATTCCATGTCAACTGAACAAAAAATGGATGTCACCCAATATCTCAGACTTTGCTCCAATGTACTATTCAAAAAAACTTTTCATGCTGATTTTAGCAAAATAAATATTTTGAAAATTAGTTGAGGTTTCATCAAGTTATGGACTGTACAAAAATGGCACTTTTTATGGTCAATGATGTGGAACAAATACTATGAAAATCAACACCCAACTTCAAAATCAAATTATTCTTAATGTACTTGTTTGATTGTTATATGAAATTTTGAAAATAGGTTGCTTCATGCATCATTTCTTCACATGATGATAAAGTGCCAAATTCACCCCAGTTTGGGGGTGAAGAAAAAGGGTGGGTCTCAAAATCAATCATGTAAGACTAAAATTTTTGAATGCTACCGACTTAATGTGCACAGGTGCTATTGACATTTGTAATACACCATTTGAAAACTCTTGTTAGAAAGATTTTAATCACAAAAGGTCTTCACGTTTTTTTATTTATTTTGAATAAATGGCTGAAGTGTTTGCATGAAATTTGAATGTAGTTTTCATGTTCAGCAGAGAGTGAAGGTTCTGCTTTACAATTTCACACACTGAAGTAGTGGAAAAGCTTAGAAGGAACTTCTTTTTTCCTTTTGTGAGTCTTGAATAATGCTTCTAAACGTTTTTTGCCCTTCACTCAGTTAATTACCCCTCAAATCCTGATTGCCTCCATGTGGTGTTTAGAGCTCGACCAATAAGTTTTTTTTGGCCAACACCGATGTTTTTCATTTTTCATTGCCGATAACCGATGCCAGTACCACCAATATTTTTGTATTACCCAACCAGTGTCTATTTTGCCTCATGAGGCAAAATAAACACTCTTGGAGATATTTTGCCTTCAGCCAAACATTTTCAAACGATAGCTAAAAAGCATTACAGCGCATTTTTTTCTTTAGGCCACATAAACAAAGACAGCAATTTCACAAGTTACAATTATTTTATCAGGCAAAATATACATTCCTGGAGCTATTTTGTCACCAGCCAAACATGATTGGCTGAAGTGGTCACATGACAAGTTTGGACAGCATGACTGTCTCAGTTGACTGTGACGTCTGTAAATGACTCAGTCTGATAGACAAGTAATGTCATGGTTTCAGTGTTGGCAAGCTGTCAGCAGCTTCTTGTTTGCATTGTTTGAACTGTAGGCTAAACTTGAACCCTTGCCTCTTTACGTATTGTACTGTTGGGGCCAGTGGGCCAACTATATGGACAAGTATTTATGGACTGGAACCAACGTATTGTGGGGGCTTGTCCGGGATATGACCCCACACCCAGTAGCATGCTCAATCATTCACAAGTTAGTTCCAGCAGAGCTTCCACGTCACGATCACTCTATTATTGCTTGTTCGTGCCACATATATATGGGTGTTGTTCTTTGCGCACATTCCATTCGTGGTGAACTGTGCATTCAGCGCAACGCCAGCGGAGAGGTTGTCACGTGACCATTTCAACCAGTTGTGTTTGACTAAAGGTCAAATGTACTCTAATAGGATGGTTTTGTTGCAACCTCTACGGTGGTGTTGCGCTGATTGTGTGATTCACCATGAACGGGATGTGTGTGAAGAACAAAAATATATATATGTGGCACGAACAAGCAATAACAGAGTGATTTCGTTGGGTGATCTCTATTGTTGCTTGCTGCCACAGTGCAAAACCTTGCGCACATGCCGCTCAGGATTTCCGATCGCAACAGTTTCGTTTGTCATGCCTACCTCATTCCATAACAATTTTAAATAAAAAAAATGCACAAACAGACAAACACGTGTTGCATATAAGTGGGCCTACTCTCTTGTAGACATCTGTGCCTCAGATGTCATAAGTAAAGAACAATGCGCGATGCATTAAAACCATCACATCACTGCAATGAAGAACCGAACAACACAAATTCTGCACAAACCTGGGTCCTGCTCGCTGTGACGTAGCCACTTTTTTGATGCACGCTGAACGCAAGACTGTCTAGCCTAGAGAGACCTTGGTAAAACAGCCAACCAACACATAAGCACGTAACCTAGTTTGTTCGCAGGCAATCATCGGCTTACTGTGCCAAAACCTATGAGCGAATGTTACATCATAGAGCGTTTTGTCGAGACTGTTGCACAATAGTCTGTATGTGTGTAGGCTCTGTGCGCTAGAAACAGGACAGTGGATTTGTGTTAATCAACCAGGGTCAGAGACGAAGTAGCAACTTGGGTTTCCGAACGCTCCATGCAGAGCAACTTTTTTATGAGCAAATATTGCTGATATATATCGGCAGAAGTTTGCCGATATGATACATTGGCAACTTGTCATATTGGCCAATATATATATCGGTGTGCCGATACATTGGTTGAGCTCAACCAACAACCCACCTTAACTTACCACAATGCTCAGCGAATCAGCCTGAGCTTCAGTTAGTGCAATGGTTTCAACCTGGGACCACAACTATAAAGGGGTCATGAACCATTTTGGAGGGGTCGCGAGTAGCAACCCACTATAACCCAATGACCACCATCTAAAATTTGAATACAGCAAATGTACTACAACTGTAAAGCATTTACTTTATTCAAATTTTAGATGGAGGTTGTTGGGTTAAAGTGACTTGCTGTAATGGATCGTGGTACAAAAATGGTTGAAAACCACTGAGTTACTGCATTCAGGAAATTAACTGCATATTAAAAGTTCAATTGATTGATTACATAACAATGATCATTATGCGTCTTTAACTATCCCTATTTTCTGGGTTGGAATGTTGGGTTATAGTGGGTTGCTACTCGCGACCCCCTTGTCCAGAGACAAGTAGGCTGTTGATAGCCAACTAGTTTCGTCAAAATATTCCCTGAGAAGTTTGAGAATCACTAGTTTAGGTCATGGACCCTGATCCTTGGCTGTAAAATGATTCCTTATGATTCATAGTAAAAACCTTAAAGTAATATTTCAGGCCTAGTTGAAAACTGGAAGCAATATATTTCAGCTTTGATCATTATTTACAGAATCATTACTTTAAATCAATCTAATGCACACAAACCTAAGCACAGCGCGATCTGAAACACAGTAACAGCAGTGAGCATGTCAATTTTAAAATAAATTCACAGTTATGATTAGTTGTCAATCAAATGCAACACTACAACAATACCTCAAGCAGTAAATTATATTCAGACCTAATTATCTGATCTGTACTTTCTAATGTTTTAGTATTAATTTGATAAATTTTGTTAACATTAAAAGTCACAATTGGTATTTCAAAAATGGCAAATTTTTGGCATTAAAAATATTGCTAAAAACATTGGCAAATGTTTTGGAAAACAGTGATTTTTGGCAATATTTGCCAAATGGTACCATCTGGCAACCTTGGCACTAACTCTAAACTAGTGATGCCAGGTAATGTTGTAAAAACAAGCAAGCAAATTTGAAAAACAAGCCCAAAATAGGTAATTTAATGGAAAAAATAAGCCCAACTTGCATTTGGTAAGAAACTTCATAAACGGAAAACCAGCAGGTAAATTAAATACAAAAGTAGTAAAGCAAATCTTAAAAAACAAGCCCAAAATGTGCTAATTTACACAAAAACCTGCCCAAATTTCATTTTGCAATAAGGTGAAACAGCAAAATTGCTAAAGAATTTGAAAAAACAGCAATCCGCAAAACAAAAATCTGCAAAAAATAAGCCCAAAAACAAGCAAATTTTTATTAAAACAAGCCCAAGACAAGCAAACTGCAAGTTTTCAAAAAAAAACAAATTCGTGGGAAAACCGCAAGGTTAGCAACATTGCTCTGAACCTAAGAAGATTCAGACCAATGTTGTGCGGATATCGAAATTCGATAATGAAAAAATTTAACAATTTATTCAAATCCAATCTGGATTCAAAAATATTGCAAAAATCATAATTCAGTTCGGTCCAAAAATCCTGAACCAGTGTTATGCCAGATTCCACCACAATACCAACTTTTCAGATTGATTTTGAAATTAGCAGTAGCTTAACACTTTGACGTGCAGGTTAATTCAAGCGGTTCGCAAAAAAACAGCTGGACCGCACGTGGCTTTGTGTGGGAATATCTCTGCTCCTGTACGGGTTACGGACCTGGTCGAAGTGTCAAAAGACATGGTAAGTCTTGTAGTTTGCACTTGAAAAAAATTTTTTTGCTTGGGGGTGCGGGTTTTTTGTGAGTGACGTCATAAGTTGAGGGCTTTTTAGCCACCTAGGCCAGCTTAACCTGGCCCTGGGCGCCAACCATTAGATGGTAGTATTTCGCTGAAGTTTTTATTGGAAACTAGGCTACAATCCGAGTCTTTGCATACTTTGGATGACCTGCTGGGGTTTCGGGTTCAAAAGTTATGATCCAAGTTAATAAAATTTTTTGACTAATTAGTTAATTAGATAATTAATTAATTTGTTTATTTTAGATCATAACTTTTGAACCAGAAATGCTAGAAAGTCGATCAAAGGCTCAAAAGACTTGGACTCGAGCCTA
>JGI24022J15233_10007156_pt1 | contig 12246 bp, 11 predicted proteins | sample Ectturendosymbi2_FD_15233 | JGI IMG/M metagenome (IMG submission 15233)
CACCCGCGCCCCTCCCGCACTTTTTCTGTCTCAAACCCGCACCTGTCAGAAAACTACTAAAATCTCATATCGGCTGAAGACAAGTCCAACAAGCAGCAAAATCAAGCTTCCCATACTTTTAATTGGCAACAAAACCAAAACTTTTCCACACATCTGATCTACGCAGTCAACAGATTTGAGGTGATAAAAACCACGTTTCAGTTGGGTTGTCACCAGCTGTGCGTTCAATGCTGTCTTGTTCATTTAAAAAGGCTTCTATAGACTGAATTATTCCTCACCAAGTACGACGGAACCAATGGAAATAGAGATGGACCCTTGCCCACCACATGTCAAGAGTTTGAGCTAATGTTTCGCAACAGTGGGTTGTTGCATCATAAAAATTACTGTAGGCGTACTATCCTAAGCGCAATGCTGGCAAACAACTTTAGTACACCCACGTGTTTTGCTATTTTTGAGCTAGTTAAGTTCATGTGCTTTGACTCAACACTCAGTTGGCGCGCAAAAAATTTCTCATCCCGCGCCCGCCCCGCAAATGCGGGTACCTGCAACTTGCGCAGGTTAACCCAGCCCGCGTAGAACTTTATTCTGCGATCAGGTTGATTAAAACTGTATAGAGAAATCATATAGGAATTACAATGGTAATAATGTGAACCTCACAAAGATATGTCCGCGTTTCGGTTTTGATAATGTAGCGAAAAATGTTGATATACGAAGATCTAAATATTCGAGACTTCAGCAAACTACTGAGGCAGCTGTTCGCGTCCCACAGCCACTCCTCCGCGACCCACCGGTTGGGAACCATTAGGTTAGAGGATTTCTTTGGGTGTCATAATTGTCATAATGTCATAATTAGGGTGTCAAAATAGGTGTCATAATGTCATAATTAGGGAATGTTTTCCCCCTTTTGGCCACGCTTACCTGGCCCTAGGCGCCAATGCAACGAGCCATATTTTGGCTTAAGCATTTGTGGAAACAAGGCATTCACTCGAATTTTTGGAGCGCTTGATGGAGCCATTGTCAAAAGTTATGCCAAAAATCTCCTAATATTTCAAGATCTCCCTAATTGATTAGCGGGTATTTTCTTGAATAATTTGCGTATTTGGCCATAAATTTGGAACCAGAAATTCAAGACCGTCCATCAATCCCTCTGAACTCTCTCATTATAGCTTAAATTCCAATAAAATTTTAGCCACGAGGATGGTTTGATTTGCTCAACTCCCTGAGGATGACCACGTCTTCCAAATGTAAACGAAATATGAATAAGAAATGCTTTTATCATGTAAACATAAAGAAAAATCTCCACATCCAAAACATCCAAAGGGTACATATTTTTTAAATTTTCAACTACAAGACTTCATGAGTCTTTGGAGGATCTTAACAGCTCTCTAGCTCAATCTGCTGGCGAGTTATGGCCATGAGTATAACATACCTAAAGTTAGCGTTTGTGGGAGCAAATGTTTTACCAATTTTTGTTTTTTAAACGATACTTTTCGCTCCAGGTATGCTAAAAAAACTATTAAGGATTCTAAAGACTCGAATGATAGCTTAGAGCCTGAAATGGCTCGTTGGGTTGGCGTCCAGGGCCAGGTAACATCAGCAAAAACCACGCAAAAACATCCCCACTTATGACGTCACCCACAGAGCATCCCAAACACAGACTGAAAAATTGTTTTTTCAATCGGAACTTGAAGACTTGCCGAATCCATAAATAGTTTTAAGACCTCTCTAGCTCTATCGCATTACGAGTTGTGCTTGAAATATTCTCTTATACATCGGTCTCTGAGGTCCTTGACGGGTACTGCTGCAAGTTGAACGAAGTTTGGAGATTTATTCGACTTTTCACAAGTGAATATTTTGTTGTGTAAGCAAGGTAGTGGGGCCACTAGCCAACAGTCAGAAAAAACTTTGGGCGACTACCCAACAGTTAGAAAATATGTTGAGAAATGATAGTGAATTCCGTTGTGGTGGATGGTTATACTAACTAAAAAAACGAAAGTACCTCAACAAAAGCAAAAATTCATGATCCTGCTGAAACCCAAAAGACGACTAAATCTGAAAGTGTCCCCAGACGATTGGGCCCAGTTTTTACATTTAGCTTCCCAGAGCGGGCGGCCGCCCCCTGCCCCCCGTCAGTGACGCCACTGTGTGTCACTTACATATGTTCAGGCTTGGGATGTTAGCTGCGTTGTGTTTGCAGATTTACAAAAAGTGTTCTTTCATGTATGAAGTATCCATGTGGGACACACGAGCGGTGATGCAGGACGCGGGGGTGCAAGCGCACTCACAAAAGTTTGGATTTGTCCAAAATCTGGGAAAAAACATTGAAAATATATTCAAAACTCCAGAAAATCAAGTCAAAAATTTCGCCCAGGGTTGTTTGACTTCAAAAATGGCAAGCAACGTTTGCAGAATATCACAAGAAGATCTTTTTGGGAGGTCACGCCAAATAAATTATTCATAATCTTTGTTGGAAAAATTTTCAGGCACAAATCGGCCAAAAATCTTATCGGGGAAATTTGTGAAAATTTGAAAAAAAATGTATAACGCCATCAAAAATTCGCGTGCTCCTACACATTTGCACTCGCGATTCTCCATTGATCATTTCAGAAACTTCCTGCATTTTGCCTACATATCACATTGAATTCGTCCGCAGCTTCAATCTTCGAGCACAGGAATTGACGCATGGTCAACAGGAAACGAAATGCCGCACAACCAAACCTTACTCACCTTGAAAGTGATCGGTCGACGACGCTATACAAAGCTCCGAACTCGGCTCCCGGCCAGGCCACCATTTGTCGGGAACTTCCTGCATAAGAAATATGAGGATATACAAAGAAGATTTGTGTTTGAAGCAGATCCGAATTTTAGTACAAACAGGGATAAGTTCAGTAATGGAACCTATTACCGGTACTAGCTGCTCGACAACACTTGTATCGTTGATGCAAGCATAACAGTGTTTTCTAACGATGTGTGCATCAGTAATTTGAACACATTGTGCAGAGACGAAGGCTATATTAACAAAATTAAGATTTATTACATTGCAAGCGACTGCTTCAGTATGAGCAGCCCTCTAATGCTAGTTCCACAAAACACAAAAAAACTTTTGCGTATGGAGAATTGCAGTCTTTCCCAAAACGAAGTGAGAAAATTTATGATTTTTCAAATGCTAGGCAGTTTTGTACAACCACAATTTTTTGTTTGTAAATGCACGTTAATCACAGGTAAATATTATTTTGCAAAGTATTTTTCCGTGATCTTAGGATAGAGTTGTGAGATTATTTCTGAGTCCATTTGGTATTGAACAACAAAATCAAAAACTTTGTGTTTGACAATTCGACAGGTGTTCGTGTAATAATATCATTAATAATCATTACAGCGCATCTTTTTTTCCTAAGCATTATTGCTTAATTCACCGTCGTGTACGGCATTAGGTAATTCTTTTTCGTTTGGTATATTTGCATCAGGCACCCTTTCCAATCAACCACACTATTCGGTAAATCTAAATCTCAATTTTTTGTCACAGACGCATTCTTGCTATGGAAAGGTTTAGTAGCTGTCCCATCCGAAGGGACGTCCAAATTCCCCTATGATTTTTAACAGTGGTTAAAGTTGATGGCTGTGGAAACATTTCATATTTTGACAATCTTCCAATTGGTTTTGAAGCTCCCAAAACCGACCTCCAAACACAATTTAATCTACCAGAGATTTGACCTCCATGTGGCTGACAAAAAAATGGTTTGCCTCTAACGAGCAATTCGCTAAATGTTATCTTCATGACATTGAAGGCCATATATTTCTAGTTCCTGTCTGTAGGAGATACGTGTTCAAAGTATTTACATTTTTCTGAAATTTACCACATTAATCTACCAGCTCAAATCATTTTCAAGTTCTGGTAATCAACTGCACATGAACTCAGAAACAAATTTGAATTTGACAGAAGGTTTAATTTAGGAGAGAAACTGAAAAAGATTTGGTCTGTGCAGGTATCTTGTTTAAAAAAATAACATGTCACTAATTTGCGCATGTGAGGCATGATTTGAATGCGGAATTTATCCTTGCGTTTTGCGTCAACGTTTGTTTCTCTTTATTCGAACTATGTGAGCTTTACGTTTACTACCAAGAAATGGCAAACATTTCAAAATGAAGCAGCAAATACATCATAAATACATTCTTGTTTTTAAACACAAAATGCAATACATGGTTGTCTGAAATTTCGAAGGACGCCAAGAATAATAGGAAATTATTTATAAAGTCTACCTTGAAATTTTAGATTCAACGTTGAAGTGAATACTCTTCAGGAATGGTATCTGATCAACACCAGTCCTGATCAAGCCCACCCGCTGCACATTCACGTCAACCACTTCCAGGTTTGTAGACAAAGTATTTGTTGAAGAAGAACGATAAATGATCATAAAGTGTCTGAAACTGAAAGCTGTAAAGTGGTGCCCATATTGAAATTGCTTTTCGTTAATCTCGATTGGAACAAAAGTTTTAAATTGATTATTAAACTTGAAAAACAGTCACAAATCTTACATATGGTTTGAATTTTTTTGGCTCCTATCTGTTCCCTCTTTCCTGTTTGAATTACGAATCTGGGAAAGGATTAAAACGTAGTTCGGAAATGTTTGACGAAATGCCATAAAAACCCAACCTGAAAATCTCATGTTGTTTTACAGCACAACTCAAAGCGTCCACGCGATTAGTGTCAACCGATTTTTGGAAAAGTTCCTTTGACCATTTTTTTCTCTAAGGTTGTACGATCGATCCCAAACATTGTTTCAGAAATGTGCATCACCCGAATGTTGGCAAACGTTTCATAAATATGATTTCCAAGTTTCACCCAAGTACACAAAATGAAAACATTCAATTGAGCACTTTTTCGCACATATCAATTTTGACTGAATCAGTTTCATTTTGAAACCAAATGTGTGAACGTAATGGAACAACACTGCAATATAAGTTACGCAATACGAGCATACAAAGAATAAAAGAAAACAATAGTACAAAATCACTCATTAACAGGACATTGTGCAAATAATTATGTTCACGTTCTGAGATGAAGATCACAAATGCTATCGTTTTTTCAAACATGGCCTGAAAAAAGTTGGTTGGGTTGTGGGGAAACCAATACCACTTCAAACTTGATGCCTCTACACACCAGTTTAAAATATGGATAGTACACAGTATTTCAAGACAACGCAAGCAGCGGTATCTTTACCACTTCCACAAATCTTTCCAGTTGCGTGGTTCATTAGGCTTAGACGTACTATAGAAGAAACAACTGATATATAACAAAATCACCTTTAAGCTTAACGTGAAACACTCTTGCACATATTTGAAAAAGAACAGAAATTGCACTTTCCGATTATAATCCGTGAGCTTGTTTCATTTCGTGTGTTGAAGGTTATCAGCTACAACAAATACACCGGACCATATGCAAATATTGGGAATCCACAGTTTCGTGCCATGAAGTTCTGGAATCAGAAAAATGAGACGTGTAGGTTTCAGTACACTGGCTACGGTAAGCTATCAGGAAAAAAAGTTCAAGTGACATCTGCTCCCAAATTTAACTTCAAAGACAAAAATATTGGTCCATGTCGTAGTATTGTTTGTTGGTATGTTGCATTTTGAAATCCAAATACTGCTGTTTTTTGTCAAACCATAAAAAACTGCTGAAACTACAGTACAACATAATGATAAGTTAGTATTTTTTCGTGTTTTTGTCCATAGATCCAACTGCTAACGTTCCACAGCCCGCTAACTGGGACAGATTCCTCGGACACGACAAGCGCTGGAAGGAGGGAGGTCCGGGAACAATTGGTTACTCGGAAGCCGGAGTCTTTCGTGACGTTCTTTTAGTTCCTCCCTTGTCAAACATAACGGTAAGCAGGAATTTTATACCCAAACATGCACTTGAAGTTGATACAAACAGCATGTCATTCTATATCTCTTTGCTAGGAACTGTTTTGACGAATGAACAGGATGAATGAATAGTGGCGGCGATACTAGTTGAAATTCGGCAACGATATTTAGCTCAGTATGCGATCATGAACTGTGTGTTAAAATCGATTGTTGAAATATTTTGCGTTCTTGTTATATTGGTGTCTTTCCTTTCATCAGGTATTGCAATTCACAGACTCTTTCACTGGATGCTCATAACCTTTTCAAAACCTTGATAACTCCATACTTGTCACATCGCCAACTTTAAGGGGAAATTGTAAATTTCCAACAGCTTGCAAAACCCACATTGGTGTCTAACAAAATGATCTGTCTAAAGATGTATAATATTAATGCTTGGAGTACATGTCACGGAATATATTCGTTTTGTTACACAAGATTAGCTGTATCACAACGATAAAAGTGCAAAAATTTGTTTCAGGAAGCTTACTAATCTCACATAAGTAGTTCCCTTCGTTTTTTATTTGCCAGCTTGATTTGCTTTGATATTTTGTTTAAGATTTTGAAACCCTTGTTGGTTTCAGAAGATTCTTAACTGTCTACCGCACCGACCCGATACCATGCGGACATTAATTTCTCATATACCAGAGTAGACTGGATCGCATGCAATGCGACGAATTTGTTTTAAGGCAATTGGCGGCAGGACAAGACCTGATTGATGCCTCTTGTCTGATAAAGTTAGTGGGCATAAAATAAAAGGGAGGAGTCGAATAAAAAAAATAAACGGTTGCAAACCAAGAATCAAGTAAAATGGCAGCAAACGAACAATAAAGCAACCAGTCACGAGGCGGTGAGGTAAGCAGTATTGCAGGATGCACGAGAAGGTGGAGGAGTCATCAACGCCTACTGTTCTTCGATGGAGCAAGAACAAATTGCACTGCAATAGAAGGTGTTCGAGCGTTTCTGTATACCGACAGCTACTGTACCCATAATGATGTCCGTAGTAATGTTTAAAGGGCTGTGACCAAGGCAAAACATACCGCACAGTCTAATGAGGTAGCTGATGAATTGACCCATGTAACTACCAAATATTGCGTTTCTTGCCATGGTTTAAGAGGGTGATGCAGTTTTGAAGATGCTGCAAAACTAGGAGATCATTTGATGGAATCTGCTAGGGAGTTCCAGAGGACGAGAGTTTAGGAAAAATGAATTATGTACTGTACTAACGAACGTTTGGAAAGGGGAAGCTGAAAATAAGTGGCATGACGAAATGGTGAGGATTTTCCTAGGTCAGGGGAAGAAACGAATGCAGGACAGGAGAGTCGAGACCAGTTTTTATTTTATAAAAGAATATATGAACATCTGGTGTTCTCTCTTGTTGAATTAGGGGAAGGAAGTTGAAATCGGAAAGGAGAGTGGCGTTACGTGTTGCACGAAATCAACCTTACAGCAGTATTTTGTCCGCCATTGTGTGTGTGTGCGCAAGGAGCAAGCTATCCGAAGTTGAGCAGTTGGAGAAAATCATAGTCTAAGATGGGGAGAACACATAAAACCTTAATCTGTGGAGGACCTTGGTTGGAACAAGGTGGAAAGCTGTTTGATGGCGGTTAAGTCTAGGTGTGCTCTTTTGTTTAGTCAACAAGATGTGATGATGCCGTCATAAGTTTGAATGAAATATAAGCCCTAATATTAGTATGAATCAGTTTCACTGAGGTAAATTTAGTTACATGTAAAAGACATATGAGAGAAATGAAGTTTGGAAATGGTAAAACTTTGGTCTCTACTGGATTAAAATTTACATTTCATAGATTTGACCAGTTGGACAAGGTGTGCAAGTCAAGATTTAAAACCTGATGGAGATGAAATGGACACTGAAAAGAGAATAATAAGGCTGTGTCGTCTGCCAACAATGACAAGGGGGATTCATTGGATTCAGCTATGTCGTTGACAAATATTAGAAATAACGAGGGTCTGACGACAGAGCCCTGTGGTTCTACGCAATTTGCATTACACGTGTTTGAATAACCGTCATTGTCATTATTTCGGTCATAACACAGAGACAGGATGACAGCAGGACAATGGTTTATTGTGTCATAAGACTCAATCAACAAGCAGAAGCACAACAAGAAGCCTTTGAACTAAACAAACCAACCAATAGGGAACATTGGAGCAAATGAAAGTGCAGTTGCGCAATAGTTGGTCTCAGTGCAAACAAAGAGTGGTGCTGTGTCATATAGGATTGGTGAGGGACCACGGCCGTCGTCGAGTCAACAGATAAAAGTACAGATGTGATGAAAGCGCACGCCTATGTACACAAATGAGTGGATCAAATTTAATTGAGAGAATGTGGTAAAAATCCAATATACTAAAACAAAATTCAAAACAAAAAGAAGAAACAAAACTAATTAATTGAGGTGCAGAAGAAAACGAACTAAAACAGAAAAAATCTATGGAGTGTGCTTTCATGCTGAAAAGAATGGAAGGTGCACAGTCAAGAAAAATGGGAGAAGTAGATATGCGCACAAAATACGCAGAATTACAAAATACTAGAATTTGCAGAATTTTGTTCTGGATAAGTGAAATGTTGCAAAAGTTCATAATTGTGTACCTTTTGCATGTACGAGATGTTGTTTCTTCAGTTTCCATTTGAAGGTAAACGCGGTTGAAAACTTAATATCATTTGGTATTGAAGATGACATTTTTGGGCCAACAAAGGTACGGGTACATTTTCCTAAGGACGAGTTACCTCTAGGTAAAAAAAGGCTTTTAGGGGTTGTTCGTCTGGTGGTGTGAGAATGAATTGGGCTGATTGGAATGAAATACTCATAAAAATTGTTTGGAAGCAGTTTGTTGTGATAAGAGTGCATGGATTTCCCTTTGATAAAGTATAAAGTTTTGGAAGGCTTAAAATGCTTAAGTGCTGGAAAGGTTCTCCTAGAGATTTCGTGTTGGTTGGTTTTATTATTTGTATAGCTTTATTTTGGAGCTTAATAAGAGGCTGAATGGTTGCATTTGAAGCACGTCCCCAATTGAGGATTGAGTAACTAAGGTAGGGGTGGATTAGTGAGGTAGGCAATAGAAAACGTTCAGTACAGACTGTGTTGCACAATATTTAAGTTTGGTTAGAACTTCACAAGCTCTTGATAGTTGATTTTTCACCTTTTGTACATGAGGATTCCAGCCTAACTTATCGCGAAGAAGGACAACTTCGTATTTCAGGTTATCTTCAGGGGAAATGCTGTGGTTATTTATAACAACTTTAAATGAAGTAGGATTGTGTTTATTAGAATATAGTAGGTTCAAATCAGTTTTGTTGTTGTTAAGAGAAAGTTTGTTGACTCTCAGGCAGTGGTCAATTGTACATAGTTCAAGGTTAACAGTTGTCTGAAGAACATTAAAACAGGAGTTTGACATATGATGATTAATATCATCAGCAAATAAAGCAGTATGAAAAAAGAAGCTTTTGCGAAATCATTAATGTAGATAAGGAAAAACAAAGGCTGAATAACACTACCTTGAGGAACTCCGCAAGGTATCCTTTTGAATGAAAATTTAAATGCTCCTATTATAGTGCACTGCATTCTATTATGCAACACATTTCAGAATAGTTTATGCGAAACACCTCTTATACCATAGCCATAAAGTTTATCAAGGAAAATTTCATGGTCGCAGCAGTCAATTGCTTTTGAAAAGTGTAGAAATAAGGAACATGCAATTAATTTATCATGAAAATGTCTGAGCGGTTCATCATAAATAGTTGTAATGGCTAGTTCCGATAAGTTATTTTCTCTAAAACAGTATTGGCTTTTATCAATTAGATTGCGTTCTGTCAAATAAGAATGTACTCTGCGATAAAGAGCTTTTTCAAATAAAACAGAGATTGGTCTACTGTATATTCAGATGAGGACCTTGGGCTATGGACTTTGGGAATTGGAGTGATGCAATTTCACAGGTGGGCAATTTTCCAGGAGACCTGGAATTCACCAATAGTCATGCATTTAGTGAAGAAGTTGGACAACCATTCCGACACAATCCAACTAGTTATTTTCACAAATTTGCATTGGAAGTCATTGGGAGAACTATCAGATTTTGCTTTAAGGTTTTTAACAAGAGTTTGGATTTCGTATGCATCAGTAGGAGCTAGAAATAAGGAGTTCTTGGTGAATCGTCGAAGGGGTGAATCGCCACTATTAGATATTACGTCTGGCATATTTGTTCAAAACCAATCTAAGATATTCCCTTGACAGGCAGTCTCGCATATAAAATGATGTAGTCCAAACGAAGATAGGACGCGACATACGCACGATTGTTGGTGCAGATGTCTCTACGGTGACCAGTCGAAATCACCGACTACTAGTGATAAGTCGGTATTCGATAAGGCTGTTGAAGCAGATCAAAATGAATCACAATAATCTTGTTTAATCTAGGTACCAAGCCCAAGTTGCTGGTAGGATACCGCTTGGGGAATAGAGATGTTTTTGTACTTCAACATTCGAGTCAGAGAATTTCACTGCCGGCACATTCTAATTCAAGTCTACGCTGACAAACATACTGCACTTGACTGCATGGCGATTCCGGTCAAGACGGAAAGGAGAGCAAAAACCGGGAAGACATAAGAGGTTATTTAATACAGAAGATTCTATAAATCTAGAAATCTAGCAGTCAATTCCGCGAGCTTCAGTGACGAGTTATAAGAGAAAAGATTGCGACCATTCAAATGTGAGATTGGTAGACACATAAATATTACTTAGGACAAACTCACCGTCAGCAAAGGGTCTGTAGTCTGTGTCGATAATTTTCCGCAGGATTCGCTTTCCTTGTTTGTAGAGTTCGTTTGCAATATTGAGGAGAGTGCTTCGTTGAGTTTGCATTGCCAATGGAAGGTGCTTTGTTATGCAACATTCAAACTATCCAGCTTGGGAAGCAAGGTTGAGGATGGAGTTCCGGTCGTTCATGTTTAGGAATTTTGCAACAATAGGTGGTACAGTAGCAGAAGTGGAGGAAGTGATAGGAGAGGGTTTCCATGGAAAGGATGAACGTTCCAGAATAAGATTCGGTCAAGGTTTCACACAGAAAAGTGCAATTTTTCGGAAATAAATGTACGAATTATCTTTTCAGTAGTCTCAGAAGTTTCACTTTATTCATTCATGGGAACGAAATGGAACAGGATGTTAAATTCATTTGAACGAGGTGCGTGCGCATGACTGCGGCTTGGCGGTTCTCGGTTCCTTGTAGTTGGAGTTCATTTTGACAAAGAACATGTTGAATACTCATGTTGCTAGTTGATTGTTCTGCTTGATTGATCCTTCTCATGGTTCATCGTTAGGTTTTCGCCTCATTGAAGACAATTGTCGAGATCTGGCCAAGCCCGGAACCAGCCATTGATATTTGGCGGGGCGAAAAGTTTTCTGGGACGGACCCAAATTTTTTAAACTATGTCCAATTGTTTTCAACTCTGTCCAACACATTTTTTCAGGGGTTGAAATATGTTAAGGGCGGTTTCGCCCACACTACGTTGCCTAGTCACGGGCTTGGACCTGGGGACCAAATATTGCAAACACAAATTAAAGAAAAATTTTGATCTCCTGTCCATCTTACAGACTCAATGTTATTGATTTTAGTAGATTTTGTGTGCAATACTGAACACTATCCAAGGTAATGAGGTGCGCATATCCACCCAACGTTCGGTAAAAATGTTGATGAAATTTGCAAAAAAAATCGCGTTCCATCTTCACTCACAAAATATTTGAAAACATTTTTGTTGAAGTGCTTATAACGGAAATAACAGAAACATTTTTGAAGTTATTGAAATTGCAATGAGTTTGAAAACGTTTATAAACCAAAAATGCAGACAAGGACATCACCTTGCAATGCAACTACAATCTGTTTTGCATGGAATGTGTTTGCTTTTTAACCGACATTTGTCATTTGAAACGTTGCAGCCATGATTGTGAGGGTGTGAACACCTCTGTAACGCAATCAAGGGAGGAGCTATGGCGTTGGTAACGCAACCGAACATTGATGGTTTTAGGCCAAATGCGAGGTGCGAATATACCGTACACCGGTTGTCGAGGTATTAATCATTTTCAGTGATTATGATTCTCTGGCACGTCAATGCAACTGACTGCAGTCTGACCTCTGCAAATAGCATATATGGTTGTTTTAAATGTACTGTGAATTAATTCAGGAAATTTCATCTACAGATTCGTTTCGTGACTGACGAATTCATCTGTCCGGTAATCATGCACTGCCATATTTTAAATCACGAAGATCTAGGAATGATGATGGTTGTTAACATCGTTCCACCAGGTTCGTTACTTGGTATACGTGCATCAACTGTGAGCGCAA
>JGI24022J15233_10007157_pt1 | contig 12246 bp, 9 predicted proteins | sample Ectturendosymbi2_FD_15233 | JGI IMG/M metagenome (IMG submission 15233)
AGAACATATTGTTACAGACTTAGATGAACGTAACGATAAGAATAGACCTAGTTTAACCAGCGATGCAGTAGCAAAGGAACGTCAAGAAGTATCATCGAAAAGCACGATAGATGAGTTGGCTGACGCTATCACTGGAGGCAAAGATATCGGTCTCTGGTCATCCAATATAGCCTACCGGAACAAAATGCGGGAATACTGGTTGAAAAACAAAAAGTTATTTTTAAAACATGATGTTCCACAATACAGAAACTCATCACGGAAATGCACCACAAATCTTATTCGTCGCCAGAACCACAATGCCGAAGTCGTTGAAGGAAGCTGGCTTTGTTTTTCTCTTTCACAAATTTGTGTGTATTGTTTCACGTGTAGACTGATGTGCGCAGGTACGACTAAATGTGTGCATTTCCTTATTAGAAAAGGAATCTGCGACTGGAAGCACACTGAGGAGCCAGGAGCAATCAATGGAACACAAAGATGCCACGATTACGTTTGGTCGCAGATGTAATTAGTCACTATGAAGAATTGATACAGAGCTACGTCAATCAATGCCAACAATGTTGGAAATCGCTTCTGCAACGTTTGCTTTTTGTCTTAAAATTTATTGCTGAGCGAGGACTGGCGTTTAGAGATAATGAAAACGTTGGATCTCCCAAAAAGCTGTTTCAAGCAAAATTTCAAAAAGGAAAATACGATGCTTCTGTTGACCGGGTTTGCAACAGTTTCGCAAATCGCTAATCATTGTTAATTATCATGTTGCATCATAAAGCTTTGTTACAATTGAGTTAACAAATGTGACATCACAAGATTACGTCATAAATATTAATGATCCGTAGAAATACTAAATTTAGGTTGTACATTTGAGCTTCCTGAGCACTGGATTAACAACCGGCCGATATGATTTGTTTTTCAGACTTAATTTAAGACTTAGTATTTAAATAATTATATTAGCATATTAGGTATATGTAACAACAGTATGCCACACATCGTCAAGAAAGTCCGACCGAAAGGTAATAGGAATTTTTTCACTTTGCATTCCTGCCTATATAAAACCGTGCAAACATTCTCAAACCGTTTCTATTAGTCATATTATCATGTAGTGCTTACGGTATGCAGTGAGCTAATATTGTATAGCGCCCCACTTTGCGAGCTCACACGTAGCGGTAATTCAAAATTCCTTTCGCAGTTGAAAGACTGATCGAAAATTCTTTAAAATATATTTTCTGCCAGTCATTGAGATGGGTCTGTTCAAAAGCAATCTGCTGAAAGGACACTGCAATTATCGAATCTTGAAGCCCAATATTTGTAGCAAGGACTTTAAAATTACACAAAATCTACTCATCGTTAACAAATCCCGTGATATCCTCCGGATTCTGTACACTTTATGTTGTGGGACAGTGTTGTCCAACCACAGGTCCGCGTGCCGCATGTGGCCCGACACAGCATTTTCAGTGGGCCGCGGAAGCATTCAGGAAAAATCGTCAAATCTGAAACTTGTTGAAAAGCGTGAGAGGTTGCATTTGTCTCTCTGTATTTCATGCGCTGGATAAAGCGAATTTGCACATAGACAATACATTTTCTGTATATCATTTTGTTTATTTATTTATTTTACGATCAAATTGAAAGGTGGGGCCTGCCGCTAACCCTCCGCTGGGGCACCTGTCTGAATAACTTCTGTTTTTTCGGTGCCCCGCCGTTCGTTGTCTTGAAGAGAACATCTGGCAAAATGAACTCAGTACCGCCAAATAATCTGTCTATCTATCCGCTAAACGTGGCCTTCACGAAGTGGCCCTCTAGCCAAATTATTTGCCCATCCCTGCAATAGGTAATTTTGATTAGAACAAGCATAACATCTGTTGATAAAAATGTACAACACTACCGGTATTAGAGACTGCAAAGAGCTTCGGGAAATTAGTCAGCAAAGAAAGGTTTCTCAAACTGCAAGGTTTCGCACTAAAAATGCACTCGATGTTTGCAAATGCATGCGTGTGTGAGAGTACATTTTCTACGATGAAAAGTCCAATCTAAAAACAGAAATTGTATGGCACACAAAACACTGGACAATAGACTCCGACATGCTACCATTAACACTTCTCTGACACTGCACTCTTTCCTTTATTAATACCAGTGTTAATGGTATTGATAAAGGAGCGATTATAGTGTCAGAGAACCCTCGACCACAGGCATCCCACTTATAGAGATTTGTAATAAATATTGCTATTTTCTATTGTCTAATAATTTCAATGACATACTCACTTCTCTTGCCATTTTAATTTTAAATATTGTGAGTCTGTTGTTTTATACATCATTTTGCTGGAAGTGGCCCGCGAGTTGTCACGTTTTTGTAAAATGGCCCGTAGGTGAAAAGTAGTTGGACCACGTTGTTGTAGGATGAAGATAATTGACACTTGAATTTACGATTGTTATACGCTTTCAATCAGAGAAGTTTCGCAAAGCACTCTGAATCTGAACAAATTAAGAAATGGTGAACAATAAGATATTACTGAAGCTTTGGTTCACTACGCTCATCTATACTTGCATTCTGAATTTCGTCAGTGTTACTCGATTACCTCTTTATCAACTTTATTAACCTCTGCAGTTTTGTAACATGCAGCATCTTTAGTTTACCTTTTTTCAAAGCATAGAAAACATAGAACTGCTCTCGGAATATACAATCGGCTGAGCTTTTTCTGACTTATCCTGCTTTATGTAGCGCCACAGGAACGTACAGTGCTTATTTAAAATTTGATAAAGGAAATACCTCAGTAAAAATGGAACTTAAGCATCTGTTGAAAGAGAAAGGGGACGACAACAGCAATGAAACATTTATGGGGACTCTACGTGAAACATAATTAATATTATCGTGGTTCTGCGTTTCCAGGAGCGATTTTAAATGACAATGACGTGGGGGTGGATTACTTGGGATACAGGATTTACGCAGAATCACTGGCAGAAACGATTGTTCATGGAAACCCCCCACTGACAATCGGAATATTCGGAAGATGGGGAAGCGGAAAATCGTTTTTGTTAAAGCACGTATGCAGTAAGTACCGAATTCAAGACCTGCGCATTGCTAAGCTAATGTTGTAACGTTTGCGTTGGTGCACAATTTACTTTGTCGTCTTCACAAACGTCAATGTGTAAAAACTACGTTCATAAATATTTTTATGTAAGATCAAAATATCGAAAAAGCAAAGAATTAATTATGTGGAAAATCTGCCAACTTTCCACAAATGTCAAAAATGTTCTGCTGTGATGGCTTTGATTCATATGTAGCTGTGAAACTTGACACCATTAAATCTAGAAAAGCTATGCTCAAAAATGTACTGGCTCACAATCACTGTTCCCTCTAATTTTTAATAATGCTGCGCGGAAAAACAAGCGGGTGCGCTGAATCACAATTTTACTGAGCAGAAATTATTAAATCTATTGCACAGTAAGATGTATTACAGATAAAAACTAAAAATCAAACAAATTTTATTGCGCTAGCATTGTTGCAACTGCGCAGAGGGATCTTTGCAGCTGCGCAGGCGCGCAGCTTAGAGGGAACATTGCAGTAAAACCCTTTTACTACCCCGATTTGCTTTGGTTTGTTTGCATATACTCGCCAGCTGGTTGTGCTAGAGAGCTGTTCAAACCCTCTAAAGATCCGGCAAGTCTAGTAGTTTCAATTAAAAAAATTGGAAAGTTGTGGATTTTTTTGTGTTTTTGTGAGTGACGTCACAATCAAGGACGGATCCACGGCGAGCGATTGGGGCGACCGCCCCCCCTAAAACCTACGAAAGTAACTTTTTTCACCATTATTTTCTACAATTTGGAAAACAGCATTCGAGATATAAGGCCATTTGCCGTCGATTGTTTTGTCAGCGCAGTGTTGTGAAGTAAACTTCATCTCTCTTAACAGTAGTGAACTCGTAATGACGCTTGCCTACACACATTACTAAAATCGACCCCACTAAACTTGCTCGTTAGATCCGCCCATGGTCACAATGTTGGTAGGCTTAGGATTTTTATCTCACCCTAGGTCCCAACCCAAGGGGCAATTCTTTGTTTCTTTTTTTTAAGAAACTAAGCCAAAATCCGCATCTTTAGTTACTTGATTGTCTTTCTAGCGTTTGTGGTTGGCAAATTATGGCGAAACAAACACAAATTAATTAATTTGTCCTCCTGGGATTCCCTAAAGGATTAAAGTTTTTAGTATGTTTCTTTTGGGCAATAAACTTTGAACCACAAACCCTAGAAAGGGAATCAAGGAGTCTAAAGTCTCTGAGTCGAGTCTAGTTTCCAAAAAAAAGCATGACTCAAAAAAATCCACCTAGCGGCTGGTTCCCAGGACCCTCTAAATTGGGCCAAAATGACATAACACTACCTCCATTAACACGTCACCCACAAAAAGACTCAATTCCAAATCTTTCCAATTTATTTTAATCGAAACTACCAGACCTGCCGCATCTTCAGAGGGTTTGAACAGCTCTCTTGCTTAATTGGCTGGCGAGTAATGTTGGTGCAAATTCTACAAAAAAGTGGCACACGCGGTAGTTAAAGGGCGCATGAGTGTGGGTAAAGCAAACTTCGTCCTGAAAGCGGAGAGAACCTTTTCAAAAACGACCATTATGAAGCAAACTTTGATTGAATGAGGTACGGGTGAAGAGTCCAACGCTAGTTTTGCGACTATTGGACCCTGCTGGTGTGTGTGAATACTATTGGACCCTACTGGTGTGTGTGAAAAGGAGTTGTTCTAATTGTGAAAACTGTTTGTGAACTAAGGCAAAGATTATCGCTCAGTAGAACAACAACAGTTTGTTTCTCAAACGGACAGTGGTTCCGAAAGTTTGCTTTTTGTTTGACACAACATAAAAACGTGCGGTCATGCTGTTCAATCAACGGGTTCATTGATTTTGATAATGTTATTGTAGGAATGGTGTTATAACATGACAGATGGCAGTTGTCACTTGTGCGCCAAAACCTGTAGGCGTTTGGTGCGGTGTTCTAAAAAACAGAAGTTAATACAAGAAAATCGTTGGAATAACTATAAACACTTTGCGTCATCAAACGCATTTGCTCATACATGAACCATATCACCCTGTGAAATTTGAAGCTTTCCGATTTTATGGGAATAAGCAGCGACAGAGCCAGTTGCAAAATTAAAATGAACTAACTATCAGAGCAGTTTGTGCAAGGTGACATTGACATGTTTGTAAAAACGTCTCGCACACCTTCGACTGTGCGCAGGCTGTTGACTTTCAAAGGGAACTGAAACTTGTCCAATGATGAACATTTTACAGAACCCAGAAGCAAGTGGGAATAAAGTTCTCCTCAGAGAATAAAGTTATCGGCCATTTGCCACGGCTTTTCGATTGCACCTTGTGATTTACGCCCTCCAATGTGAGGCAGAGATCGTATTTTTCCTATTCCTCGCAGTCGTGCCTGCTCTGCATCAAAGCGTTTGATAAATCGTACTGTTCTTTTGAAATTAATCTCTCATTTTTTAAACTCGGCCTGCGCAGATAGCTTGGTCTTGATAAATAATCCGGGCAGTTTGGCATCTGTGAAGGGACAATTCCTGGCAGCAGCCTTGGTACCTTCATAGGATATGACAGATATTTTCCGTTTTTTTCATCAAATACTGACGTTTCACAGCGAATTTCAAATTTCCGGAAATGTTTTTCGCACACCTAAAAATAAGTTAAGAGTTATCCCAGTGTGCAAAAACAGTGAATTGATATACGGTCAATTGCAAATTACGTACACTGACATTTCAGGTGAGAGAAACACACCATTAGACGCAAAAGATAAGATCGTTTATCTGTAATCTTATTATCCACACACGCCATTTCAGCAGTAACCGAAATTTTATTTTCCTTTTTCCAATCCTGGCAATAATTAGCAACAATTTTGCCATGCTTTTATGAACGAAACCATGTTTCTAGATGGCAAGCACTTCTGCAACATGAGCTTACCTTGCTGTATTGTGTTGGTGCAAAGTCGTCCCTCCGAATCGCATGTTTATGCAGGAGGACTTGATCTGACGCCCACTGTTATCAGCCCTCCATGGACGATTAAAAAGTTGACTTTTATCAATGCCGCAACATTTTTCTTTCAACGCAGTATATTCAACACCACAACTCTCTGTTGATGCAAATTCAAATTCGCTGAGAAAGTTCAAGTTGTAAACTTTCTTAACTGTAGCATTTTGATTAGTATACTAAAACTAGGCTCATAAACAAATCGAAATCTAACGGTGTCGTTCAACGTTGATATAACTACACAGAGGATAGCAGTTTCAAAATCCTTACTTGCTAGGAAAACGGCATCTATCAAAAGGGTCTAATCCTTTCAGAACAAACAATCANACATTATGATATTAAACCGAGTGTTGACTGTATTTCGCCTATTAAGCAGTTATCCTCANCTCATGTGAAAATTTTGCATCTTGGTTCATTATATTCGTGAAAGAACAGATNTCAAATAATTGAGAACGTATTTTGTGTGTGACAAACGTGCTCAAAGTTATTGCGAAAACTTTTCCGATTCTGTTGTTGCTATTCGGTCCATGTTTACACATTATGCAAAATTATAGAAACAAACCTTTGATGGAACCCTGAATTTCAAATCTGCACGTTTATGTTTCAAAATTTTATTTCTACTTTCAATGACCTTCGCGGCGACTATGTTCTGCAAAGCAAGCATCCACAACTGACAAATCATGCTGCACAGCGTTGAATTGAAGAAAGCTACAAATAACAAATTTCAAATCTGAGAGGAAAATTGCTTTAGGTAATGGATCACCAGTTACTCTATCAAAAAATATGACGCTTACTTCTGATGCAAATTCATTTCTTTCGTTTCAACATGAATTTCATTTTGTGCTTAGCGTGATAAACGCTGTTAACAAACTACACTAGCCATCCGGAAACGACAGTGTGCAACGAACCTTGGTTGTATTTTGGCGCGTATAGCAGCAAATGCTTGAAACGTTTCCCGAATATTGAAACTAACAGACTGCCCGTGTAATCTATTTCATGAGTTGCTGCGAAGGCCAATAAAAGTCGGCCAGTTTTGGGTTTGGCACTGAGAGTGTAGGCCTTACGAAGTTTACAAGATGTGCAAAACAAACGGCCCTTATTTTCAAACAACGATCCTTGAAAAGATCGTCCTTAAAAGATTGCCGCTGTTTATTCATAAGCTTGCGAAAGTCTTCTTGTGGTTATATCTCAAGTTTACAAGTGTGATTTTGAGCGAAGGCGCAGCTTACTTTTACGCACATGCACTTGCACACGATTTGTATGTGTGTAGATGAGGTCAAAAACAATTTTAACAAGAGAGCCTTCAAAAACATTGCACAGGGGTCGCAAAAATGCTAAGACCACCAATGATGGTATCAACATGGAAAACATAGTTTTGTGAAAATAAGCTTAAATCTGTCCTAAAAGCATGTATTCTACAACCAGAAGACTACCATGACTAATTTTCTTACGCCATGTCCTGTTTGCTCAACCATGATGGAAAACCAAAGACGCAATTATCCAACACTCTTATCCAACAATTTGTAGCAGCTTATCACCTTCCATAAATTCTTTCTTGGCAAACCGGTGTGCTTTTTGTTTTGTGTACTTGCTACGAGAAGGATTATTATTTTTGACAGATCTGTTGAAGAAAAACCAGAGGGAAAATACTTCCAACAAAAGCAGCAGCAAATGCGATGTGACCTCGAAATGTTTCAAGCTCGCCTTATTTGTTTTGGTTCTAGTCGCTCTCGTACTTCTAGCAACGGGAATCACAATCAACATTCCAGGTGTTTTCATTAACGCCAACAGAACTCTCGCGCAACAAAAAAACAGCACTGCTACCAGAAATACACTCAACACCCGACAGATAATCTCCATTACAGCTCTCAGCGTATCGGCAGCTGCTGTCACTTTTGTATTTCTTTTAATTTTCTGCTTTCGAAATTTGTGGCTNGATTTAGCGGCCAACATCAAGCTCCTGGTGGTAGCCGCGTTTGCAAANTTACCAATAGAAACCAGCGAACAAGCTATCTTGCAAGGNGATGAAGAGGGCGTAAAACTGGAGCTTGATAAACCACCTGGAATTGAANCTCGATCAGATGTTGGCGGAAAGCCTTCTTCAACAAGGTGATTGTTTCATGCCAGGGGCGGATCCAGGGGAGCGATTGGGGCGATCGCTCCCCTGAAACCTATACGAAAGTAACTTCCTTTACTATGATTTTATAGAATTCCGAAAACAACATTCGCGATACAAGGCCTTTTTGCAGTCCATTGTTTTGTCAAAGCAGTGCTGTGAGGTATACTTCATCTCTCTTACAGGAGTGAAGCCATAATGAGAATGGACTGCCAGATATTACTGAAATCGCCCCCCCCTTAACTTACTGGTTGGATCCGCCTCTGTTTCATGCCCTTATCCTATGTATAGCCTACCTGCCATGTTGAAATCATGTAAGGAAAATATGTGTGAGAAAAATTATATAGAAAATTTTGAGTTTCTATGAAAATGTTAGGTTTCTTGCCACAGAGGGTGGGCGAGAAACCTAACATTTTTCAAAAGGCGATCGCGCCTTGAGAGAGAGTCAGTGAAGACATCCGCGAAATTAGAACACAGCAGTCGATTCGATGAGTTTAAAAAAGTTACCTTTACGTTTGAAATTTTGAGAAAAATGAAAATTTTGGATTTTCCGGAAGCGATTTTTTGGCGATTTTGTGAAAAATTCAAAAAATTGCTTTCACACTTCGCTGTTAGCTTTTCCGAAATGTTTTTGGCCTGGACTGCATCTGAAGACCCTAACTAACACAAAATTCCAATCAAAGTCAGTCATCGTTGTTTTTGGGGCGAAAATTTTTGACTAAAAAGTGGTCGGGTGGCGTCATCAAGGCTTGAGAAAAACTGCAAGGGTATTTTCTTTTTTTCTTTTAAAATAAACTAAGCGAAATTCCACATCTAAGCCCCTGTTTGGCTTTCTAGCATTATTAGTTGGAAAGTTGTGGCCTAAAAGCCATAAACTAATTGGCTAATCCCTTAGGTGATTAACTAATTAATTATATCGGCAAAATCTTCCATAACATTTTACCTCTCATTATTTTCACTTGAGATTCGGTGGGATGTTGTAAGACACGTTCTACAATTTTCAGACGTTTCGTGTGCGTCGTTTGGGTACAATTTACCCTTCAAAGACCCAAAGAGGGTAAAAACAACCCCAAAACTAAGGTTTTGCGCCGTTTAACACCCCAAAAGAAGAAAGTGCATTTTTTTCAATTATTTTCGCAAAGTTATGGTCATGGTTGACATTTTTTATATAGAAACTTTATTTGCAGTGCTTCGTTTCTGCTTCACGGCTTTTCAAATGAAAACCACGATTTTTTAGCAACGTGAAAAACGGGTTTTACCCAAACAGGAAGTCAAAATGACGTCACAAGTTAGCGCTACATACCTTAGAAAGTGCGCTGCCGCCTTCCAAATCCGGAGATGACCTCACTGACTCTCTTGCGCTCTCCGTTCTCGCGTTATGGCCGATAACAACTTCAAACGGCATGATCGTGCCCTCTGTGGGCCTTAAAGTTTAGGTTGTGAATATCACACACAAGAAACGGCTGTACATATGTACAGCAATGATTCCAATCTCATTTGGCTATTATCAGGAATTATAAAATTAGTAATTTTAGTTTTTCGAAACCCACAGCGGAAGGATGTCATTTCATTAACGGCAAATTAAACCACTCAAATGCGGGCAATTTTGAGGCGATACAACCAAAGGAATGAAGATTACCTCACCACCCTAAAACCAACTAAAAGAAAAAGCCACCCTCTCAAGCTTTCCTTTGGACATAACATGACAAATGACATGATAGCAATGGCATCAAATGTGGAAGAAAGACTACCCCCACAAAATGTGACAAGAAAGATGACCAACAGGTTTGGCCTGCATCTTTCTCTCACCTGCTAACTCTACCAGAGCGAGAAAAAAACTGAACATGAAAGCAATGACTGCCTTCAAAACACCTACAACAATTGGGCAAATACTAACAAACTGTAATCAGGGCTTCTGAATAAAATTTTACCAGGGGGTGCTACGGAGACCGACACTGGGCCCTGTGCAATGGAATCAGGCAGAAGGCCTTCCAGCAAATAAATAATCAGCATTTTGCAGTCTGCTGGCTGGAAATTTGTTGAGGGTGACCAGTATCATTGTCTGCTGCTTTACCGTCTGCTTGCATAAACAAACTGCGAGAGTGCGAGTGTGCTGGCTATAATAGTTGATAAAGGTTCCTTCCGCCAGAAATATTAGTGACACACCAAACCAATAAAAATTATAAATAAACTTAGACAGTATATTTCATGTTTTCTTGTCTGTCTCTATCAGATATATCATCGTCAATTTTAATGCTTGGACTTATGCCGGCAGCGACACCCTGTGGGCAGGAATCGCAACAAATTTGTCCGAAGCAATCGAGACTGAGTTTGGCATGCTGACAGCTCGACTCTTCCGATTGTTCGACATTGAATGTGTCCCCAACAATACAACTGAAAATATTCAAATTAATAAGTTTTATGCGAGTCTCGGTGATTGGTCTCCAGTTGTTGAAGAGATACTGCACGGTTTTGGACAGCTGATGAGCAGTAAAAGGTTTTATGACGGCCATTGGAGGCCAGCTACAGAATCAAGCAATTCACTGTTTGAGGTTTCAGACTGGTGGTTACTGGAATATGCAACAGTTCTTGAGGCAGCCTCTGCTTCTGATTATCTCAAAAAGCAGGGAGTGTCTGTGCAATACTCCGACCCGGTTCCAGAGCATACACAACAGCGCATTCAAAAGGTAAATTCACAAGAGGAAAAACATGCATTACTGGATCATATTTCCAATAACAGATGTGAATTGTCAGATTCAAACTCATCATACCAAGGCGCATGTTTTCTATTGAAGAAGTATCCTAAAACCTCTTGCGGCTTACCCCTTCTGTTATGGACTACAGTGTTTCTATTCATTTTGGCCATTCCCATTCCTCTTTCAGTGTACGCTAGCTTGGTAAGTTGAGAAAATTTCTTTAAACTAAGATGGAAAAAATATAAAATCTTTTTGATTTTATCACTGCATCATCCACGATATTAGTCTTTTCTTTAGTGTGCATGACTGCCGACACTAAAACTTACATAGAAAATCAAATGCATGTTAGGCTGAAATTGTTGATCTTCATGCAAATGACAACAGTGATTGTTTGCAACCCGCCCCAAAACATGTGCTTGTTTTCAGGATAAAACTCGCGAAGTCGCAATTTGACATAACAGTAAAATTACCAACTGCATATTAAATGAAGAGAATTAAACCACTTTGTCGTGTGTTTATCAGTCGCTGACAGTTTAATTCTGCTAAGAATAAATCTTTGATTCTCCCACAGTTTACGATTAAACAAACGAGAAGCTGAATCATCTTCAAAAACTGAGCGTAACCTCCTGTTTACTCCTTAGATTGTAGCAAAACTGCGTTTCTCTCCTTTGCAGAAAACAGGTGCGATTCCAATCATCGCTCAAGTGTTTGCCTGGGTTCCTGGTGTATTGGCTGCTGTTTACGCTGCAGTTAATTTTGTGTGGGCCATGTTCAATTCACAAACAGCTCGAATAACAGCTGCTTTGAGTGGAACAAAAACTAGCGTTGCAGCGGAGCTTGGAGTGATGGATAAAATTAAGTATGAGGTAAATGACATGGTTGTTCATGTCATCAATTATGCAACGCCGTTTGATCAACGATGTAACATTAGCTTTGCTCAAACTTTTTGCCTAAAGTGTGTTACTGTTTTTCTATTGCTAACAACCAAATTGAATCAGCGATTTTCATTGAGATCATTAGAATCAAACACACCAAACACCCAGTAGTCTGTAAAAAATTCTGCATTGTAAATTGTATGAAAGATGATTGACAAAACCATACAATTTATTTGTACATCTGCAGTCTCGTTTATGCAAAACCCACAATAATTTTACGAGAAATATTTATGAACGTGACTTAATTGTTGGGAAAATATGGAAAATATATGCGACTTGAACGTGCGTTTAAGAATGCACAAAACACTAACGCTCATATTGTATCCACTGTACAAACAATACAAGTAAACATATGAGCAATGTCAAGGAAAATATTTACTCATGCTGAAGTTGTCACAGAAATTATGTCATGTTTTTCAAGTATTTTAGACCACACTCTTGGTATGGCTGATAGCTGTTTAGTCCATAACTTAACC
>JGI24022J15233_10007161_pt1 | contig 12244 bp, 11 predicted proteins | sample Ectturendosymbi2_FD_15233 | JGI IMG/M metagenome (IMG submission 15233)
TATTGTCTGTTTTTTCAACCTGCGTTCTGCAGAGTGTGTGTGTTCATACTATGGACTTCGTGTCTGCTATAAACAAACAAATAAAATAAATAAATAACGTACCCCTTGAAAAGTCAAAATGTACCCCTGGGGGTACATGTACCCCAGTTTGGGAACCCCTGGTTTACAGTTAGTGCGTGTTTCGCTTATGACAAGGCAGTCATAAATCAACGCAGGTTTGAAAAGTCAGCTTTTAAGAATCAGTCAGAGAAAAATTCAGTGTAAATATTAAAATTGACCACTTTGCTGGGAATATTCTGAAAATAAGTTTTACGCTTGCTGTTACATTTTGCTACATCAGGTACACGCCCTAAACGCTGATGCACACCTATCTGCGGTGCTGCTATGCTACTTTAGGTGCAGCTGGTGCCGAAACATCGCTGCTGTTAACTGCGTTGAATAGTCCTCATCCTATCCACGCGGCAGATGGGCATTACACTAGTAATAGTAGCTGCACAACATTGTTGTGGTTACACCACAATCACAAAATGTCCATAAGCTACTCTGTGTCAAGATGATATTCGTGGTTGGAACCATTTCGCTTTCATGTAAGTTGCATTCTATTTCGTGGAGCTGTTTTCGTTCAAGTGCGGTGGGCACAATTGTTTACGGAAAATGGTGTTTCGTTTGCATGTACAGTGCTGTGGAATTTGCATGCTCAGCACAGAATATTCGAAATAGCAGTAACACGTGTGTGATTGCATCTACAGTGGCATTTTGGTATCTCTGGTGAATATTAACGCTAGTTCATATTGAACGATATTCACAACCCTATGTTGGGTTTGATAGGGTTAATCATTGCAACTTAATCTTCAAAACAACGAAAAATCACCACGCATGATAGACATTTATGTTGCCCCCCTACTTTTTCCTTGGCCCCACACTTTTTAAATTCTAGAATCGCCATTGAACGGTCGTCACCCGCGAGATGCCGGTGGTGCTCACCACCCATTTACAGTTGGTGCCCACAAAGTGGAAATGGGTGTTGATATTTGTGTTTATAGTCTGTTGGTGATTGCAGGTTGCAGCACCCCGTATTTATGATTTTCTACCCAACAACTAAAACCTAGAGACGCGTCTGTCTTGTTCGTCCCTCACTACTTGCATTTTTCGACAGCAAAGCATGACTGATAAATTACGGAAGCACAATTTTTCAAATGAAACATTTGAAGCAAGTTCTACTTTCATACATTTACCTAATCTGAGGAAACATCGTTCACTTAATTTATATGAATATTTACTTTTATACTCTTGCACCATAATTAAAGCGTTTTTCGTAATTTCTGTTCGAACTTTTCAACAAAAAATTTTAAGATGTTCATTGATCCTGAAATGGCATTTTGTTGCGTCATCTCCGATCTGTGATGAGATTGCAGGTGCCAATGACGAAATGGCAACCAGCGCCAGCTCGGTGCCAGTGACGTGATTACTTGATAATTGGATTAAAACCGGACATGCCTACGCACGCCTACACTTGCATACTACACAAAATCAAAAACATTGAAAACGCAAAAAATGAAAATTATTCAAAAACACGAAAAAAAGAAAATATTACCATAAAGCAAATATGTAAGAATTATTGTGAGATGGGAGGAAACCCAACTTCACTACTTGCTTACCTGTACAATCTGGAGTGAAAACCCCTTCTATAGAAATTTCATCTAATTTATATTTTTGCTACTGTCCCACTATCTTTCAACCAGTGCTATGAGCGGCCATTTAAAAACTCATGAGCTAAGTTATCATCAAATTGGCTGAATAAACCTAACCTAAGCATTGCGTCATGCATTTGTTAATGCACTTTCAGAACGATATCTTGCGCCAACAACTGTAAGGTGGCGTACAACAAGAGATGCGCAGTTTTGTGGTTCCGCAATTCAGGATGGAAATATAGACACAGCCACAAACACCGAGTCGCGGATTCGCTTTTCATGCAGTAAAATTTGCCCAGAACTGTCTGTGCAGTGTACACCGCTGTTGGTATTCAGTACCTGTGATTGAGTGCGCTTGGAGTTGTTTGCTCGCTGCCGCTTCGTTCTGTTACAAACCACTCGAACGCACGACTATAACAGCTTTTCTTTTCAAGAACTGCAGTATTAGCTCAAGCTGTACTTCCAGTAATTTTTAATCAACTGATGTTAAAGCTATTCCAAGGCGTGATTTGCATTTATTGACGGGTTTTGAAATATAGTCTTTTGTACGACAACCGCACTAATCGACCATCTTGAACAAAAAAGCTGAAACTCCATGAAATTCATGCATATTTCACCTTGTAACGAAAACCACTATGCGTGAGCTCACTCACAACCAGATGTCGATTTTTCACTGCCAACACAATTGAAGCACTTTCGTTAATTGGTAGTTTGGCACACTTTCTATATCCATTCGATGAAATTTTAGCAAACACATGAAGCCACCTTGTTTGGGCTACTTCGTATTTAATATTTTTTCTTTTCATTCCACTAAGGTTCTTCGGTTGCATCTGTGTCCAAGCAAAAGTGCTAGGCTTAGAGTACTTTAATCAAAAGAAATGCAGTTCAAATCTGTAACATGCTTTCATTAACTTATTGCTGAAAGCACAAGTATTTTATTCTCCTCGAGCTGGGGCTCCTGGACGAAAGTTGGCATTGTAAAACATTGTTATCGCTAGCATCTTTCTCCGGTGCGGTGGCATAAGTCTGTTTCTTGATATTATGTTTGCTGTGTTTTGTCGCGTTAACATCGACCTGTTGAACACCGGTGAATACGTAGGCCTACGTGTGACGCAATCTTGCGTAACTCGAAATGTCGTCATAGTCAAAATTTCTGATTACAAAGCTGAACCACTGTATTATTTCGCGTTATTATTAGCAGGGTACAGGTTGCGCAATCGACCTTCCTGGAATTTTCCACTGCCTTATATTTGCGTAATGTCGCTCACTACTGCTTCCACTAGTACAGAGAAAAGTTCTCTTTGATTCATGAGGTTGCATGCTGGGTGTACTGTACCTGAAAGCTTGTTGTGCTATGTGTAAGATGAAAAAGGAAAATGAAAACATTTACTAATACTGTATTATTAATGCTTTCTGCTAAGTTGCAAGCCAAATGGAGAGTGACAATTGCTAACAACTCATCTTTGCAACGGGTGTTTGTACGTATCTACAGTTGAGAGAATACGAATTCTTCATTGCATCAGAGATATAGCTAATGCTAAATACACGTGAATGGTTTATTGCGCAAATAAATTCAAGGATGTCATCGCAATATTATTTTACTCTATTCCGCAGAAATTCGATCTTCGTGTTGGACCATACAAAAAGCTAGGTGAACGTGTGTGGGTGAAAGCTGCTTTCAAGTTACATTCAACAGCAAGAATCATTGTGAACTGTTACATCTTAATTGTGAATGAAGATAAGGTGGGCATAAATTGGAACTGCTCAGATGTTACAGCTCAAAAAACTTTGGCATTCCTTCTTGGGACTCCCAGATTTTAATTGGGGACGCCGTTAAGAACCACTGCTTAAAATAGTCGGATGTTGGCAGCTTAACAACACGACTATAAGTTCAATTCAAAATGACATTACAGGCATAAAAGTTTCACAAAATACCCATTTTCACTTCATACGTTGTGTTTCTCAACTGTAAAACTCATAGCCTGACAAAGCAGGCAACAGTCGACACGAAACGAATCGCATCAAAAACAACCGCTATAGTGTGTGCAGCCGCAGCTTTCTGCCCCTTTGCGGACAACTTAAAGATCTTGTTACGTGGAAACTACACAAAACTTATTTCTGTAACTTCTTACATGGGAGCTTTATAAGCTTATTATTTTTATCTGTTGGTGAGCAGTGAGCACCTCCAATGTTGCTAACTGAGTAATAAGCAATCATGTAAAACTAAAGCCTTTGTTTCTGTGGGATATGGTAGTTATTTTATCAACCGCCAGGTGTGATACATATCGGACATCAGGGTGGCGAATTACTGTTTCAGCGCAGGGAACCCAAACGCTGATGACAGCTCAATCGGTCACAAACGGGCATCGCTTTCGATATATTTTAAGAGAAGACTGGTTTTGTCAAACATTTGTTATGGGCACGCTCCAAACTAGTGAGGAATACTGAACATTTTACTGTATTTCGGCGCATTCTACTTTCACTCCAAATTCTCCTTTCATGTTTCTTTATTCTTCTATTTCTTCAAGGTCAATTTGATCTCTTTCCGTTTATTATGAGTTTCATACGATGCCACTCATGCACTGTCATCATACTCCCTAATTCCAACGGCCTCTGTTTTCCTGTTTGTCAAGTGAAACCAAGCGGTTAAAGCGGCTCAAAGAGTAAATGATTTCTACACACTGTCTTGCTGGTGAAGTGCATGGGGAAGTCGGTCTGCGCTATTTGGCTGATTGCGAGTGTTTCAATGGTAGTAGAGTCGAAGAGAACAAAAATTGCCACATTCCACCCCTTCCGATTTTGAATGTTTGTTGTTTTGAGTTTTACTCAAAATCGGACAGAGTGTATTTAGAGTTAAGACAGCAAAATATGTGTTTGGTAACGAGAGTAGGACTTAGGATTGGAAAGTGTGCACTAAAATCATTTGCAAAAGCAGAACGAACAAATTTTTCGAATCTGAGTTTCTTATTGTTTTAACTTTTGTGCTGTTTGTTTCTGCATTGTTGTCTATGTCATCATTTTCATTTCTTTGCAGGATCACTGCAGTAGAAATAGAAATATTTGATCAGATTAAATATTTGTTATGCAACCTCTCGATTAGCGTGGCGTTGAATGTGGATTCACCACGAGCGGGATGTGCGCGAAGAATAGCACCCATTTATACGTGGCGCGAATAGAGTGATCTAGTCGGGTGATATATATCGCTGCTTGCTACCACAGTGTGAAGCTTTGCGTACTTGCCGCTGGGGCTTTCCGATCGCAACAAAATGGTGCTGTGACCAGGATGTGAAGGTCATGCCAGGTGCAACCTTCACAAAATCCGCCTAGTTCGCCTAATGGCAGCGCCGGCACTGGTGGTATTGATTTCTTGTTCTTATCCAAAAATCAAATGAACTCTGTTTTGAAATTTCCAGTTGCAATATTTTGTTAATTCCGCAAACTCATGCTGGGTTTATAATGGGAGGTGTGTGGCATCTGAAATTTCATATGGTTTGCGGTCCAACTTTCTTTTTCTGAATCAAAGTCCATGGGAAAGTACTTCTGTAACTGTGTATGAAGGCAATTCAAATGATCAACAATGGCCTTGACAATCAACTGGTTGGAAAAGTTTTTGTCAGGTAAAACATTTTGTCAGTAAAACAAGCACACTTGCATAGCATCGCCCCTACGCCATCCGTACAGATTCAAACTAGAAAAAGCCTTTCGACGCGCATGCAACCTCGTCATTATAAAGATTTGCTAGAAGTTTTTGTCTGTAAGCCCAGTCAAACGCTGCGTAGCTTCCACAAATATTGCCAGAATCACTCGATTTTTCTTTTAGTTTATTCAGGAAGGCAAACCTAATACTGGCACAAGATTGTAGGTCGTTGAAGTTATCATGTCCGTAGCTCACCACACTGCCTAAATCNTCAGCTGTAAGGTAGGCGAATTGCAGTGGCCCCTAAAAGTTTGTGAACACAGGAAAAAGATTTTCCCCCTCTTTCTTCGAAAANATATTTTCTGAACTAGCTAAATATTTTATCAAAAAGTAAATTATGAGGTATTTTAGTGGTTACAGTTGTCGACACCAAAATAATTTGCCTACTGGAAAATTGTCTGCAGACTGGAATAAATGATGCAATTATCTTTTACTTTCTTGATGAGTGAAACTTTGATACACCAAGAATGCCAAAGACTAATGAAAATGCAAAAACTGGGAAAAACACAATCTGAAAATTATAAAACAGAACAGCTACAATTTTTTGGAAAGAAATCTATACATTGATCGACTTCTACAGTTTTGCTGTGAGCAGAGCCGGAGAAAGGGCCCCTGTACAACCCGACCGGGAGGGGGGCCTGGTAAAAAGGGCCCCCAAATCAGACTGACGACCTTTGTTAGGGTATATAGCTACACCAGAACTGAACTCACCAAGAAATGATATCAAACATTTTCCATTTCAACATTCATGTTTATCTAATACGTCAAAGAAATTGTCCTTCCCACGAACCACGACCCATAGCTTCCTGTTATCTAAGCCACTCATTGCGAAGTGCATTACGGGTAGCTTCGTAGTTAGCATTTGCCTTGGTAAGCTGGCAGTTGTGTAGGTAACGTTGCTGAATCCACGTTGATTGCAAGCATTTTAGTATTGTCTAGTAAGAAAATATTCAGGGAAACTAAGTTGTGGAACTGTGTTGTATCTTTTCACTGCACAAGACTACAATACTGTAGCTGGTTTCCAAGGTATACAATAAGATAAATTTGTAGTCGTAGCCCGTGCCTGTAATATCCAGTCTATATTGCATCAGAGGTGTCCAATGAAAACTCACCCCTTACACCAATTATAACTTTAGTTATTTAACCAATAGCACTGTATCTTTCATGATAATAGAGTTATTTCAACCAATGAGCAATCGTTTTACAGCAGTGTTTAGAAGCTTTTATCACAAGATGACGCTAATTTTATTAACATTGTGAAAATTAGCATCCTGTGTTCGTATAAAAAGGTTTCCTTGTTTTTCAACGATATTCAGTAGGGAGGTAAGACTTTTTATTATATTCGACTTAGTACGTAAAAAATATTTTGTTCTTATCGTGGTATTTTTTTTATCGTTGTGTTTGTCTATGTGGTCTTGTAATGGAAGTTTCACTGCTATTATTCTAGTTAGCAAAATCGTAGCCTAGCTGTTCGTTAGATCTATCAATGTTTTTGCTCTTCTGGTGTGAATTAAGGAAGAGCCTGACGCTAAATGGTAGCTTTTGGAATTATTGCTGTTTATCCCTAATTTGTACTCATTTTTGTTTTTCCTTTGAAAATGACCTGTCGTGCGATAGGTCGAAACGATAGGATGTTTTCCTAATAAATTCACACAAGAGGAGCAAAAAATTTGATTGTAGAATTCCCGCTGGGAAACACGCAATATGTTCGTTGGACCTTGCGATTTATTACTTTATATCAGTGATTTTCAACCTGTTTTGATCCATGGACCAACTTTTTGCAAAAAATATCCCATGGACCACTTTGCTATGCTGACTAAACCTACTAAAATGTCTTATATAATTTATTGTACAGTAAACCAGTTTTTTTAAGGCGTTTTAGAGACCCGATTCGGGTCCCTAGAATTGAAAATCGGGTCCCTACAATCAGAGAAAATCATCATCGGGGCCCTAGAATCAAAGAAAATCGGGTCCCTGTAATCAGAGAAATAGGGTCTCTACAGGTTCACATCGGGTACCTAACATTTTCCTTAAAAAAAAACCTGCAGTAAACGTAACAATTTTCCACAAAGATTTGTGGATTTCTCTGTGGACCACTAGAAATCCCAGGTGGACCACCGCAGGTCCACCTGGACCACGTTGAGGATCACTGCTTTAGATATTGGGCAGTCAGTCTTATGTCATCGGTAGACATTGCAACTAGAAACTAGAAACATGCAAAAATAAATCGACGTCTCTGTTTATATAAATATTCCGTATTAAATGCAATATATTGTATAGTGAGGGCCCCAAAGTCCAGCCTAGGGGGACCAAACCGCCTAGGACAGGCCCTGGCTGTGAGAGATCTCTTACAAAAGAATAGGTTTGAAATTGAACTGGGTAATACTTCGTTAGGTGCACGACATAGGTGGCCATGCAGGATCCGGAGTGCTGGAGTCGACTCTGGCAGGATTCTGCGTTTTTTCGGAAGTGGATCCGGTGTAAAATTTTGTGAAAAACCGGACCCGGATCCAGATTCACTTTTTATTTTCGGCAGTGGCAGGAGTCGGCGTGGTCTTTATAAATGTTCTTGCTTAAGTTCAAGCATTGCTGAATTTCGTTTGCATCGACGTTTGCCTGAATGTGAACAGGAGTCGGATTCTCAAATTTGAAAAAAATTCGGGCTCTGATCCGGATCCGCATTCAAAAATTTTGGACAGGATTCAAAAATTTTGAAACAGGAGTGGAGTCCGAGTCTGAAAATGTGACTCCGGCCACCTCTGGTGCACGAACACAAAATCACGCAAATGACTGAGAGATAAATAAATAGAGTTTTTGCGTTCAAGTCCATGACGACGATATTCACAAGTCTATGTTGGGTTTGATAGGGTTAATCACAGCAAATCAATCTTCATTATAACGGAAAGTCACCATGCAGGAGAGACATTTATGTTGGCTCCTACTTTTTTCCTTGGCCCTGCAGTGTCCCCACCCCACTTTTTTCATTCTAGAATCGCCACTGTATTGCAGGCAGAAAATACAGGAAAATTGGAGAAATGGACAGGACGACAGTGACATTAGAGACTAGCGAACCTTTCACAATCACGCGAGCTGCATTGAACAAACACATTATTTCGTCAGCGGACTATAACTAGCTCAACGTCCAGCGAATCATCTATCTGGGAGGTCACCTCTCAGCCAGACTTAGTGGTCCAGTGAGAAATTTTTTGAAGAGTTTCAGGTGAGCTAGAATATGTTTGTTGTAAACTAAAGTGAATGTAGCACGAAAAAAATCATTAGTTGTGTTATGGTGTACATACCAGCGCCGGATTTAGGGGGGGACCAGGGCCCCCAACAAAGAGGCCCCCCCCACCATGTTCATGTGTTTAGTCATATGTGCGACATGTGCGTGCCACTTAGTCATTTTTAGCGAGTAAAGTTTGTTTAAAGACCCTATTAATTATATCGGTCGGCCAAACAGCAGCAGACTATTTCACTTGAAGAATATTTGATAATTTGTGACGAAACATCTATTACAGTTATTGGTATCCTGAAAGTCGGTCAGGTATCTGAATCTAGTGAATGCAAGGTCAAGCCACGTAGAACACGCTAGCTTACGTCTCTACTCGTTTCAAGTAGATTTTGTGTCTGCCAACTCAGATTTGCACAGGTCGCATATCAATAGCATTGCTAGGTATGGCTACCATACGCCCTTTTTTGAAGTAGGGTACATATTCACTTTTTTCATAAGAAATGAAATGTTCTCTGAGGACATTCGAAAATTTCAAAATGTCCCCTTTTTGCCTTTCTTATAACAGTGGCGTAACTAGAGCTTTGAGTCAGGGTGGAAAACTTAGCGCAAAGGAGCCCACTGGCCACTGTACAGGGCCCATTAGGCATCACTCTGAAAAAACGTGAGAAATGATGGTGAATCCGGATGTGGATAGCTATGTTAAACCCTAAATCATTGGAAAATGATCCGAAAAACGCAAAAAAACAACCTACTGAAAACCAAACGAATACTAAAACCGAAATATCACTCAAGGTGGCGGTCTGGTTTTCACATTAAGATTGCCAGGGAGGGGGAATTCGCCCCTCTGCCACCAGTCAGTTATGTCACTGGCTGTGATATATTGTTTTAGCATGCAGTAAGCTGTCCCAACTCTACTGCAACCAGATCTGGTGGCGTAGCTTAGTTTATGTGAGGGCCTGCGAGTTGTCTAATTAATCTATGGTTTGGTTGAGTTACTTCTCGGCTGGAATGGCGGGAATGCTTTCACATTAATCATTACATAACAGTGGTAAATCTTCTTTCAGTATCTCATTGACTTTGGCATTACAGTGTGGACTGCTAACGCCATTATACTGTTCTAGCTTTGCTGATGAACCGTGATATGGTGATCAGTGTATTGTACATAGCTAAGTTAAGTAGTTTGTAGTAATTATAGCTAATCCAGGGGTGCAAAAATGCGGTCGCGCACTCGCGCCGCGCGATCAAAAACATGGAGCGCGCAAACGCTTTTTTTTTGTATTTTACACTTCATGCATATGAATGCTGTAGTGCAAAGCTTTTGTAGGTTCAACTAAAAGTTTATTCGCGCTGCTAACATTCACATAAATTTTTGCACCCCTGAGCTAATCAGTAATGCTAAAGAATGAAGAAATACGACACAAGTGCCCTTTTTTAGAAAAGGACTAAATTATTCTGAAGCTGAGTGAATTACATGTGGTTGCATTTGCACAGTTCGCAAAGAAGAGTGAAAAGACTATTGTGACTTTGTGGATATTGCGTACCAAAAACGTGTTTCTCGTAGCGTAACCAGGTGGCTATCACTTTATCACAGCTTGCCAAAGATCCTTCAATTGTACGCAGCTTCAAATTCATACTTCATGTCCATCGACAAGCCAACTGTTGTTCAGAAACGTTTTTTTTGGAAATTCTTTGAGCAATTTCTGTTTAACACATTAAGACATTGCAATCATTTGTGGTTACTTTTACTGAGCAAGTTCAGAATATTGAGAAGTCAAAAGCATTATTTGCTGAGGTTGTATCGTGTTTTGCCACTGTGAAAACAAGGATTCAAGAGAGACAATCAGATGTACATATCAAGCCAAGTTAAATCAGCACAAAGAAAATTCAGCGAAGGCAAGGTTCATGACTGTGATTCATTCATGACAGATGTATCTGTATTGTACAAGTCTTGTGATTCACATCTGGCTAAATCGACGACTTTACTTGCTGAATTTAAATGCTTTGACTAAATTCCTCCATTTGCAAACAACTAATTGGGAAAATGATGAACCATGTGAGTAGCAGGCCTATCTGCTTGATGAAACGTTGCTATTGATGAAGCTGAAGTGAACTGTTTGACCAATACCAAAACTTGTTTGAGTTCGTGCAAAAAGAGCATCAACCAAATGCAATTCATTGTAAAATGATGTAACATGAAAGATGGGCAAAATATTTTGGAACTTGCAATACCACTAAACGCTTCAAGAACTGATAAAGATTTCACAGTTTTACTTTAACGTTATGGCTTTTTATGCTAATGTCGAACGATTTTTTCCTTGATGCAGCCACAAACCAAAAAAAGGGAATCCTTTCTGGTTGAACCAGTTCCTAGTCTAAATCTGGTGTGCAATTTAAAACATCTTTCATGCAAGCAGTTTCGTAAATTGTGAAAGGCGATTCTACATTTTTAGGAAATTTAAGAAACCTGCAAAATATCCATGGGCTAAATAGGGCAAGTAAATGATGATCTTGTTTTGTGTGTTTTGAATGAAACATTGTCTACACTGGACGTGTTACTTCAATGCTTAAAACTAATCAATAGGCCTATTTGTTATTTTACTTAAGTGTAAGTAATACACTCAAGTAAATGACAGTCGTAAATTGTCCTCCCTTTTTGCGCAGAAAATATGGCAGCCCTATTGAGCTTATTAATAAATAAACATGGACAGAAAAGTGTAGATCTTATCCAAGTGGTTCTAAAATACATTAATTTAAATTTATTTGTTTATGACCAGACATGAAGTTCATAGTGAAAAAAGCAAAAGAGGCAAAAATGAGAGGGGAAGAAGTTGCAGCTAAGTCAAGAAATATTCAAGTTACTATATTATAGTGACAGTGAAGCACAGCGGAGACATTTCTGCAGAACCTGTAAGAGGACAGAAAATCGAAGAACATGTTGTGACAGACTTATACCTACGTAACAATGAGAATAGACCTAGTTTAACCAGCAGTGCAGCAGCAGAAAAACGTCAAGATGTATCATTGAAAAATACGATAGATGAGTTGGCTGACGCTGTCACTGGAGGCAACGGTATCGGTCTCTGGTCATGGAAATTATCGGAAAAAATGCGGGAATACTGGTTGAAAAACGAGAAGTTATTTTTCAAACATGATGTTCCACAACACAGAAAAGACAGAAACTTGTCACGGAAATTCACCACGAATCTTATTCGGCGCCAGAAGCACAACGCTGAAGTCGTTGAAAGAAGCTGGCTTTGTTTTTCTCCTTCACAAACTTGTGTTTATTTTTTCACATATAGACTGATGTGCGCGGAGAAGACTACATGTGCGCATTTCCGTGTTAGAAAAGGAATCGGCGTCTGGAAGCACGCTGAGGAGCCACGAGCAATCAATGGAACATAAAGATGCCGCGATTACATTTAGTCGCAAATGTAATTGATCACTATGAAGAATTGATACAGAGCTAGCTAAGTCAATCAATGTCAACACGTTGAGAGCCGGCCTACGGTATATTCGTACTTGGATTTCGGGCTAAAAGACAGCAGTTTTCGGTTGCCTTACCAACGCCCTAGCTCCTCCGCCGATTGCGCTAGAGAGCTGTTCAACGGCTCAAACGGATCGGCC
>JGI24022J15233_10007163_pt1 | contig 12243 bp, 8 predicted proteins | sample Ectturendosymbi2_FD_15233 | JGI IMG/M metagenome (IMG submission 15233)
TTATTAAATTCGCACTAATTCGGCCATCAACTTCAAACCACGATAGAAATTTATGAAACTTTCGAGGGGCGCCCGACGAGACAACCTGTTTTGCAGGTTTTGTTCGGTGTCCCAGCGCCTTAATTTTATTTTTGCATTAAATTGTTTAATGTTTGTACCACTAAACTCTCTCTCTCTCAACTAACTGAGTGACAACCTGGATATTGGCATTGGCTCATTTTACAATAAATTGAAGTACATCGAAGGCTATCAAATTTATGCCCATTTCTACATTTACTTACGATAAAGCTGCCAGTCAAATGCCCAAACATACATATGTTTTAATGCAAGTACGATGCACTTATGAAAAAAGGTATGAATAACATTTGAAAGCAAGGTAGGTATAAAAGTACATCAACACAGAATTGACGTAGGTTTTACAGGCGTTGCTCAGCTGTGAGCAGAACGAAATTCACCATCAAGGACATCTTTTGACACCAGGGTGTGTTTTCCAAGTAACGACGCCAGCATGCAATGAACTTAGCCGTTTCTTACTGCACTTCATATAACCTTACTCCAAGTTAAAAAGCGTGTTAGTTCTAATATTTGGCATTCTTTATAAGAACAATCTGAGGTAGGAACTTCAAAATATATGCATTTAGTTGAAGCTTCAACCGCCAGGTGTGCTTGTAATTGGCAAATAACCAGACTGGCAGCAAATATCCTGCCCTGCTGTAAGGAAATAACACTAAGTTCTTTTTGGTCTAGGGTTTGCGTATGTATATATTCGTAATCTTCCAGAAAAACACAAGGCAGTTTCACTGTTTGCGTTTTCGCTTAATTCACTTTTCACGTGTGTATAACAAGTTTGTTTTGAATTGCAACTGCACTGCGGGATTGCTGGCCACGGTTAGCTAGGCGTTGCGCGAACGGTGTTAACTGGTTCTCTGCAGCGAGGCTGAGTTTGAGGCCCGGTTCGCCACATTCGCTTTGCGATGATTCAAACGAGCATGCATCTGTATTCAAGCAACTAGTCTCTACCAAGGCGATTGAGTTGAATCCATTCGCAATTTTTTAATAGGAAATCGATTTCACGTTACACTACGCGTCCTTAGTCCTAAAATCTTTTCAGTTTGGAATAGCGAACTTTTTCAGTCCCTGATTAAAATGATATTTACCTGTTATTGTAACGCCTTATTTAAGATATTGTCGAAAAAGGCAACTTATGAACTTTTGTCTCTCGTATCTCTTTTCATGATATGAAGAAAAGCGCAATTACTAACCGCAGGTCTGTTGAGCTTTAAATACTGATTTAATATGAAATCAATATATACAGTATTTTAATATGAAAATAGAAAGCTAAATTGAAAGTTGATAGAGTCATCCACTGCTGCCACTATATCCTAGATACTAAGATCGTAATTATGTAGATTTATTTCCCAGTAGTTACTTACAACTAATAAATAGTTGGAATATTCTTTTTTGAAAGCAGAAGCTTCAACCGCGCAATTTCGTTTGGCAAAACCTCTAATCATCACAAAATAAGACTAAGTTTTTTTAACACTCAAATCATCCTGTGTCTGCTTAACCCATAGCTTCTGTACACACTTCCAAACAGCATCAGGTACTTTCGGCGGATATCAAGTTCAAAAATGGCGATTTAAGAAGCTACGTAGGTAGATAGACTAATGCGACTATTCAGCTTGTACGTGTTGGTCTTGCTGGTCAAAATTTATTGGCAAATCATAGAGCATCAAGTCATGCGCAAAATCTTAATGTAGTCTACAATGTACCCTGCATGTTTGAACTGCTAGCGGTTTGCTTTTCGTATAAGCTATTGGCCATCATCTATGTTGTGTTAAATTTTCCGAGTACTCTACAAGACATAATTTACAGTAACAAACTACCTTTCCTATGTTTATGTTACTTGCTAGTTAGTGGGTTCAAGTGAATGTAGTGGAAACTTGTTTAACGAAATATCTCATCCCATTTTCGATTTACATTTTGCTTGGCTGTATGGCGTGAAATGCATTGATGCAGTTGAATCGCCACCCTAGGCGAACCAATTCTAAACAAATATTTTGTGTTCCCTCCATTTTTCATTGGAAATGGGAAAATCGACATAGCATATGTAAAGTACAATTGGAGAAAGATGGCCCTATGCAAGGGCCGTTTCGTCCGCTGAATCAGGCAATCTATGTAAGATTCATACAAAACGTTTGCTGAAGGTCGGTAGAGTGGACATGTTACTGTGCAACAAACAAAGTAAAAATGTTATCCAATATGGACGATATCAGTTATAGCCTCTGTAACGACAACCATTCATGCCTAATACACAGTAAGTTTAACCTCAAATTGTTTGTTTTTAACTGGTACCAGAGGCGATGATCAGAGAGGTGATTGTATTATGATTTTTGCTAAACTCTCAATCTTCAAGAACTTCACAACCATTCTGGGTTGCTTTGTGACTTCCAAAGCTCATAATGGTTTCGTAGAATTTTTGAAATTCCATTTGATTGTCTTCAAGACAACAACTTGCTTGGGACCAGCTTTCTAAAGAAGTGGACACTCGTGAGAACAATTTCAAAATGATTCTAGGGTTTGGCTGTGCAGCAACGCTTGCAATTAATTTTTTTCACACACTTGACTTGACGGTTTCCCCGACTGAAGATGGCATAAGCTGAAGTTCGCTTGTTCTCTTCAAGATTCTCAGCTGTTTTGGGGACTGGAGAGGCTGAAAAAATTGAGTAAGTAAATAACAATCATAAATGATACATCACTTGATTATTGCATTCAGAAATGTTAACATCTAATTACAGAGGCAAAGACGTGTGTTGTATAAAAGTTGTAGTTAAATATTTTGGTTGTTTTAAGAAATGGACCCATATACAACTAAAACGTAATTGCTGCCATCGTTGATAACCCATAACCCAGTGGTTCTTAACTGGGGGTACACGTACCTCTTTGGGTTACAAAGAGCCAAAACAGGGGGTACGAAACACCAAAGTTTTCAAGGATGCACGCCATTAAAATTCAATCCAGATTTTATTTAACATTAATCGTAATTCTCTGTAGTGTGACGTACCATTATCCATTTACTAGGGCTAAGCTGAGACTGGTTCGTTATGCGCTTTGCATATTATATTTATCTTGCTTGTGCAGTCAAATTGCTGTCGCCTAACTTATTTCATTGCTAGTGGTTGAGTGAAGAATTCATTGCTAAATATTAGTTGACCATATATTTCAAATGTGCCTAAGTACATTTGCTATATTTTGGGAGTTAAGTATATTACATGAATATCAGCAGTGGCGTAATTAGAGGTTTGAGCCAGGAGGAGGAAACTTAGCTGAAAGGGGCCCACTAACCAACACCCACAAAAAAACATGAGAATTGATGTAGAATCCGGATGTGGATGGATATTACTATAATCCTGAATAACCGGAAAATACTCCAAAAACGAAAAAAACAACACCCTACTGAAAACTAAAAGAATACGAAATATAAGCTCAGTGGGGCCTTATTTTTTCATTTAGCTCGCCAGGGGGTGGCAATTTGTCCCTAAGTCCCCCGTCAGTTACGCCACTTGATATCAGCACATTTGATTTTTAAGAAATACGTCCACGAAACGCGAATGCCAAGTGGAATAAAGACTATGTTAGATATGGTTTCACTTGCATGACAGAAAAAGATAAAGCACAAACATTGCATATTCTGCAACAGAGTATTTACTAATGCAAACTTGAAATCTTCAAATCTTAATGAACATTTTAATAATCGACACGGGGGTGTGCAGTCTGGGAATGATTTCAATTCCCTGAAAATCAAAGGGGACGATTTGATAGTGGTGGAACCTTACTAAAGCAGGGATTTGTACCGATGGAAAAACAATTATTGCTGGCATGTGACGTAGTTGTGTTCTTGTGTCTGTGTGCCAAGCAGAGAGAGCCTCATATCTGCTGAAGAATTTGTGACATCGTGTGCACTACGTTAATATCAGTTACTACTTGCCTTCAGACAAGAGGTACGAGAAAATATTGTGAAATCTCAGGGGGTATGAGTGCACAGAAAGCAGAAGTGAGCAGATATTGAATTTTAAGCTCCAGATCCACATCCGAAAAATTTTTGCATATCCAATCGTTATCCGAAAATTTCATAAATCTAGTATCTGATATCCATCCGTATCCGAATGCAACACTGGCTAAATAACAAACAAACAGGCAGTGGTTATAGGTCCGCCAGTGGACTTTCATTTTTGAAAACTTATCAATCAGTCGCCTGTAACATGACACTAGTCCATGACAAGTGTGCAGTAGACTGCACTGAGTTTGGTAGAAACGTAATAAACCTAAACCTTAAACCTAAACCCTAAACCCTAAACCTAAGCCCTAAACCTAAACCTAAACCTAACCCCTAATCCACAAATCTGAACACAAAAGTTTGGAAACTTTTGAAAAATGTTGGCCTAAATGAAAACCGGTACCATGAAAAGTGCAACTATTACTGCCAAAACGAAAGGTGCCTGATCATGGCAAGATTCAACGCGAATACCATTCACACAGTAAGACATGTCTACTTGACTACCATGACAGTGCTGCTAATGTGACAAACCCTGCATTTTATTCTGTGTCACCACCAGCGGACCTACAGTATAGCCACTTCCAAACTTAATACCCTGTCATTTTGTGACTAATCCATAAAAATAACATCACATGTTGTGCACTTTCACTCGGAAAAACAGAAAAGTATTGTGTATGTTGCCACCAGCAGTGTAGCTCTGCTGTGATTATTTTTCCATTTGAACTATAGTGTATCCGGCTTTGTCCACTTATAACGCAGAGTTCGTGGCACTAACAGCTGGTACGATGAACCTGGTGGAGTGGGAATTCTTGCTGTGCGAGTGGTCGTCTTTTGGGCTCCAAGCATTGTTGCTTCAGATCAACTAATGGAGACCACTCTTGTTATGGAAAAACTTTTGATGAAAGCTACAGTACTTTTTAATAAGTGTTGAAAACCATGCAGACACATGTTTACAATTTGGGTTAGGGTTTTAGGTTATATGGCAAGGACGCTCCGCTAATCCAAGGATATAGTACTTGTCATGTGACCAATTCAACCAACCTGGTTCAGCTAAAGACAAAAGAGCTGCAGCATTCAATCAATTGGTAAAACAAAGCAAATAGATTTTGTAACACTGAGAGTAGATCACATTATAAAATATAGTAAAACTATTTAGCCTACAAAAACTACAAACCCAAACTGTCTTTTAGCAAAGGTTGGCTGTATAAAACTTGAGCAAGAACGTTCAAAAATCTAACCAAAAGAAATGTAGCTTAAACACTGAAATAGACCAAGGGTGATCAACAGGTCGATCGCCCTGACTGTCACTTGGTCGATCACGCCTGATTTTGCATTGAATTGACAAGATACCCAAAAAGAAATTTTTCAATCAATAATCCGGAAAGTACATATAAATCATCCAATTGGGTTGGTCACGTATATTCTTTGGTGCAGCTTGGGATGGCTGACCATAGACTAGCTTGGCAGTTGCCGCGAAGGTATTGTAGGCCTAATATGTTTTTCTATTAGTGCGTGGCAATCATGATTTATGCGTAACAGACACTTTGCCCCCTGTCTGTGCATCACTTACTAAGGCGATGTTACACTGTATTTGCACATATGATACTCAACTTAGGCATTTTCCATTTGTAACTTTATTACCGACCGGTCGATCGCGAGTTATCAGAAAATTTTCTAGTCGATCCCAGTCGAAGACAAGTTGGCCACCCATGAAATAGACTGTTAACCGACACAACACACACATATGCCACTCAGCACAAGAAACACAGTAGCATACCAGCATTGTAAGAGAAGCGTAATACTTCCACTTCGCCGGAAAAAAAATTTACGATGAAGTAACACGTATTTTATCATTGACTGTGATGAGTGCAGCACATACTGACAAAATAATTTTGATTTTTTTGTGAATATGAAAAACATAGCAAAGAAAACAATACGACCAATATTTGTGACATCTTGAATCACTCAGGGAAATTTCGTTATAGAAATCTAACAAGCATCCTGATCCTGTGCTGATCCAATTTTTTTCAAAAATAAATATCCAAATCCAATCCTGATCTAAAAAAATCGCAAGTATCCTGTAAGATATCCAATCCTGATCCTGTCCATGCTCACCTCTGATAGAAAGGTTAAGAACTATTGCCAAAACCCTAGGGTGAGCAGCAGAGCATTTCGGTATGAAGCAGCCAAGTTGTAAAAACTTCCCATACCTTTGCCTTCTGGACCGGAATGTAAAATAGCATAAGCTTATGCTTTGCGCTTAGAATATGAGCAATTATCAATTTTGCTATCCAATAGAAAGCTCGCCTTAATTCAGTAAGTTTGCAATTGATGAAAGCTGTCTTGCTGGCGTTTGTCCAATGTCAAACGTTTTGCACCATGTCTGGTAAACAATTGAGAAAGAGAGATTTTGATATATTATACGTCGATTCATATAATTTCAATATCTGATTTAACAAAAGTTCCTATCATTCCTTAAATGCGCTGCAGCAAACAACCGTCATTTGAACGTAAATAATTACAGAAATTTGCCAGTCAAAGCTAGTTTTTGAACAGATCTAGTGTTTGAGTAATATCATCACCAGTGTCGCTATTACAACTCATAATGAAATATTAAGATCAAATGCTGCAACGAATTGAACCATATATTCAAAACGATGGTTCTCGACTACGACTGTACGATGTGATAAGCATTGATATGAAGGAAAATAACATTAAACCAGGGGCGTAGCGTCCATGAATGCAAGGTATGCAGTGCATGCCTTACTTTCACTGAACGAAACTTGACTACTCCAAAACTTTAAATTGAATTTCGAATCATAAACAGAAGGAAAAATAAAAAATAGCAAGTTCTCGCAAATCTTAGTTGTCAAAGTTTTTTTTTTTTAATTTAAGTTAGTTCTCGTGAACGAGCCTTACAAGCGTGATTTGTTTTGCTATTGAATTCCGTAAAAAAAATAGGTAAACATGCATGCGGAACGGGAAACACGATGCAAAATCTGCGATTGAATGAGTGTTTCCGAAAACGTTTTTCGAAAATAAAAAAGTTAGCTGAACAACCTTTTTTGGTAGTAGGTTGTAGTACAAAATTTGCTCTATTCAAAAGTGTTTGTTTATTAGCGAATTTTTTTTGTTTTTAGATAACGGCAAATTTACTTTTAGTAAACACTAAAAAATTGCTATTGGAATCAAGGCATGCAATTTCAGTTTTGCTTTCGCTTCGTGTGACGCAATCAACCTGGAAGTCTAGTCACATGACCTGCTGTAACTGTGTGCTGTACGTTGTAGTAACAACGGCACAAACTGCAGAGAAGGTGCAATTTGTTACGTTTGGATTTCAAGTTGCAATTATGTCAGAGGAAAACAAAATGAAAGCTTTGATGGGGGAAGTAGCTTTTGAGGGTGACATAGTAATTAGGCTACAATCAACAAGTTTTGGCCTTTTCTTATGAACAGAAGAGAAATGAACGATGCAAGTGGTAGGCCAACACCAGCTTGTACGCTAAAGCCAGACAACATTTTTGCGGAAATTCAACCCAAACCTATACGAAAATTTCAACGGGTAAAAATTTCAACCTATTGGTGGTCGTGTCTACATTTTTTTAGCAAGGAAGGTTCAGTCTGGAGCTCAGAACAACGCAGGTATGATGATCCGCATAGCCTGGATATTACAGCTCTGGATGCCATGATACGACTACGTGACTTCACATTTAACAGTTTTTGCAGCTCACAACACGTTTGCTCAAACCAGTATCAATGTTCTGATGGGCAATCAAAAATGTACAATTCTAAGTTTTGGACTACTGCTTTGAAAAACTATTTTGATTGTAAATGCGTGTTCTAGGAACATTGTTTAAAAAGTGTGCTTGCCAAAGTATGTCTTTTGTTATTTGCAAGTGTGATTTGAACAGAGCATGTTTTGCTTCATCTTTCCATGACTTGCAGAAAAATGTATTTTGCATGACATTCAAAAGCTGCTGTGAATGTTGTTGGAAATATAAACGCTAGTTTTGATCTGAACGGCAAAACCATTAACCCATTTGATCTTAAGAGGTAGTCAAATGTATTACATTTCACAGCTGAGCTGTTTGAAGCTCTTACTAAAACCTGTGAAAATTCGCTCTCTTCATTGTTCAGTTTTAGCACTTGGTCATTGGAATAACTAAGGTTGTCATGATATGAGAGAAGATTATTCAGTGCATATTTCAAACTTGAGTATTAATTTCACTGCTAGCCTCTATGTTGTCACGCCTTTTCGCTGCATTTGCATCCATTTTTGTTTCTACTTATTTTTTACTGTTTTTTTGCAAATGTGTCTTTTCTTGTTTTAAAATCTATGTGTCAATACTTCATGGGCAATATTTGCAAAGATAATTGCATCTTGATATTACCACTAATGCGTGCAATAGTTATGAAAATTAAGCATATTTTCATCTTCCACGTGCTAAGTATTGTAAACTTTACCTTCTGAACTAAGTGCTACAGTGGTTCCAGTATTTGCAGAGACAAATGTCATGTATTGCAATAATAATAAAAGTCTTTCCACCTTTGGCCGAAACTGTTTGGTGTTATAAAAGTTCAACCAATTCAAGATGTGCAAATGTAAGTAGTTAAGTACTGTAATCTGTGTTCTTAGCATTCCCTCTGTTCATGAATCTGAATTGCTTGCAATATTTCTGTTTTGTATACTTCTCATGTTTTGATGTCCTCATGGTGAATGTCTCTGTGTTAACAGTTTGTTTTTCTGTAAAGAAAAATTTTCATTTCAATTGCGTTTCTGCAGTTTAGCTTGCTTAATAAGTGCTGTAGTGGTTACTTCCTATATTTTGACGTTTTCAGTGTGGTGGTGTGAGTGCCATGGCACACCTAGATTAAGCCATAATATACAATTAAGACCTTGTAGCGATTCACTGAATCTCCAGAACAAGCGTTGAAAAATATGGTTAGTCAACTGCTGCTTGAATGTGTGATTATCGCAGTGGATGACATGAAAAGCACTTTTTTTAAGGCCAAGTGAGCTTCATGGCATTGCCATCTCCAAAAAAAACAATTCAAGCATGTGTTGCGGTCGGAAAGCCAGCACGGCAAGCGCGCAAAAGCTGAACTCCCAGCGTGTTTGATTAACAATTGCCGCAAACGGAGAACTACGACGTCACCGAGACACAAACCGGAAGTGGTATGCGTCGTCAAATCGTCCACGCAACGCCACCGCATTAAACCTTATGATGAAAAAGGAAACATAATGCAAATATTACAACCAGTGTTGTACGTTGTCAAAACCTATGAAAACCCATACCCACCTTGGCGTTAAGTATAGAAAAAAATTAATGTCCCTCATGCAGGGGTGTAGTTGGACGGGAACGCATTCCCACACTTTTTTATAGTAACCTGACTTGAGGATGTGTATATTACGCGGATTGCCTGTGTGCAGCTCCAGACGTCGCGTAAATGAATAACGGATAAGCTATCTCTTGCCTACCACCCTAACATAATTATGTATTTATTCCGTGTTTGCGTATTGCGCACTTTGTGGGATTGCTTGCACGTTGCACCTGTCTTCAACTTACTTTCTGTAGTAAAACTTCAGTCACAAGGTATCAGGTTGAGGTAAAACTGTGAATGCTTTCGTTTGTAGTGTAATGACATTGAATACTTTATTAAATACTCTTTTAAAAATAAGTGTGAAGTGTTATAATGAAGATCACGGCCAATGAAAACGATATCAACGACATATAGTAAACGTTTCGATAACTGCTGTTATCATCATCAGTGCATTGCAAAGTGCAATTTGCTTTGGCCGTGATCTTCATCATAAGGCTATTTAGCACTTCAGCTTTTCGTGTACCAAAATTTGAGGTGCTTTTGAAAATGACCAGCTTTTTGGGTACGTTTCCACTTTTCTTTTTTCAGCACTGCACCCCTGCCCGAATTCTTGCATGTATTGTAAATACGCAAGGTACAATCAAACTGCTGAAGACCGAACTGCCTTGAACATCAGACCTGACAAAATTTTGCAAGACAAAGAACAGTGGCTATGTCACAGCTGAATACTTATTTCACAATGAATTAGGTCACCGTTTCCAAGTCGACTATTTGGACTAATCCATACATTAATGTTATTTCCAACGTGCGCATCGAAATTCATAAATAAGGTTGTACATGCGGTAACTTTACTGTAGTTCTTTTCAGAACTACTTCTTCTTCACGCGACAAGTATATGATCGTGACATTGGTGCGTATCTCAGAAAAAATACACAGACTTTTATTTTCAATCTCAGGAAAGACACCCTTCTATTACGTTTCACTCAACAACTCCTACATGTTAAGAATGTATTAATCGGAAGCATACGTTTCGAAATATCACAATCTGTTAATTCTGGCTCTACACTGGAGCAAACGAAATTCGAACAACCGTCCAACTCAACTGTATTAGAACCACAGCGCATGGTTAATAAGCTACCTTTTTATCTATCAAGTGATGACGCTTGGATCAGTGGCCTAGCCAAACCAAAAATTTGGGAGTGGCCAAATATTTCGACTTTAAGCGAGCAACAGTATTTGGTTTGGGACACCGCCTCTCGAAACACCAAACAACAAGATATGCCAAAATTTTGGGGGGACTATGGCCAGCTGGCTACGCCTATATGCTTGGATTCCCTGTCTAACTCGTGTTCTCATCTGTGGTAAACCAGGTATTTCAGTTCTTAGTACCAGCCTTAATTTCAGCCGTTGGTGACATAAAGTTCCGATCTATCCAGAGCAGAAGTGCTCTGCACTGCTTCCATTCACATCCCCGGCAGTGCAGCGAGAGCTTTGGGAGATTGTTCAAGCCGATGGTGCTGTCGTGAAAACTGTCTCATCTTTTACATTAGTTGCACTACCTAAAACTTGGAAGCCACTCTGTAATGATTTGTTGCGTTGCTTCGTGTTGAAACGAGCGCGCATCATAAACAGGCCAGAATAGTGGGTCAATGCAAACAAAGCATTGCGTCTGAAGATTGATAGCAATCTGCCTTTACAATCCAATTGGAAACTGTGTCATGACTGCTTTCTTCTGTTTGGCGTCACTAATAACGGAGGTTTTTATAGGATTATTGATCTCTTGCTACCAAAATTGTTTAAAATTTCCTTTTGCTTATCTGCACAATGTAACTATACTATACACATATAGACCATACCATGAAGAGAATCTCAAAGTTTCCTTTAAGCCGCAGATTATGTCTAGCTGACATTTGATAAATGTCATTTTTTGATGTCAAGTTTCCAGGCGATATGGGAAGACTTCGTCCTTTGCCTCAACTAGTGCTGCCAACAATTCCCAATGAATTTAAATGCCCAGTTGAAATGTTTGTGGTTTACGTGTGATAGATTAAAAACTTCTCCGAAAGAACGGGGTGATTGGCTGAAGGGATATTGACAAAATGAAGCAATTCCTTGGAACACAACGCTACAACCGGTTTTGGAAACATAAGTTCCTACTTCGTAAAATTGCAACGTATTAGAATTGATTTCGAAAAGCACCCTCAACAAATTTGTTGCAGTGACCGAGAGTGGCCGTTTGAAAGTTAGTGAAGAAGTCAAAGGTTGCTGGCATGAAGGGAGAACTGCGACATGTCATGCAAAGTTGCATCACTGCCAACGAACATACGTGAGACAAGTGGTACAGAACACTCTGTGGAAAATATTCTATTGAACGTAATAGACAGGAGTCTCAGTTTACATCTGTAGCAGTCCCATAGCCACGGGGCAGTGCCCCCAAATTTTCTCTGAAACCCCAAACGTTTTTGCCCTGCTAAACTCAGCCATGCACAGAAAAAGTAGTTAAAAATAAAATAAAAACAAAAATAATGTCACCCTCAAAATGTCTTTTTACCCAATTCTTAAAACCTGGCTACGGATCTGACTTGCAGTACAGGAAGACTTGCTTCCTGAAGCCTTGCAGCTTGCATTCTGCGGTTTTGCTCAGTATTGTAGCGAGTCAAACATTGTGATAAAAGTTCGATTTTTCTTAGCAGGTCAACACTGAAACTGTGTTTTTTTTATTGTTATAGTACCAGGTGAGAATTGAATCGAAAAATTTATGTAAAGCAAGCACTAACCTTTGTGGTAGGAGCAGAACCGTCGCCAGAATGTTGTCAATAAGGGGGCTTTATATTTGTGCAGGGGGGCTGGACGTTTGTGCAGGG
>JGI24022J15233_10007164_pt1 | contig 12242 bp, 7 predicted proteins | sample Ectturendosymbi2_FD_15233 | JGI IMG/M metagenome (IMG submission 15233)
GGTGCGGGCGTTTGTTCCCAAGCCCCGTTTGACGTCATCGCGTCACGGGCGNCATGTCACATAAAAAGCTTATATCGGCCGCGGCATCACCGTTGCCCATTACACCGGCCCTGTCTTGTCACTTGCTAACGAGCGTTGTGGTACGATCTGTTTGTTGCCGCTTCGGAAGTTGCTCTCTGATCCTGTACCCTGTCCGAAGTGTTATGGCACCTGTCTTCGCGTTGTGTGCCTCTTCCCTTTTCTCGCTGCTAACAGGGCTGTTTTTTTGCCCTGACTCATCACCTCGTTGCACTTTCGTTCACGCCGGTACTTAATTAAACTTAACCGGCAAGATGAAGCTCGAGAGCACTGCTTCAGCAAATTGCTTATTTGCGAGACAAAGGGTCTGTTGACGTGTGGTTTCATGTAGATGAGCAGTGGAGTGCTTGCTGGAGCAGATGCGCAAACCTAACCTTAGATAAGCCAGTGAAACAATTCTAAACCTGTTCAATTTGCGTCCGGCGGGCATGTTTTGCATGAATATATCACGGTAAATAGTATTCTCCTGTGGGGTTTGAAATTCCATCGTGTATGGCGAGCGAAACAAAGTTGAAAAATCTCCGAAAAATTGCAACTGAGAGATTTTCTCCTGTTTATGAGCAACGGTAAGGGAAAATGGCTTAAAATATTCTCACGAACGATGAAAATCCATTTTTATGTGCTTTAAACTTTTGCGCAAGGCCTTGGCCGATCCTTGAGCTTGTAAACGTTAGACTTACGCCTGTCCGCTATAAAGAGAATATCGGTATAATGTGCATTAGTCGAAATGGAAACGTTGCCATATCCTTTTTAAACACTTCGAAAGCAAAGTGTGTTTTGTTTTATAGCTCGTCATGCTCTATATTGGGCGGTTGTTGTTGTGTAGTCACTACTGAAATCCTGAAACGCGCGTTTTGATGTTGCTTAAAATTAACACCGTAACCATGGTCGAATGCTGAGTTAAACCAGGATGGGAACTTGGTGCTTTTGCCATACCTCGTAACATCTCGACAAAGTGCGGAGAATAAATTGAGGCTTGTCTAATTAATACTTTAGCTTCCGTATTTTTGCATTCCTTGAGTGATGTTTGCGTTGTTTTACATCGAACTTCTGCTCCTGTCTTAAACTCAGCATCGCGAGGCCACGATTCACACCCGGAGTGCGAACGCCACCACTGCGTCTATGCTCGCTCTCCAAGCAAGATCGCGAGAAAGTTCCTTTGTCATGGCAACGGCACGCTCGCCCGTCACGGGGAATTCGCTCGCAAGATGTTCCTTTTGACCTTTGACATCAGTAGGGACATACGCTATGCGATCGGTGATATCTCTGCGGGCAACTGATGTTCTGATATTCTGTTGGGTAGTGCTGGGAAAAAGCGCTGTTAATGCTCTTGACCCACATCGTGCAAGAAGACTAAGCTCGTTAAAACACACAACCTAGTTGCTATTTAGCCGTGTCGTTTGTGTGTTCCGTGTTCCTACAACGCACATCACGTAATGCCGCCATACAGTTAATATTTTTAGTTATTTTTGAATGTTGTATATCAGAATGTAATGTTTGGCGATGTAGGGTTCGATGCGAAAGCATTCTGTTGTGACGCAACTGCACTTTCCACGGGAAGAAAAAAATGCTCCCATCTCCATCTGCTGCCAAATCGTTTGACTTGCCCTGTTCTTCCATTCGCGTCATGAAAACCGCGCAGTCGGCTTTGTTGTTTCACTACGCACGTCTTTGTTTTAATTACAAGATGCTTTNGCTGTTCTTTAATTTTTTGTGCATGCGACCACGGGTTTGGTGGTTTCTTCGATCGAAGAAGTTTGACTTCCCAATCAATTCTAGCGCTCGATCGGTGAAAGTCGCCGCAAGGACGGTGTCTTCTGGTTATGCATGAATTTTATCCCCTCATCGTATAATGAACACACACCAATAAGCTGATTTCTACGAAATACAAACCTCAGCGAACATTGTGGCAAACGCCTTGCTCNCTATGGATTGCTTAACAACATACGCGTGTAGACTAGTTGCTAGGAGACAAAAGGATTTTACGTGTACAGTACGCCGCTTACGTTGACAGGTATCCACAGCATGTAGTTGAGCGTCAACTCCGTTCCTGGCGATTTATTTGTCCGTGTCTCATTCTCGTTCAGAGGTGAAGTTTGTTTACTCCTGTCTATCAAACCCCCACCACGCGGACGTTTTATCCGCGCCCGTGAAACAGGATAAGCGTTTTTGTTGTTGAAGTAAGAAGAGAGACCGGCGGTATTTCGACCTGCTGGTATATTTGAAATGGGCGTCGCAGGACACTTCCTTGATTCGTCAAATCATTAAACGTATTATCGCCCGCTGGTATGAACGCAAAAACTGTTGAAGCCGCAAATGTAAATGCCCTTATCATTTTTTGCGTTAATTGTTTCGGTTTAGTTTTGCAAGCATCCAATCGGTTGTGCAAAAGTACCTCCAACGAAGTTCAGTTTGAAGGAAGGTTTGAATCATTTCGTTGTTATCGTCGTTGGAGTGCGCCTCTTCAAAATCGGAACATTAGGCATTGACAGCTATCTAAGCATGACGCGAAAGTGGAAGAGTTGTGTTAAAGGGCATCGGCAGGATCATTTCCAGAAGGGGGAGATACATACTAGTGCGATCTAGCTGCTGTCGAAGATCGTCAATTTTGGGTTATGCGAGAGACGCAAGCATGCAAAGGATAAATGCAAGTGAAAAATAGAAACCTACATGAATTGCCACAGCGCATTCATGGGACAAAATATTGGGAAATTCGCAAAGATTTGGTTTTGTACTTGCTCCATTTTGGATGCGCTAAAGACCCTGCGAACAACGCGACCACCTTTTGAAATGTCTGTTAAACAATGTTACCCTGCTCCCGTCCTACCCCCTGTCCCCATGCAGAATCATGTTTAGCATATAATGCCACAGCATCTTTGATTGCGCTGCATTACCCAAAAAATTATTTGTTTCAAACACGATTGCGAAGGAGTTTTACATTTCCGAGCTAATTGTGAGTAATGTGTTGCGATTTATAAAGTTTGAGAATATACAAACAGGAGCAACGGCATTCCTGGTCCCCGCCTGTTGGAAATCGTGCGTTTGTTCCAAACGTTACTTGTACTATCTGCAAAAAAATTTCCTCCAAAACTTTGACTTCCTGTTTGTTGAAAGGAGGTTGTGGAAATATTTGATGTTGCGTTATCGAATCAGCGGGTGTGTTATGAGATACCGCCTGTGAAATTATGTGGAATCGTCGTTTCTCGATGTAGGGACTTTGCAGAAGTGCAACCTATCACGTTCTCATCTGCAAGATGTAGTCTGCGTTCTTTGTGGATGAGTTATTCGAAAATAAGCAACACCAGTTAATCTTCAGTTCACCTCATGATAAACAACCTTCCCTATATAGCTGTATGGCCATGCCGGCAAACTACCTAAGAAGCCTCATCCCTTTCCCGGGCGTTGTCAAAAATCGCTTCGACGTGTAATCCATTTACTTTTATTGTTTTCTTGTGCAATGATGTCTTGTGTAAATTCGCGTGCCAGAATTTGCAACAACTTACATAACGAATGGGCAAAACACTTTGTTACCATCCATTGTGAACTTTGCATCAAAACTTTGGCCTGCTATGAGTTTGTTAGCTGCGCACTGGCCAGAAATTAAGCGCTGATAAAATGATTAGCTGTAGTTTTCGATCAGCTCGGCATGATGAAAAGTTGCGTCACAATCAAAAGTACAGGGCACGCGCATCTTTATCGACGAATTCTTTATTTCCTGCCCCGCCCGTGGTTTAGCGCAGTGCTACTCGACGTTTTTGAAGTCATGTACCTTTTGGGCAATATTTTGTCTATCAAGTACCCCTTGACTGTAATCATGAGCACAGTGATTAGAAATGTACTTATAATCATTGTACTTTTACGTTAAAATTTCATTATGACAAAATTCGTGTAGCCGTTGGAGCACCTTCGCGAACCACAAGGTGTACGCATACCCCCATATGAGAACTACTGGCATAGCGCATCAGTCTGGTGAGGTGCGGTTTTTATTTCTTCAAGATGAAAACGAAGTGTCGAATCTGAAACTTTCGGAATGCATCTTTTATATAAATCGATTTCGTACCATTTGAAACACAATAAGGCAGAAAACTAACAGTGCTTCTTGAAACGACAAATAAGCATCTGTAGTCATTCGCTCTGTGCAGGTATATCGGTTATACAACGCGACGCTGGTGAAAGGTGTCAAACCCGTCTGATTGTGAAAGAAGATAAATCTACCGATAACACTTGATAACGTTAGTTCTTATCCAAGTTAATGAGACAAAGTCAGGCGTACGTGGTGCTGGCCCATGCTACTGGATAGCTGCTAACGTTTGTATAGAAACAAACACTTTGCTTCGCCACCGCACCTTGACCCCTTATGAGACAGTGCACACTGCACTCCGTCAACTGCCAACTGCTCAGTAAATCGTTTTCGTCGCTGTCGCTTATGGTGTGCTGGTTTATTTGTTATTTTTGCTGGACGTCTGCATCTTTGGGTGAAGGCTGGCTTAGCTCAGGCTGAACTTGCATGTATCTGAAGGACTCGCAAACGTTGTACACGATGCGAAAGCCAAGTCATGGCTGATGCGGCGTTTTCCAACTTTCTCAGTCCACATGTTTCCGTCACTGCAGTCATTTGCGGAGCTTTCATACAATTTGCAGCGCCACGTCGTGGCCCAAAAAACAAACTCGTTAGCAATCAACGGATCGACTTAAAAGTCTTGAGAAAAGTCATTTTTGCCAAAGCGGTCGAGGTCTTGTTTTTGCGCATTTGGTGCAAGCTGGACGTTGACTACCCACTTTTTTCGGTTTGTTTGTCACGTCGCTTGCGCACATCACATCGCGCACGTAGCACGGCATGCTTTCGTTTAATAGCTGCCTATGTGTATCTGCATGACCCATCTAACCACATACGCGTTCAATGTGGTTTACGGGTACCTTATCTCTTGTATTTGTCAGGTGGGGACCGCGAAAAGACATCGTTGCGTTCGTCTTATTATTGACGAGGCTCAGTCCCGGTGGCTTGTTTATTTGCTTTGCCGCGCTGATTGACAACGTGACATTTTAGAAGTGGTTACAATTTTAAAATCTCAACGGTTACGCTTTATTATGCCCCGACCTTTACCGGCTCTCAAATTGCCGCTCCACGGAAGACGCTAAAATTTTAAGATAAACTGGATGATCCTTCAAACGTTAACATTTTAGACACTCTGAATTCTGCGTCATGCAGTGTTTATAGGCGTGTATTTGTTTTCATTTGTCATTATGGTCTCGCTATGGGCTTTATGAAATGGTGTGCAGTTTCGACGGTACATTCTTGCGGGGTCTTCCTCGTACGGTACCATACCTAAAAAGCAGGAACTCACCCAGCCGGCCGTATATTTGTTTGCCACTCCCGGTCGTTGTGGCTCGCAGAAATTCTTTTTCGCAGCTTATTTTCACTATTTTGTCGAAACATTTCGTTTTTTTTCTTTTGGGAGTAGTATTGCACAACAGTGAGGTATTGCAAAGCCGCTAGTGAAGAATACAAGTAAAGCATTTTAAAATCCGTCTGACGGAATCTCGCTTAAAGTCATTTACAACGAAACTGATAGGACTTTAACGTGCATCCCATGTCATCTTTACTGGTTGACGCGGTGGCACATTTCGCAGCGAAAGTTCTTGTGTCATGATCGTTTTTATATTCTGGTGCGAATGTTGAAGATAGATTACTAACGTAGTGTTCTAACACATTCGCCTAAGAGACGACCTCGCATTTGCGAATTGTCCGTCGGCGGAATATAAGCTGCGTTGTAGGTATCCATCCTCAAGTTGCAGCCAAACGTGTTGCAGAAAGTCTTGGTTTTGAAAATCCCGAACAGTTTTTTGTTACTTTGCTTTATTTTCCAGGCGATAACCATCCGTGTGCCGAAGGCCGGTGCGCATTCTCGACTGCGTGTGATCAACGGCGTCCTGGTCCACTAAGCCGCGCTCACCGAGCAAGCGGCCGACATAAGAAAAAAAACTTGCTCTTCATCGACGCTTTAGAATGCTGTTTTTTTCTGAAACTGGAAGAACGTCAACCGCACAATTTTTAACCAAACTCGCTCAATCTTTTTTTTGTATAAAGACTAAGTGATTAAAATTTCACTGTGTTTTCATCACAAGGCTTTTGTATTTTGATATCTTTTCAGTAGTGTGGTGTTGGAAAAGTGCACTGTGCAGTTGCTTTCCTTGTAAATCTTGTTTTATTTCTTTCCTGATTTATCACTGTCCTTTTACACTGCGATATAGTTTTATTTTTAATTTTAAGATCAAGATGCTATTTGCACTCATGGCTTGCGTTGCCATATTGTCACAGCAGGCGTTGCTATGCGATGCTCACATTATGTTTTGCGATACCGCCTTCCGGTGTCCACAGGGCGGTGGGAGTTCACACTCGTGATCGTTTGCATGACCTGTGCCGTGAGAAGTCCCGTCGCCACGGGGGTCTTTGGTGGGCTAAACCTCCCCAAATCGAAACATGAAACACTACAAATCAGTGGAGATGTGTCAATTTTTGCAATGTCAATCCCCCCTGCACAAACGTAAAGTCCCCCTGTTAGGCCTTCAGGCGACGGTTGTGACCGTGAGGTCCAGTTCTGAAAAAGAATATTTTGCTTTAATTCAGATCGTGCTCCGAGTTTAAAAGTGTCCTCCAAATAATAATTTTTGCTAAACCACCGTTACGATTTACATTTTTTGGAAACAAACTGCACAAAAGCTTGCTTCAAAGCGATTGCACAAACAGACAAACGAAGCAACATGTTGAATTTGGTTAACCGTTGTGTCACTACTGATTTTACCTTAGTAGCAAAAGCGTTGATCGGGTTCCACCTTGAAAGCAATGATTTCGACGTGTATCGAGATATTAAAATACGTTTGTCATCGTTCTGTCGAAAAAACGCATTACGGAGAACAAGGCACCTTTACTGAAAGTATCAGTTGCTGGAGAGTGATATGTGTATGTAGTACCGTCCGTTGACTCGTATTATATATTTTTTCGTGCACCTATACGTTATGTACTGTAGATGTCCGTCATATTTGCCATTTCGCAATCTCTGCACGTTTACGGTTGTCCTCTTGTCTGGCTCACACTTGTTTGCATTAACTCCACTGTAGCGTAGCTTCCACAGTTGTGCCCGCAGTATACTTATATCAAACCAGTACATGCGTGCTTGTCTGGTGTTTACGATAGCGTATGAGCTTTTTGTGCATAACTTNGATCCAACTTGACAGACGATTCTTCCAAATCCGCGAGGGTTACGCACAGTGGTGTAACTAGAGTTTTGAGCAAGGGCGTACGCAAGGGGGGAGGGTTGGTTGGGGTTAAACCCCCCCTTGAGTTTGACATGTTACACAGCCTTTACTATCTGCGCAAAGGAAATTAATTGTTTTCGTATACATTTGATGGCGTGCAAATTTCAAGGAACGCTGTAAATGGGCCAAAAGGAAATAATTAGGTTTTGGTGGGAATGTGAGTTAGGCTATCGTCTGCATCCAGGAACCATCTCACCACTTTCTGCAGACCTTTCGTCCACTACGCATGTTTAAGATTGTGTTCCGTGATAGTTCACGTTGTCCAAAACAGTTGTCTTTGTTTTTTCTGCTATGGATGATAGCGCAAGCGCTGGCCGCAGTGGCTACATCATCAATTTCTGTAGCATGACAAAACTGCTACACGAGCTCAAAATAGCAGTTGTTAACATAGAAGCATTCAGGCATTTGATAACGTCTCAGCAGGTAAAAATGAAAAGTAATAAAAGTGTGCCGAACTTCTATGCATAACAAAAATCGAAAGTTTTCTAGCGTGCTTTATGCACATTCTCAATTCTTGTGTTGTTTAGCAAGATTCGATCTTGCTAACCTGGTGTGCCACAGCCACACAGTCCAGCTGCACACTCTCTATACTTGACTGCTCGTATTCAACGAGACCGTCGTTTTGCAGTTGTAAGTTGCTGTGATGCAATGAGAGTGTTTTGTTCCCCTGTTTTAACGCGCAGCCTGATATTTTGCAGTAATGAATTGCTGTGCCGTAGCGTTGAGTGCATTTTCCTCCGATATCCTAACTTGGAGCGCTGATAGTGTATAGTCAGTGCAATGACACAAAAAATAAGGGAAGTGCGTGTAGAAGAATATGCACATTGCGTCAACAAATTCGCGAAAACGTTGGTTTGGAAACATGAATATGACGTCAAATTGTGACGTCATAAACAGCGCACACCAAATACAAAAGACCACCATATTCCACTGAATGAACCTCCCCATAAAAATTTTCTGCGTGCCCCACTGGGTTTGAGCCAGGGGGAAACCTAGGGGCCCTGGCCACTGCAGGGGCCCATTAACCAACACTCGGAAAAAAACTTGAAATCCGGATGTGGATGGCTATAAGCAGGGTTTTTTAAGGAAAATGTTAGGGGCCCATTTTCAATTCTTGGGACCCCTAAAACGCCTTAAAAGACCTGTGATAAGAAAACCATAAATCACCGGAAAATTCTCCGATAAACGCAAAAAAGCAACAACCTTTTGAAAACCAAAAGAATACTAAAACCCGAAATATACGCGAAGTGGGGCCCAGGTTTTTGCATAAAGCTTGTCAGGCGGGGGCGACTAGCCCCTCTGCCCCCGTAAGTTACGCACGTGTGCGGTGCTCCAGAAGTGTGGACGAAAGGAACAAACGATTGTCTGGTCAGGGGTTAGGTGCGACCGGCTGGTCCCATGGAGCGACGCGAATAACTTGCCAGGCGTTGTCTGGGAATGCTTTTCCAAACATTGCTTAGCTAGGAAGTTAGAAGCGTTTCAGCAGATTCCTCGAACGAAGCAGGCTGCGATCCGTTTTGAGTTCATTTTTTGAGAGAAAAGCTTTATTTCAAAAACAGTTTCTTTCACCTGATGTGAGTTATTAGGTTAAGATATTTTGCAGTTAAATATATTCGGAGTCACTCTTGAAATTCTCATTCGCCTTTGCACACGTTGCGGTTATGCGTCGTGTCCGTCACGTGAATATGATTAGTCCTGGTTGCGAAACCACGACCATCCTACCTTTCAGTTCATGCAGCATTCGACCCAAGCCTTACTTGGCACCAGGGATCTCCAAACTTTCATGTCAGAGGGTCGCAGAAGCTGCTACACAACAGTTCGAGGGCCGAACATCATACATAATGTGATTTTTTCGGGATATGTTACATACCACCAAAGCAACACATTTTTGTTAATACATTATTTTTTCATTGTTGACAAAAGCGGGCCGATTTTGACTTTGTGGGTCGTAGTTGGAGACCCCTGCTTTACACTAATCGCCGTTGGTGAAATTAGTCATTTTTTTAATTGCATACCAATTGGGAATCTGTCTCGACATAACCCATAAACGTTGCTAACTCAACATACCGTAGTACGTTGTAGACGCCAATGATGAACGAAAAAACGAACAAATTTAGACCAATGTGATCTATGGGAATTTGATTGCAGTCTGTATTTACTACGTACGAACTGGTGCCAGCAGCTGTGGTTTTGAAACCACTCGGTACTGTATTGCAGAGAGCGTTTTCCGCTGAAAATCTGCGTAAATTTTTAAAGGCAGGTCTTGAAGCGACCTCACTGCAAAGGATACGATACAGGACTGCCAATAGTTTGGAAACAACTAAAGTTCTACCCGTCCGTGAATAACAAGTTTACAGATATTTACACAGCAAAAGAGGTTGGTACGCCGACTGGTGAAGCAAGCGCACTATTGCATGAGTTTTGTTCCGTAGTCACAAAGCAGAGACTTTCAACCACCGCTTGTTCTGATCCTCACCTATGGCAAAGAATCTTGGACCATAAGAGCATAAGCGGCAGACTTCGGATTTTTGCGAAGAGTTCCTAGCGTGACAGTGGGCGAAAAAAGCCCTGAACGTCGAGCCTAATCTCCGAATAGAGAGATCCCAGATACGATGATTCGGCCACGTGACCAAAATGCCCATGAAAAATTGGCGACACAAGTCCTGCTGCTGGCTGTATTCCCGGGAAATGGCACAGAGTTCAACTAAGGACCACGTGGCGTGTCTGTATTTCCAACCTGTCTTGGTGTTGAGCCAGCGGAACAATCAGAGTTTGTTGAAAACTGCGAGTTATTTTGAAACCTCCTGGGCCAGGGCTTGTTCTTCCGCGAACTCAACAGAGGAAAAGTGAATGAGTGAGTGAAGATTTGATTTAAGCTGTCTGATACGCATCATGCATGCAAGCTGCAAACCCTCGCTCACTGTAGGCAAAACAAATTCTCGCTCACTGTAGTCACTGAAATTCACATAGCTCGCATTTCAATAGCAACTGCGTAGACGCTGGAATAGTGTTAAAAATTATGACATAGATCAAATCGGAAATGTAGCATTTGCTTCATATTCACACCATTTCTATGGCTCCTACTGTTACTAACCATTAAAATTTGGTTTGTGCTGGCAACAGGGCTGGCTGAGAAATTGACCCAGGTTGTCTTTCGCCAACCCTTTGTGATTCAGCATGTTAGAACACGATTAAAGGGTTAAACTGCTATACCTGAAATTCGTGATGTATTTATATTTCATCAAGATGAGATCAACTCGTGATCTTTGATGTTATTGTATTTTCCCTTGATGCATTCGTGTTATTTCGTGGTTTGAGTCACTGAAATGCATGAACAAGCCATACCACACCTACCCGCTATCGTAAATTGAAGTTTTGGGTCATTCGTAGGTTGACTTGTCCATGCAGTCATCAGAGCCTGCAATTTGTCTTTATTCTTTTCGATAGAAAGATGGCTTTCTAGCAGGCTTATGCAGTTTGTTTGAAAAACTTAGGTATATTCCTTGCAACATAAATTTGATGCGTTTCGCTCTCTTTGTAGCGGTTTAACCGAATGATTTTGATTGATCGGCGTTTCATTTGCTAATGCTTACAGACGGGCATTTGTTTGATTTATAGACGATTACACTGGCAGTTTCCACTGATGCCCTAGCGGTGCTGTCTTGCACGAGCTTTTTGATTTCGCCCGTGCCAGGCATATATACATTTCATCTTCATTACTCATCACTCATCAACAAATGATCCAACTTTTCAAAACAGCTTTGAACTATTTCCACGTCAATTTCCAACTTTAATTAATCTCTTTGATGTTTTTTGCTTCGTTGCGACTCTTTTATAGGAACACTTACTGTGCGAAAAAATCACTGTACCTTAGCATACTTTGAGGAGTTGGGAAGAGCGCAAAACTATACATATTTCAGCTTCGAAAATATTCAATGAAACAAAAAAGTAATAGGATTTTGAAACATGTGAAACCTGACCAAACGGCATGACTCAGTGATCCACTTCAACAGGAAGTTGGTCTTAATTGCATACAGTGGAAATGTATATTTTCACAACACTTTCATTCTGTTGATTTTTGAGAATGATGAGAAATTTTTCTGATAAATATCATTAAGATACTATGTAGAAACCAATTTATATCACTTATCCGATCAAAATCATCGACCGAACGTTGTGGCGTGTGTCTTTCACCTATACATGCAGCAGTTGAAACGATGTTTTCCATCACGTTTCACTTGAGATAAAATTTCATAGCTCAGGTGCAGTCACCTTCTTTCGATCGAAGTTTTGGATGATCGATCCACGTCCAGTGAATGACTTTAATTAGACATCTCTGAGGAACAACATTCACCTAAACTGCCCAGGCATGAAATGCGATCCAGACTTCTACATGTTTTCATACAAATACACTACTACAAACACGTGTAGCTGCAAACCACAGAATGATAAATAGAAATCATCGTGGTTCACAATATGTATATATTCTACTTTAACAGTTGCTTCAAAAAATGGCAAAAGTTTTGTGGGATAACACACAATGTGATTATGTGCAGCTGGAAATCAACGTCAACTCACACAGAATTTTGGTAAAATTCAGTGGATTTATAGTTCAGAAAACATCACACGTAGCATTGTCTAAAAGAAATCACTAAAATTCCAGCAAGTAACATTGTGGTGGTAGTTTGCCGTAGGTCTAAGGTAAGAGGATACGTGATGCGCGAAATAAGACTCACGGACCCATGCTCTTTTGTGAGTGATGACTAAAGTCTTCAGTGTTTAAGACCGGTGAGCGCCTGACTTGGAGGGTTCAACAAATGCGCCCCACTGCAGGATTGAGTTGAATA
>JGI24022J15233_10007173_pt1 | contig 12237 bp, 8 predicted proteins | sample Ectturendosymbi2_FD_15233 | JGI IMG/M metagenome (IMG submission 15233)
TGGATCACGCGGTTGCTTTCGCAGTGAATGCCGCACTGGTGGCACAGGCCAATGGCAGAACCGCACGCGAACCGTTCCCTTGCACTCACCCAATAACGCCGAGCACGAGGCGAGGCTGGACAGGCCGCAAGCAGAGATGGGCGGTCTGTGATTTAATGCGATCCAGATTCCAGTACTGAATTTTTATAACTCAGTCCAAACATAGTCCAAAAAAATTTTACATGTGAAGTCCAAGTCCGAATGAAATCTAAAAAATTAACAAAATGCAGCTTTTTTAAGAACAAAAATGCCNAAATGCTTTTCCATTAACTTAGTCTAAATNCAGTCCTGATTCTAAATTTTTGAAGCAATTAACAGTCCGAATCCAAATACAAAAATGCGCTATCTGGATCCAGTCGAATGTTCACCTTTGACCGCAAGTACGGTTTCTCAGGTTTTTGGTATGACACGGCAGGGAGTCGAACCCAGCCATCCAGCTTTTGTGACGCGTGCTCCATAAACTGTACCACTTCGCAAGAATACGGGTGTGAGTGAGCTAAATTTTAGTACAGGCATAAATTCACAAGTTTAGGTTGGGTAACAAACTGCAATTTTGGGGCCTACACTTCTGATCGGTTGAATTCCATTAATGAAGGTAGAGCCCAAGTCGGAATCCACACTGCCTGGACTCAGGCACGGATATCCCCAGCAGTGATCCCATGTCTTAACTTGTACAGTGCCCACCCTCTTTCAGCACTCAGTAGTATATACTGCGCGACCTGTATGGCTTTCAAATCAGCGCACAAAAAACGCAAAGACCTACTTTTGTTCTTGAAAAGGTTGCATGTATTCATTTGTATGGTGCATGCCTTCAGTTGTGTGGCAGAGCTACAATTGTCCAGTCACAAACACGTCGAGGCAGAGCATCTGAATTTCTTTCGATTCCAGTCAGAGCGAGTCATTACTTGGTCGTTTCCGAATCATAGCAGAATCACAAACAGTGTCTAGTCACAAAAAAACTGTCAATTCACTTACAGTCAGTCACACAACGTTGAACCTATTTTCCATTTTGTAGTTTCTGCTTAAGACCGAGATTATTTGCTTGTTTCAACAGGGTTTTGGAGGCTTTGTCACACTGACTCGATTAGAGTCATTGCATCATTGTTGCAGAGCAAAACTCACTTATAATTGTGACTGCATGGAGTCGAGTAATGGAACCGAGTCACGCCATCACTGTTTGTCTCATACACAGCTGTAAAGCGTTTTGGAAAACCTACCATGTTTGCTTGTAAAAAAAAGCTAACGTTTGTCCAACATTTTTTTAGAAGATAAGTTGTGCTTTCAGTTGTAACCACAGTTGACATTAAGCTGTGTTGGTTTTTTGTTTCCGGCGTGATGTTAAAAACACTTTTTGTGAAAATGTTCCTATTTCACGTGTACACGCACATTGTGCAGATTTCGATTTTTTTTGCTCTGTGCTTTGTAAATTAATGACCTGCCAAAACAGGGGACATTCGCTGCATTTCAGCATACCGGAGCCCAGGAGTTTCCAGTCGTTATCCCCGTGCCAAAAACCGCTACAAACATTTGCAGAGTTTGCTAGAAGCAAAAGGGTTATGACAACCGAGGCAAAGTTTCATTTCAGCTGGGTTGATAGTTCTCTGCCACACCCAGATCCTTGCGGATCTGAGCACCTCACCAACCGAGAGCGGTCTTGACAGTTCGGCGACGAGCCGTTTCGGCGATGGTGGTCGCAAGTATTTTATGCGAAAAAAGTGTGTGTTTTTCAAATACTTTGAAGGTTAGAGTCAGTGGCGCACGCAGACAATTTTCATGGGAGGGTTTCATTCAGTGGCATATGGTGGCCATTTGTATTTGTTGTGCGCTGTTTGTGACGTCACAATTTGACGTCATAGTCATGTTTCCAAGCCAATGTTTTGGCGAATTTTTTGACATAATATGCATGTTTTTCTACATCCACTCCCCTTATTTTATGTGTCATTGCACTGAATATAAACTATTAGTGCTCCAAGTTAGGCTATCGGAGGAAAACACACTCAACGCTACAACACAGCAGTCCAAAACTGCAAAAATATCAGGCTGTGCGTTAAAACAGGGAAGTAAAACACACTCATCAATGCGCCAGAGCAATTTACAACTGCAAAATGAGGCTGCGTTAATGTCTTATCGAATACGAGCAGTCGAGCATAGAAAAGGTGCGGCTGTACTGCCTGGCGCACATCCCGGTTTGAAAATTCGAATCTTGCTAAACTACACAAGAATTAAGAATGCGCATAAAGTCCGCAAGAAAACTTTCGATTTTTTGTTATTTATAGAAGTCCAGCAACTTTTAGATTTCCTTTTTCCCTGTTGAGACATAATCAAATGCCTGAATGCTTCTATGTTAACAACTGCTGTTTTTGAGCTCGCGGAATAGTTCTATCATGCTACAGAAATTGGTAAGATAGCCAATGCGGTCAGCGCTTGCGCTGACCAGCCATAGCAGACAAAATAAAGACAATTGTTTCGGATAAAGTGAACTTTCGCGGAACACAATCTTAAACATGTGCAGTGGGCGAAAGGTCTACAAAAAGTGGTGAGGTGGTTTCTGGACGCAGACGATAACGCAGGTTCCCAAAGCAACCTAATTATTACTTTTTAGTCCATTTACAATGTTCCTTGAAATTTGCATGCGAATTCATTCCGTGGTATTTGCATGAAGTCGACAAATTAACAAGCAAAATATGCGAAAAGAATTAATCTCCTTTATCTCTTTTGTGCAGGTAATAAAGTTTTTGTAAAAGATCAAGCTCAAGGGGAGGGTTTAACCCCAAAATCTCCCCTTGCGTACGCCCTTGGTTAGACTACAAAGAATGTCTGCTTCATAAGTGTTGTTGTTGTCATCCTGATGGGCAGTGGCCAGTGTAGTTTCCCATCCATCAGGATTTTGGAAGAACTTAGTACGACCATGACCACAAGAAATATGGCTTGTGACGTTTATTTTTGCTGGCATGAGGCGTTTGTGAGTTTACACAAAAGTTAATCCTGGACAGCATCTATTGCTTGATCTTTCACGTAGGTATCGTTTTGATTGCATTTCACAGTTAATCCAAGAATATATCGTACTTTCTTGCCATCGGTTTCCTATCGGTGCACGAATATGCAGTAATGGCATTTCCAAATCCATGGTATGCATCATGAATCGCAATAAATACAGCATAATTGGAAAGATCTGGGCAAGTGCTAGACCGAATCTTGCGCCTAAGCGCTTCATGACGGCAGTGCGAACTTTTGCACTTCGGTGACATTCCAAAGGAAAACACATTTCACATTTCATTGCCGAAACGTCCATCGCCGAAACGGCGGCGCTGAACTGTCCCATTCCGACCGAGAGGGACCGGTTGCGACCCAGCACTCCCTGCGCAACTGTGTTGATCATCTGGCAGCGCTTTCTCACCCATGTGCAGTTCAACACCAGTAGTTGAAACTGGACAGTAACAAATCTTTTTCAACAATCGAGGTGCAACGACTCGAGAGAAGCCTCCGGTTCCTTCGATGCCCTGGCGGCCTTGCACTAATTGGTTGTTTCCTGTTGCAATGCTAATTATCGACAAATAACACCAACTCAACTTTCCGTCAATTTTTAGCATCCATACCGGAGATCTAGCAGTCAAAATAAATATATATTGATCATTTATTCATTCATTCGTTCAATTCATTCGAAAAGAAAACACACAAAAAAAATAAACAAGATAAAGAAGCAAACGCACAGAATAGAAACACAGTAAAAATCATGTTTGCATTTTGCCGGGGTGCCTAATATAACCAGCTGGTTTTCTAATTAGATCCCCCACTGTCCTACTGGTGAGGTATAGTGTTACATTATATCAATAACGTTTAATAAGCTTGGTATCATGTGAATGGATTATGACAAAGGTTAATATTGGTTTAGGAGGTATGTTTTGTATTTTTTTAAAGAATAGAAAGGTTGTACTTTTTAAATTTGTATTCAAAGACTCCCAAATCTAAACTCCCATATAAGGACGAGATTTTTGTTCAGTAGTCAATCTTTTCCTTGGAACTATATTGCCTAGTATTATATGAATGTATATTATCCAACTTTGTGAATAAATTGTTGAAAACAGATGGTAAACAGCCATGCTTGAACTGATGCATCAATTTAGCTACATTCAACTCAAAATGTCATAAAGATTGAAACGTTGGCTTTGTGCGTACAGTTTTTCAGCATTTGCTCTACATGAACTAAATGTAATCAGTCCTTATAATTTTATTGTGTATTGTTTTTGTTAATTTAAGTATGGATGGTGAGGATGATCCCCAACTGCTTATTGCATACTGAAGATGAGAGTAGACTAGACTATAATACACTGTTATTAAGGTATTAATGGGAAGANANTGTCTAAGCCTCGAAAGCGCTTCATAGGCTTTGGATATTTGTTTTTTTACTTGAGCTATGTGCGAGCTCCAGGATAGCTTGCTGTCTGATACTACTCCCAAGTATTTTGACATTTCCAACTATCGATATATTATGATCGTTAATGTCACTGACTAAACAATCGTCAGTATTTTCTAAAACACATCAGTGTACGAGTATGTATAAAAACTGAACAAAACCAATCAAATGACATGGCTCTACCAAAAAATTCTTTTTGGTTGGCCTGATGACATTTGCAGTTGATCTTCACAACGTAGGACTCCAGCTGTCCATAAATACTTTTCTGCCTTTTCAACCGTTTGGTGTTGCTATTTGCTCAAAGTCGCTGCCGGTTGTTTTCACCAAGTTGTTGAGCAGTTTACCATTTGGTCAGTATTGTAACAATGTGCCATTGTGAAATTCCTTATTTTTTTAATTGCAGTCATTTTTGCCTGCTGATCTACCTCTTCCGTCTGTCGGTTTGCAGGCTTGAGATTTTGTCCCACCGGAATAGTGCAATGTTACTTTCTAAAGAACACATGACACCAACTATTTACCGTCACAGAAGAGCTGTAAAAATTATGATCATGGTATTTGCTACGTGGTTGATGGTACTGTCGTTGCAAAAACACCCACAGGTTTTACATGCACGGTTAAAAGTGCTTCACTTAAAAACTTCACAGCTGAAACGTATTTCCGCACGGCGAAGCACTGTTTTAAGAATCGAAGCAACAAGTGTTTTTTCTCAAAATGCAAGCAGAGCAACGTAGTTGTAGGCTTTTTTTTATCGTCAGTTGAATTTGTGTGTGGAAAATGTAGTATACCTCGAAAAGTTTGCGAACATTTTTGGCACTGTCTCCAGTACCCATCGCCGGTATGCATCCTTCGCACTGTAACTGAGTGATAGNGGATGATTGATGACAGCTGCTTTACACCTGCGCCCCGGGCGGTTTACTGCAACCTTTCGTGCACGTACAAATCAGCAAATTCTAATTGTAGGTTTTTTTTTCAGACGACACTGACGAAAATGTCGAGACCGCTGAAAAACAGCTGCTTTACACCTGCGCCCCGGGCGATTTACTGCAACCTTTCGTGCACGTACAAATCAGCAAATTCTAATTGTAGGTTTTTTTTTCAGACGACACTGACGAAAATGTCGAGACCGCTGAAAACGGATCAGATGAATCACCTGGAAAAGAAACAAGTGGTACGTGGGAGTGTTTTCCATTAGTCCTTAATTTCTGGCATAAATTCAAAATAGCTCACTTTATTGAAAGACGGTGCATAGATAAAAAATAAGGGTCTTTTTATCAATAGTATGTTTTGACTCACGCTAGATGCTAAAGATTTTGATTGTACTCTTTTGAAAAGCGAGCTGACTTGGATAAATTAATCCGAAACCAGAATTTGGCTTGAAACTTAATGAAACCATGTACTGCGAACGTTCAACAATGTCGCATTCAGCTCCTGCTAGGCACTAGTTTTTTTTCAGAAAAAAGGGCGTTGATATTCTGTCGGACTTGCAGGTGCAGACATTGATGCTTCAGGCATTAAATTATTTAGATCTGCTGCTGTGCGACTCTATTCCGGAATGTGCTTCTTCGCAGTACAGCGCCTAGATTCCGGTAGTGCCAGCTGGTGCGCGTGCTTGGCTTTGAAAGTAAACGCAACAAAAATACGTTATTTCTAAGGTCTCGAAAGACACATTTTTTCAAAATGAAGGTGGCAAGTAATCGACTGCTTTTACCGTTCCTTTCTTTACATTTGTATTCTCTCATGTTAAAGGTGTTTTAACGGCAGTTCTAACTTTTGCATTCACTTATTCCGATGACTTTCTTATGATAATTGTGTTAAAGTTACTTGAGATCAATCTGCGATTTCAAGTTTTTATAAGCAAAAGTGGAACATAACAAAACCGCAAGTCCGTCTTGCAGAGAAACAGTCGCTCAACATTGCTTTTTATCATTCCTGAAAATAACCGAGCGTGCACTTGGTCTTTTGCTTTCTCTACAGGTTATTTCCTTCCACTAGCCCCTAAAATAAAGAGATGTAAGGAAATTGGTGTCATCTTAAGATTAGTAATTTTCATATCGTGGGAAGTGCGTTTTGATGTAAAACATGGCTTCTGAAAAAATTCCCGCAAAACTTGGCCGAAACGATTCAGTGCTGATTGGTACAGACACGGCCTACTTAAGATATCTTGAGTAGGCCGTCGCACAGATATTGTTAAAATGGCCGTCAAAATTTTTCAACTCACAAAACACCTATTGGATGAATTAATATTCGAGCAACGCAAATACGTCGATACTTCAAAAAATCTTCGGCTTCGTTCCCAGTTATCATGTATTAAATTCACAAGTTCGATTCCGAATTTCATTCTGATTACAATCACGATCTGCATATAATTTGAAAGATTCGCGCTCAAAATTCATACCAAATTTATGTCCCACCAAACATTTTCTTCGAATGCAAAAAATCTGACACGTGTTGTTTCGAAGTTCAAAAATCCTTTGAAATAGTAAAAAAAAACACAGCTGTCCATTTGAACCTCTGTCTTTGCTGCGCGCTCCTTTTCAACGAACATCACCAAACATTTCTCGCAGCTGACTTCGCGGCTCCTGATGAGGGCGAAGGCAGGGACTCTTCCCGATTCCTCTACGCTTGCAAGCTGTGCTCACGACAGAAGCTGTTCTTCAGGCGGAAAGATGAGCTGAGGCGACATCATCAGGTAGCGGCCTGCAAACTACCGCGGGGTTGGAGCTGTCGTGAAGCATGTCCGAACGTTTGTATTGGGAGTGCTGCACGTGGTAGCGGTTGCTGAGGGCTGAAAATTTGTTTTTCCTGAGCCAGTAGTTTTACGTCTGCGCCACTGGGGTCGAGAAGCCAATTTCGACATCAGTTTGTTTGTTCAGCAAACGGATTTTGAGGACAAGGTTCAAGACGCTCTAGTTAAGCCTTGGACAACGTGTCGCGCTGTTTAGGAGAATCTTAGCGCAAAATTCTTTTTGCTGATCGTATCAGGTATGTGCAATAAGCATCACGCCACGCACACGCATGCGAGGAAGTTAACACATTGCCAGGCTGGGGATGAATGTCAAATGTAACTTTGGCCACATGTGTCAGGGTTGCTGTTCCGGCGCCACTGTCTTACACAACCTTTTTCAATACTGCTTGCTGTTGTTGAAGCTTTCATTTAAACCCTCATGACAACAAATACAATACGTATGTTATATGTCATTTACACAATCGCCTGTTTTATGCGGTATTGCAGCTCGTGTGTCGTCTTCGGGAACTTGACATTTGTTTGAAGTAATTTGTTGTAAAGTCTTTTGCTTTGCCTTATATTTGAGTAAGAAGTCGATTGAGCTGTTGCTTTATCTTGGCAACATTTTTCGGGAATCTTTTGCATATTCGTTATTATTGCGACGGTTTGTCGGAGGTGCATAAAAATGAATTTGCTGCATTTCATGAAACATAGGTTAAAAACGAAAACTTGCCTAAAAGAGTGTGATTAGGTAAGAAGTTGATGAAATACCGCTTAGTAAGAGCAAAAACTAACAAAGAATGATGTTTTGAAACAAATTTAGTACGAGGAGTAAGGGACAACCATGCATGGTTATCATGAAAATGTTTTACACTTTGTTGTTTGTGTTTTATATGTCGCAGTAGCTGTTTGACTTCCGAATATACGTAACCTTTATCTCTGCTTTTGGAAAAAACATACACAGATGTAGAATAAAAACCGTTGTTGCTTTTTTGCATTGTGATTTTTTATGAAAAAGTCGTCAAAATGTGCCACATAAAGGTTTATAATAATCGTTTGCACGCCATCCAGTCACAAAAACACCAAGGTATTTTTCAAATACCATATTTCCAAACCAAAAAAAGTATATTCGCTTTCGCGCCAAGTCATTAGTTGCAAACAAACTTGTTTATCGATAATAATCGTACCTTAAAGAGAATAAAAGTTATTATTCCAAAGTGTTTTCCCGTTGTTTGACGGTGTTCGGCCCAACAAAGCCTACGCACTGATGATGTGTTTTGTGCTCTTTGTTAATTGCAACAGGCGCTCCGAAAAAACACGAAAGTTTGCAAAATGAAAAATTCTTTGGTTTGCTTTTTTGCGGACTTTAAAGAACCGAAAAACGTTTTTCAAAAGTATTAAAACTCTTACTGATCATTTTATTTTTTCACAAGCTGGAAACGACAAAGTTACCGAACCCCACCTAAAAAACTTACCTGTGTTTGCAGCGCGCTCGACCCTGTGCTTCGTTTCTCCTGCTTCACGTTTACTCGCATCGGACTTTGTCAATCTGTTAAACGTTGTTCTGTTTCCGATCGGGCGCAGCTGAAACACGGAAACCTGGTCCGAAAAATGATGAACGTCTTCAAATGCGATTCGTGCGAACGCTCGTACCCGACACGTCACGAGCTGCGACGTCACCGACGGACCCACTCGGGGGAGCGTCCTTACGCTTGCCGCTTCTGTTCTAAACGTTTCCCGACCTCGACCAACGCAAGAAGGCATGAGAGAACCCACAGCGGTCAACTCTCTCACACTTGCAAGGTAGGAGTTGTCTGCTTCCGTCAGAATTAACCCGTTGACTTTGCAATCCCGCCTGGTCGGCCCTGTTGAAATAAGATGAACATCTCCCGTACGGTTGGAAAAATTAATGTAGAGCTCGTGATTATTAAAGTGCAGAAAATGGAAAGAATGTTGCCCGACCTAGTCTGGGTAAGTGAACGTAGTTGATTAGATTCTGGACGTTTTTTGTCGGCGCGCGGTTGAAAATTGTGTGAAAAAATCTCTTTAAAATCTCGCAAGCCCTGAAACCTTTTGTGAAAGGACTCATCGTGCTTAAAACACCTTCGAAACGCTATGAAATCCATCGACTAGCAGGTACAGCCTTCAGTATAAGCGGTGCTTGTGTGAAGCACGTTTGATAAACAATAAATATTTCCTGCGCTTGGAAATTTGGCGCACCTAAAGTTAAATGCATCGAATCTGACGCCTGGTTTCTTCTGTCGTCAGATTTGTCAAAAAGGCTTCTTGCAGAAGATTGACTTGGTCAAGCATCTTCGGTCTGTGCACAAAATGAAAGTGACACAAACAAAAGCCGAGCGCGCTGCTCGTAAGGTAATGGCATGACTTTGGATGTTTGAATCTTTGTGTCGAGAAAAGTGAAGGTAACAATCATGGGCGTCGGAAGAGGGGGCAGGGGGTTAAAACCCTCTCGATTTGGAAATTTTATTTTTTGCTGTTAACTTTTTGGTAGAAAAATGTTTTTCTCTCAGTTCCGGAGTTAGTAAAATGATCTTTCACCAATGTTGACCCCTCTGGAAACAATCCTTTGGCCACCACATAGAAAATCCGCTAATGACCCCCTCACTGGAAAAAATCCCTCCAACGCCCATGGTGACAGCTGTGTCATTTACTCCTAGAAATGAAGTGTGTATAACCATAAGTTTTATTTTGCAGCATTCTAAATATTCCTAATCGTATGTGATAGCATAGCACCTCTTAATACATTTTGCACGTACTTGATGAAAACCATACTTTCACCATTTTTGTCCATTCTTTTGAGCTACCTTCTTACCGTTTATCTGCAGTAACATGTCTAAAATCGCAGTGACTCTGAATTTTAAAACGTAAAATTTCTTTTACATTTATTTGTTTAACGTTACATGAAAATAAAACCACCAGGTCCAACGGTACTTTGAAAATTGTGTCGTTATCGTAACATTTGCTTTACATTTTTTGAATCGGGTTTTTGTTATCAGATCCAACAGCTCCTAGATCCTAAATGTTTGCAAGCGCAAATGTGAAATGATTGGTTGCTTCCGCGTCTAACAACCTGTGGTATAACACACTTCGAATGCTCTCCTGTGATTTAACCAGTGTGCTTTTTTTGGTTCTGTTCCTCCATGACGCCCTCGCTTGTTTGAACGCACGTAACATTTTTTGTTTGAGATTAAACATGAGGTCTGTTGAAATTGCCTGAGGCTCTGTTTCCAGCACACAGGCAAGTATTAAAATACTCTGTTTGATTTTCGTTTGGTTTCGTTTCACCAGAAACTTTGGAGTTCTGTTGCATCAAACAACATCTCGCCATAATTGCGCCATAAACGTTTAAATACCACAATGCGCTCACAATCGCATCATCAGCCATCTTCGGCATGGTAACCGCAACGTGAAGCGGAAACAGCAATGCACGCATTTAGCAATCTAAATTGTTAATTCAGTGACGTCAGCCGGAATAATTAGGCCGGATAATGTTCTTTTGCGCAACAGCACTTGCAAGCTTTCGTAAACCTCGGCTGCTTTGAAAAAAAAGTAGATCCAAGAACATGCAAACTCTCACCCTCGAAAATCGCATTTCGAATCCCCGAAAATCTTGTTTTGGACCCCCAGGGGTCGGAGAACCCCCGGTTGGGAACCACTTTGATAGTGTATGATTGCATTCAGTTTCGCAAATATTTTTGAAATGAATCGCGAAAATCGGTCTACTTCAAACAAAAAAAATATCACGAATCAGCGCCGTTCTATGCCAATGGCGTAAAGACACACACTGTGTTCTTTTCAAACGCCGTGTATTGAGTGTCCAAAACGCTTGATGCTACTTGAACCATTTCGGAACCCTTGAACCATTATGCGCAGGATCGAAAGGGCGCCACCGCAAACAGCAATGCAGCAAGCAGTTGCTCAGTTGTCACGCACTGCAAAAGTCCGGTTCCTGACAAAAGCAACACTTTTGAAGAAAACATCGACTTTGCTGCTTACCTGAACTTGGACCGCTTCGAGAAAGGTTCCTTGATGGGCGGCCAACCTCTGGAAGCATCGCCTCTTAAATCAAGCAGGTTCGAAATTGTTTTGTGATTGTTGTTAATAAAGCGTGGTAACGTGTGGAACACCGCCAAAAATAATGGCCATGTTTCTGCCATATGCACTTTACCAAACGAAAGAGCTCCACTTTTTACATAATGGGCATTACTCAAGATAACCAATTTTAGTCAAATTTTTATCCATTGAGTACAAACTGGGTGCTGCGGACGTTGCAATAATTTGATTTTCGGAACGTTAGCAAATTGCATCGATTTGATAAGATTGATAAGGAAATATTTGTACTTTTTCTAACGGTTGTATCGTTCTAGATTTTACATAACGTCACTCTACATGTCTGTTTTTCACTTTCGGTCTTGCAATGGCTTAATGAGCTCAATAATGTGTCTCCCACATTGATGTTCCAAATGCAAAGCAACTACGCAAGATAATGGTTTTCCGTCAAATCCAAAATTAAACGATTGAAAAAATTTGCAAACTTTCTTGAAACTGCACCGGATGTACGGTAACTTACAATAGCTTTTTTTTAGTTGTAGCCTGCTTGTTGGTAATTTGGGCGATGATGGGATAGAAACGATCCTTGCAAATTTAAAGCTACAAGAAATATTACACGCATGTTGCGTTTATGCTGCATCCACAAATGTTCCCACGAAACTGCAATGCAAGAACGATTTAAACGCTTGAGATTTTGCTCGACGGAATCGGCTGAAACTAAAAAACAGCAAAACCTCGTTGAGCGCTGTATCGCCTTTGCTCGTTTTCTATTTTCATGAACAACTTCTCTTTTATCCTAAAACTTCTCCTCACGAATGACTTTCAGTGCTTCTCTTGTTTCCAATAGTGACCATAAATGCGATTGGTTGCGGCGCTTCACTGAACTTGTTGTTTTTTTTTCTCTTTTTTATGCATCCGCTAAGAAGAACTACATAGTGTTAAAAGTTCGAATGATGGACCTTAAATTACGAAGTTCAGGTTCGGTTTC
>JGI24022J15233_10007175_pt1 | contig 12237 bp, 7 predicted proteins | sample Ectturendosymbi2_FD_15233 | JGI IMG/M metagenome (IMG submission 15233)
AGTTTCATTTAGTGCTTGGTTGCAGAATCGTAGTGGAGGATGAAGAGATGGATTATTTGTAATGGTAAGAACTTCAGTTTTTGCAGCATTAAAAGTATCTTAATTCTTTCGTATGGCAACGATGAACTCCACAGTTGCAGGCACTTGGCTTTTCAATCAACAGTATGGTTGCCAGATGGCCGGTATTTCACCGGCCTGGCCAGTATTTTACTGCTAATTTACCAGAGGCTGGTTAAAGGCCGGTATTTTGAAAATCAGTATCTGAAGCCGGTATTTTGAAAATAAATAATTTTCCGTAACTTCAAAAAGAGCTAACGCAGACTTTCTCAAATTATCATGGCTCTAGTAGTAAATCTTGTCAGGACAGTTCCCTCAGCGAAGTATATTTGCTGCTGTTGACGCAATCCATGGTGCGATTGTCACGTCACACACACACCGACATGTAATGAGTAGGGCAACCAACTTTTTGACCTAAAAACGTTTAAAGTTTGACTTTATAATTACCAATTTTGACTTTATTTTGACCTATCAATTTCCTGCTTTTGCAATGGAAACGCGGAATACAAAGCATCAAAGCGATAGGTTAAATGTCTTTTTCTTTTGAAATGAAACAAATATCAAAAGTGTGAAAGACCCAACGAAACTAGAGGTAACAAACCATAGACGAAAATCAATCCAAACGCACAAGAAAAATATGAAGTGTCAATAAATCTCCTGAAGTCACTGTGAACGTTTTACATTGTTATAACTTAAACAGCAAGTACTATCACGCCTAGTGCACTTTAATTAGTCCAGTAATGGGAAAACCAACATTATTACGTCAAAAGTCGAAAAAAATTCAGTAATATGTCAAAATTTCAACTAAATTTGAAAAAGCACATCAATATCTGTTGTTGTAGATTTAATAAGATATCGATAAAGAGAAAAAATATGTGCTGCAAGAAACTTTGACCTAACGATAAATTTGGTCTAATGATAAATTTAACTTTTTTTGACCTAATAACTTTAGAGCCGCTGATGGTATCAGCGTGAAATTTGGTTCGTGGATGTTTCATAAGCTTTGAAAAAGGTGGAAAATGTTTGACTTTATTGACTTTTGGTTGCCCTAGTGATGAGCCAGCCAAAATACACTGCAGACCCGATATAACGCGGATGTCGGGACCCATAACATCAGACCGCGTTATAAGTGAGTCGCGTTATACCGAGGTATTTTATTACGTAACAAATGGTATACACTGTATACTATACAGTCATGACCAAGAACGTATATTTCCATGACAATGTGATGTTTATACTAAAAACGAGTCTAGGGATGACTGTTTCAGTGCTTGTCTATTCTTTTTCCTTGCGATCTCTCTTATTTCTTTCAAGTGTGGGACGTGGATCTTGTCCACGTTCTGACACTCTAGCCACTGCAAGGCTCTATCGATCGCTGCTGTGGCACCACGTGGTTTTTGTGGAGGTGCTGGTACGTCATCATCTTCCTCAATATGATCTATATCGGTAGCATCCTCATTCGTAGAAACATTGAGAGCACTTGTCGCAATATCATGGTTTGTAAGGCATACATACGTCGGACAGTCGTCAATGATATGTATCCATTCATGTTTATCTTCAATCCCCATCTTTCTGAACAACTCTTCGCAATGCTCTACGTCAGTATCAGCCTCAATTTGATTAGACGCAACATCACGATCTGATTCGTTTCCCTCACCTGAAAATGCCCCTGCTAACCCTCGGTACCAACATTTCTGAATTGCTTGCGCAGTGATTGAATTCCAAGCTTTCTCTGCCAAGTCGAACATTGAGCTGAGGGTCAATCCTTTTACACACTTGACTGAAACTTGCCCAACGGTCTTTACGGGGATATACCTAACATACGTCATACGTGGTCTGGATTGTGACAACACCGTGTGCCACTGCGCATTTTGAGATGTTTAAAATAATTTACCTAAAAGTACTGTATCGCAGCAAATCAGTTATGAAATCCGGGTCCATACTCAAACGGCGTTATATCCGATTCCGCGTTATATCGGATCGCGTTATACCGGGTCTACCATATACGGGCAAATTTTAATTGTGACGTAACAATACTGATTGAATCTCTGTTATCCCTGTGCCGTTTAAGAAATACGACACAGCTTAGATATGGCACTGTTGACAAAATGACCGGTCTTTTCACAAAATGCATCTGGCAACCCTAATCAGCAGCGCGCTTGTTCAAATCCATACGCATTCGATTGTTCCAAGTTGCCTCGGAAACGTCTCCCGCGCCGCAATCCCGTTCCGAGTATCGCAGTGCTGAAAATAAAGACACATGATGTTGGAATAAATGGACACATTTCGGCCCCAACACCCCCCCAAAAATTGCCTGCGACTACATCTATGAAAAGAAGGCATTTCATTTATGGGCATTATTAATTGCACACTGAGGGAATCGAGTATATTGCAGGGCGCCTGCTTCAAATCAATTGAGTCCATGCCAAGAAAATAGAGAAAAGCTTTTGTTGCTTTTCTCTACTTTCTTGGTTCTTTTCATAGGTGTAGGTAGAGTCCATGCCAAGCAAGTACGGAAAAACTTTTGTTTTTAATTTTAATTGCAATATTTAATCAGCTTGTTGAGTACTGCATATATGTGCAGTTGAGCAGGCAATGTTGTGAGACTCACGGCAGTGCCGTGGCAAGGCAGCCTCGCACCCCCCGGTCGGGGGGTGCCGACCATTCGTAGGGGCTCCACAATATATATTGTATTAGTAAGTTAGAGTCGCCTCTCTACCCTTGACTTTTACTCTTCTGGTTTTTGCTCTCAATGCAGAGCCGGTAGGTTAAGGATGTAATATCGTGATTCGTTGATTTCGAAAATGAATTGCGGACGTTCGGACACTATAGCAGTTTTTGTAAAGTTGTGGTTGCGTCAGAACAAAGTCAATTGTTAATTGTTAATATAGTCTTCACCTTTGCCACTTAACTTCGCTCTTGTGCGTTGAAATTCTCGGGGAAATTTACGTCATAATGAATGTGCTTTGGAGTGTTGTTCAATCGCTTTGTAGTTGCGTACAGATAGAGAGACTACGTTTCTTGTTCAATGTTAAAAACATTTTCGTAAAAGCTGCTTAAGACAGGTTATGTAAAGTTGAAACGAAGAAAGGCTATTGTGTCAGTTTATTACATATATGTATGTGCAGACTGTGTTAAGACAGTCTAATTTAAAGTTTCGACCAGAAAAACCGGAGATAATCTCGATAAGTTTTATGCCCGCTTGCTCGATCTTAAAAAGCCTCTTCAGATTTAATGTCACTTGCTATATGTCATGATGAAGATGGATGGTGTCAGATTCCAATAAATTCGTTCTTATTAGAAGTGAAGGCAGAGGGAGTGTTGGTAAGCAGTTTGTTCTACGCACTGCTTCCACCTATCAGCTTTTGGTGAAAGCACCAAGTTCATTACATTGAGACTGGCTGTTAAAATGATGAGGCTGTACAGCGAACACCAGGTGCTCTGTGATCGTCGGGATGCAAATCACAAGCATTTCACATATTGTTGCATACCGGGGGTGTGCAACCTTTATTACTGAAGGGCCAAACGCAATTAAACAGATTAGACCGCGGGCCACGCCTTCGTTTCACAGTTCACACAGGCTGTCAGTGTCTAGTACTAGGGACCGGCATAAAAACCCACTTTGTTGTATTGCATTTGGCCCGCGGGCCGCAGGTTGCACACCCCTGTCGTATACTGTAGTTGATGCAAGTACGGCAACTACATCAAACAGGTAAATCACATCATAAATATTTTCCCATCACATCACAAGAAGAGATATTTGGTTGATGATAACAACTAACAAGTGATACGGTTAGTTTTCACTGATTATTTTGCATTGGCAATTCATTAGTTAGTTTCTCCTAAGTTGTACATTATTAGTTAATCTTGGTCAGGTTTTGAAATACCTCTGCTGAAGAGGCTAATTTGCAACTGGATCGAAAAAGCACACATCTGCCTGAATGCTTGCTGATATTAAAGGGCCCCATCTGGATTTTTTTCGGGGGGGAAACAGCCTTTCACACGGCTCTGGCTCACGGTATAGTCATAACATGAATAATATGATATATCCCATGTATACACGCATGTCTTCAGAGAAGGAAACAGCTTAAGGCCTACCTCAGCTAGGAGTGAGGTTATTTGCTGACAACAACAGCTGGAATGTGAATCGAACGCAAAACGTCAGAAGTGTGAGGCAGATGCTCATGACTACTGAGCCAGCTGGCTTCTGACAATGTTGTTGCACAGACTAGCATACGTTGTCTCAGCTGGGTTATTAAGAACCAAGTTTCAGTTAAGAACCAAATTTCAAGTAGCAAATTTTCTAAATTCAAGTCTATGGCAACATGGTAGAGAAAAATATAATGTACCAACAGCTAAAGAAAATTTAAAAGGAGAAAGTTTGCTTCATGAAAGTTTTTTGGGCAAATTTGGGGAAATTTGGGTCTATTATCCTTAGCACCGCCAAAATTGTCTTCTCCTACACCTATGATTTTATCTATATTCTGATTACTATACAAAAAAGTTATACAAGTTTCGACGAAGGCCCCAAAATCTAGGGGCCCAGATGTCGGTCTACGCACCCCTGGTAAAATTTCTCTCAGAGGCCCTGGTAGAGTCCATGCCAAGCAAGTAGGAAAACGCTTTTGTTTTTCATTTTAACTGCAATGTTTGGATGAACACATTTTTCCATACAGTTTGCTCCGCGGTGCATACATGTGCTGTTGAACAGACAATGTTGTAAGACTCATGGCGCAGTCATAATTGCTTATATATAATATCAGGGTTTTTTTTAAGGAAAATGTTAGGTACCCGGTATGGATCTGCAGGGACCCGATTTCTCTGATTCTAGGGACCCGATTTTGTCTGATTCTAAGGACCCGATGATAAATTTCTCTGATTCTAGGGACCCGAATCGGGTCCCTAAAACACCTTTAAAAAACCCTGGTAATATGATACATGTCACATAGCTCATATCACATATATGTCTTCAGAGAAAGATGCACCTTTACGCCAGTGATTTTCAACCTGGGGGTCGTTTGCCTTTTTTGTAGGATCGCCAAACCTTTTACTAAAAAATTTTCATGATTATTTCTATATTTTATATTTCGTATACCGTACGGAAACACTTTTTCGTCGTAGCCAAAATAATAGTAGGATCACCTGGCAAAAATGGTAGCCTATTTTTTCATTCAAATTTTTTAAAGTGTGATTATGACCAGCGGCGTGCAAAGGTCTGGTGATGCCCGGGTCGACTGCTTGATTGTATTCCCCCTACCAAAATCTAATATTGATAGCAGTGACGTATGGTGGTCAGTGTAACTTGATATACGCTGTTTGTGACGTAACAATATGACGTCATACTCACGTTTGCAAACCAACGATTTGGAGAAATTTGTTGACACAGCATGCATATTATTCTACACGCACTCTCCTTACTCGTTGTTGAACAACGTGTCACTGTAATGAGCATAATAATCAACGCTCCAAGTTAGGAGACAGGAGCAAACTACAGCATTCAACGCTGAGACAGTGTAGTTTATAAGTGCAAGTATTTCCGGCAACGCGTTAAAACAGGGGTGTCAGAAACACTCAGTGCAACGTCAGCGCAGTTCACAACTGCAAAAATAAGGCCGTGCATTAAAACAGTGGAGTAAAATACTCTCAACGCTACGACAGGGCACTTCACAAGTGTAAAAACATCAGGCTGCGCCAATGTCTCGTCGAATAGCAGTCGAGCAGAGACGGTTTCTGCCCGGGATGGCGGACACGCAGGGTTGACAGTTTGAAACTTGCTAAACTACACAAAAAATAAGAATGCGCATAGTGTACACAAGAAAACTTTTGTATTATATTATATGGCTGGTATGTACAACTATTGAGGGCAGAACAGATACGTGCTTGTGTGAGCCATCATCATCAATCCCCCTGAGCTTCCAATTCAGTGATGAAGCTCGAAAGGATGCACATATTGCAAGCAAACACAGGTGTGCTGCTGTATTAGGGCGCACCCAAGGGTGCCACATCAAAATACGAAACTGGAAAGTAGTGATGCATCATAAAGTCAGCTAAATCAAGCAAGTTGAAATAGGACAGTTATGAAATTTGGCTCGGAAAACCAATCAAACGCCCATAATATCTTTCAATTCTTTTTTGTGATTTATCTTTGATTGCATGATCTGGAAAAAGTCACGTTACTATCAGTTTGATTGGTTGTGCGCCGCACACCTAGAGTATAGGTTACTGGTATTAAAGAATGTGGGAATTACTAGAATTTGAGCACGTAAAAATTGTGTTGACAAGAAAACAAGTTCCGAAAAATAAAATCCATGCAGCCTATAAAATCCACGCCCTCGCAAATAAAATCCACGCCATCAATCATCATAATTCGTTAATCATCTTTAGCACGGCCGCGAAATCTTATATTTTAAATTATATGTGGACGCTACATGAGCTTGTAGCCCTTAACCTGCACCAGGAAAACCCATCTAGTTTACAGCATTTTAATTTTTGTAATTTCACTCTTTGGATGCCCCGGGCCGTCGCTAAAGATGATCATGGAGCCGGAGTGCCGGAGTTTGCATTTTAGGCTGGAGCAGGAGTCGGAGTTAATATTTTAGGTTCGAGCAGGAGCTGGGGCCGGTCTCAACCTAAAGGTCTGTGCAGGAACCAATCAAATTTTTAAGGGACCTATTAGAATTTCTGTAATGTTGCTTGTTGTAGTCAAACAGAATGGAATTAATTGAGACGTGTTTTCTGACCAGCGTTGTTATATATCACAAAAGTGTGACACTGGTTGGGAGTACCAAGCATTTCACCACTAATGATCGTTTCAAAGTAAACTGTAGTGCCTACGCAAAATACAGCGAGTGACAATGCAGTTATTCGGAAATTTAGGAATCCATGCCATAACTATGAGAATGTTGGGTTAATGATGTGGGCAATAACACAAGACACATGACAAAAAGCAGTGGTTAACAAAACAGACTATAGAGAAGTAACAGTGTGCTGAAATGACCTACAGGCCTAGTGATATGATTTGACATGTTAGAAGCAATGTACAGTAGCACAGTAGGCCTACAATATTTATTCGCATTGTGCAGATTTCTAGTCTAGCCACCGCATTCATAGGCCAACCTCTGCTCACATTTTGGAGCCAAACTGAACAAAGTTGGATGTTTGCCCTGATAGTTGCAGCTTTAAAGATAAACTATATTGTTTTGCATCTCTATTGCCTATAATAAAATTTAAAGGGTTTGCAGTTAAGTTATGCGTAATGTTCATCTTGTTAATTTTTTTGTAGGATTTGCTTGCACATTCATGGAGTTTTGTCTGAGCACATGGTTTCAATATTTGTGTACAGGTAATCAGCTCCTGACCTAGGAGATTTAAAACGAGTCTTTTGTAAAAATTGAAAATTTACTCTCAATTCAAATAATTTTCATCTATCTGGTTAATTATTATTGAAGTCTGAACTACTTAACTAGTGTTTCAACGGTTACCACTTCATAACTTAAATTACAGTAGAACCTACAGTTTTAAAGATGTACATTTAATAAGCAGCGTCTATTTTGCCTCATGAGGCAAAAACTGTTCTGAAGTTATTTTGTCAGTTGATGTACATAGTGTTTGAAGTGATAACATGACAAGTTCAAAACACATTCGACAAGTTTGTAATGCATGACCTACATAGCTGACCGTAATGTGTAATTCAAGTGTGCGCAAGCTTTAAGTGGCTTTTTGCCGAAGTTGTGTAAAGAATTGGCTAAGCTAAGTCATGACTCTAAACCCCAACATGTTGTGTCTCTCTGTATTGTGCTTTGTCACGTGACCACTCCCACCATTTGTGTTCTACCAAAGACATAATAACCACGACATATATTTTGCCTCATGAGGCAAAATAGACACTATCTTTTTGATATCAGTTACTTGAAAGTTTTCGGAGTGTTAACAGGGGTCGGAGTTGATGTTTCAAAATTTTTAGGACTCGGAGCAGGAGTCTTAAAGCCAGAAGCAGGAGCGGCGTCGGAGTCTGAAAACTGTGACTCCGCTCATCTCTGGTTGACGGTGCTTTGACGATTATTACGCTTGATTGCCCACAATTACGCTTGCGTGAGTTTCTTGCTGTAAGTTCTGCTGTGTTTCAGAAGCCGCTCACCGACGGTTTGGCTGACGTGCTGAGATTCACCGACAGACTTTTTTAAAGTAAAGGTAATTGGTGAACCTGCGTTTTAAAATTCTGTCAGGTTTGGTTAACTAGACTAGTGCACCGCAATCTTTTTTCACTCACGGCACACTTTAACAACTTTCCAAAGTTTTGCGGCACACCTCGACCACTAATGTAAACAATACACTTCATGATTATTTTTAATCATTTGCGCTTGTTTTAATCAGAACAATCGCTGTACGTTACGCTCAGTCAGTGAAAGAGCAACTCGAAATTCTCGATCAACTTCTTTTAAGCATTGATCGTTTATCGTTTTTGATCAATAACAAAGATGAGAAACTTTGTTCACAGAAGTATGTACTGTGGTTGATGTTCTGATCTCTTTTCTTCGCATAGCAACGAAAAAATTCTCGAATTCAAGCCATTTGGTTTAACAAAGTTGACAATGTGGATACAGCCGTTCATCGTTTCTGACAATTCCTTTGGTAAAACTTTTATCATCAGAGCTTCCCTCAGGGCCGCAGCCACGGGGAGCATAGGCCTCCCAAATTTTGTTGTGCCCAAAAAAATTTGTTTTAACATACAATAAAAACAAAAGTCTTTCCCCCTGATGTATTTTCCCCCAAACTTTAAAACGTGACTACGGGCCTGGCTTCCCTATGTAAAAAGCAATGCATAATTTGAATGGCTGGAGTTTGATGTTTCACTAACGCAGCGAAGCGTCTACCTTCGCCAACCATTATTGCTTTACGCCAGGCCTACTATGTGGTTGTGAAAACTGCAATTTTCACATCACAAAAACCACACTAATGCATAGAGGAAGCCTAGATAGGGTTTGAGTTAGCGAACTGCACTGCTCATATTTTCTGATCAAATTGTTCTGCGGCACACCAAGCATCGTCTCGTGGCACACCGGTTGCTGAGCACTGAACTAGACTACGGCTTGAAGGAAAACGTGAAAAACACATTTATCTACCAAAACAACCCAGAAATGCAAAAAGACGCATGAATGCAAAGACATGAGGTAAAACGGTGATTAAAATACTGATTTACGTTTCGTTCCTTTTTTAATTAAAGTCTACAGCGTTAAATTTAACATTTGGACCACTTTTCTGTTACTCAAGACATTTTACATTAACTAACTAATAAAGCTGATAAGATACTCCGCTATCGACATGTCTCACTTTTCAGGCTTAGGTATATAGTAGCCGTTTTGCTGGCTTCTTGACAATGGTTGCTTTGCATTTTCCTTAACAGTCTTGGTTTTGGCAAGTTTCTTTTTTTTCAACATGATTAACAGGTAAAGATATTTTTCTAGTGATGCAGTAAAATGTGGCAAGCTGCAAATATGGCCATTAAATCATAAAGTATTGCAAACTCCGAGTTATCTAAGCCATCTTTGATGTTACGCCGACAATACCCGATATCAAGGATATTTATTAGACAAAAACACATGTTTAAGCTGTTGATATAGCTTCCAGGTTCCGACCTGTTTTTTTGCTGAGACGTTTTGGTCATCTGTTTCATATTAGTATTAAAATTAACCATAGCAACATTCACTAGTTTATATTTTCGGACATTATGACCGAATTGACTTAATTTTTGTCATTAAAAAAATTTTAGTCTATTACAGAAAAATGACCGAAAATAACCTAGATTCCAGCCGATCTTCAGGTACAAGATGAGCAAAATGTGAGGCCACAATTGCCATTGAACTTGGATCTTTTGTGAGATCTTGAGCACCAAAAGAATCCAAAATTCCTAAGCTTTAAATCCTTACTCCAATGCAAATTGTTTTTTAATTTCCATGAACAGGGCAACCAAAGAGTTTGAAAGTTCTTTTGTAAACTTTGTTTCATCAAATTCTATAGTTGGCCTCTGGGATAACAACCATTCACCCAAATGCAAACCTTTCACTTGTTTATATTACCATTTGTTATTCGTTGATGTTATTTCTGCTGTACGCGCAATTGCAAGGCTATCTGTACTGGATGGCAAGCAACCTACAGTATAGTATTTGATAATGATATTGATACGGGTGTAAAACCGACTGAAGACGTTGTGTTTCACCGATTTAAGTACTGTACTTTTTTCACCTGATGATCGCATGTGAACACTATAGACCAGAAGATGTGTTTATTTTACTATTATATTTACAATAACTCGTTGCCAATTTTTATTTTCAAAGAAAGACAGATTTCATAGGATTTTTCAAAATTGAACCCAGACACCCGGATGGACTAAAAAAAAACAAATCTGGGCGGAAAAAAACAGCAGTGGGAGCCCTGGTTATATTTATGAGATACTGCCAAAGTGCCAGCTAACACAGAACACATTCAAACATAAATTGCGTATTCAGTCTATAACTCTTTGTGACATCACCATCCTGATTGTTAAGCATCGTGTCGACTGATTTTCTTGCCTTGGGTTTGTTTTGCTTCAATATACGGCAGCACGGCCGCGAAATCTTATATTTTAAATTACATGTAGACGGACGCAATTCTCGTTATCGAAGGCCCGCATGTTTTTGATAATTTGTATTTTGTATTCGATGAACCTTGTCTTGAGCATTTTTAAAACTTTTTACTGCAGAGCATCTGGTAGCACCGTCGACTCTGTCAAGATCAATATTATACTGTGAAACAGGGCCCGCCTTTAGCCGATTGGACTGGTTGCTTCCAATCGGGCCCCGCACCAAAGGGGGCCCCGCGCTACGCCTACTAACTTCCGCCAACTTACACTTTCAATCGAAAGCGTTTGTGTAGTGCCGGCGCGGAGCCCACTACTATCGAAAATAAAAGCAAGCTGCACCGTTTTGTAACGCCATCAATCATCTTAATTCGTTCTTTAATCGTGACAATGGTCATTATTTTTCGGCAATTTGTACTGTGTTGCTTGAGTTTTTTCAGTAGCAGCAAGTTAAGGCAGAGAGGATAAAGTTTTGAAGTTGTTTTCTGTTTCAGTTACAATCGTTTCGTATTTGGCAAGTCCGTTTTCAGCAGTTGCTGCAAAATACGGTTCAATAGTTACTGCTGTTTCAAGAATTACCGCTATTTGTCTTCTGAAGGTTAAGTTTAGTTCGTAATTGAAAATGCGTGCTGCTTAGTCAGTCTTAAATTTCACTATCGTGGAGATCTGATATAAGGCAACCTGAAATCGGCGAAAATGTTTGAAATAAACCTAGTTTTAATTATAAATGACTATTTCTGATGTGCAAAAAATAACGGTTCCTTAAAAAAGAACTGAAAATTTCTTTAACCAATATTAACAGTTAAATGCTGTTCTTTTTGCTACTCATGTTGTTATTTCGTAGCATTTGCCACCAGGTTTCAAATCAAGCAAATAAATTAGTTCTTCTGGCGTTTTTCTTATTATTAGCCGACGTTTAGCCCACTTATTTAAGTGGGCTTCCTCAGGGCAGTGTTTTTAACCACATGTATTGTGCAACTTATTAATGACAAGAAACAATGAGCAGTATGACGTACAAAGGCAAAAACGCAAAACTGACCATAACGTTATAGGAATGGGTGACAGCAGGGCCGGTGCTAGGAATTGCAGGGCCCAATTAGAAGACTGATGGCGGGGCCCCACTCTATACATATGTAAAAGTCAATATTGTTTTGTGTAGTATGTTCGTCTTTAACCATAAAAAATAAATGCTTGACATAATAAAATGTGGAAAAACTACGAAAGCTTTTTGAAATATTTTAAAAAATAAACAATTACCAAGCACAGTACAATTACAGACAAAATGCTCAAATACAAGACTTTTAGAAAATGTATTTTCGGGCCTTTTTATTTGCAAAGTCTCTGAATACATTTTCAAGAAAAATGACTTTAACGACGCCATTTTCTATAGATGCCGGGGCATTCACCCAAGCTGATCAATAATTAAGATGCGTCTGTATAAAACCTTTCGCCATCATGAAAATTTCAAGTCCGACAGGCAGTCTGTTTCGGAAGTGAAATGAATCTATTTAACTTCACGTGACGCAGACCCGCAACCAGGGAGTGGGCAACCGGCAACTGCCCCC
>JGI24022J15233_10007180_pt1 | contig 12234 bp, 6 predicted proteins | sample Ectturendosymbi2_FD_15233 | JGI IMG/M metagenome (IMG submission 15233)
ATAGCAACGTAAATTATAAAACGACAATATCATCGTGCAAGAACGACCATATCATCGAGCTGCCGTAGTCACGAGCGTCAACGAAGACCGTGTTTTAAGCAGTGAGACCCATCGCGACAGTCTTCCTACCTCAGTTTGTTTTGCTACCCATTCTGGGAGGAGACAGCGCAGGGGGGTTTCTACGTTAGGAGATTTACAATCCACACATGAACAGCAGTTGTGCAAAGGCGTAGTTATTGGTTTAATAGAAAATCACCCCACACAGATCAAAAGAACATGAATTGTTTTGAGGAAGTCAAATGTGTTTGCTCGGAGATTGTTGGCATCTCTTCGACTAAACATCGTGGCCTTAATACTGTGGATCTGGGTAATCGGTACAAATTGTTAAACGTCCGCATTGAGCCAATATTGTCTTCTCTGCAGGAGCGGGGATACTCTTAAGTCGCCAGAAGGTTGTTTTATTTTGATGGTTCGTTGTGGGAAAAAGGTTGTGCACGTTGAGTGTGACTCACAGTGTGAGTGTGACGTTGACAAACGCCTCCCTGTCCTTTATGCAGAAATACTTTCCAAGATTAACTGTGAAGTACCCAACATAAACTGGTGATTACCTGCAAGAGGTTAAAGTTAATTAATCCACGATTATTTGAGGGAATTTTAGTGCAGATGTTGGAAAAACGCTGGTGCACGGGTGGCGGTGGGGGAAATCAGTAAACATGGTGGCACTGACCCACACGGTAACGGAAATCTTCTTATGCATCAGTGCCACAACAACGCACTGTGGATCACAAACACTTTTGGTAACATAGAGCAAGAGCCCGTACTGAATGGTGAGCAGTCCGGAGCCAAGTAACGTGGACATGTTAGATGATCGTATAACTGACGCGATGGTTGATATTATTTTACAAGCAAGTTTGAAATAGTCAGGTGCGATACCATGCAACACTTCGCACAAGCGGTAACGCTTCAAACTACATTATTTGCTTTCTTGAAGCCAATGAAGGCCCTTTGAAACAAGATTAACCTGAGAACTCTGACGAAAATGTGCTACAAGTCATGCAGCCGTGTTTTGTACGGGCTAAGAGGCGAAGTATTTGCGCAGGTGGCCACCCACGCAGCATATAATTGGCATGTAGTTCAATCTACAGGAAGATGTCATCAACGAATTATTTCGATTTGATGACAAAAGCCCTTCCTAATTCCATTGGCATATTTACCGAGTCGCAAAGGATTGCACAACAGTGCAACTAAGATTTTCACATTGTCAGACGAAGCCACAAAATCATCGCTCAGGTTAGTAGAATTTAAAATCCGAATTATTTTTTTGTTTGAAAAATTAGGATCAAACTATGATCGGCGAGCTACGCACGGACAAGTTCCAAAAGAATCTTCCCCCAAAAATCTGTTCACTAGAAAGTGAAAGCTCCATACCTAACAACACACTTCCTTTGACGTGTGGACGCAGCGTGACTTTAAGGACGCAACCGTAATATCAAGAGCAGAGCAGAGATGATTACTCTACTTTGCACCATTCGCTGTAACGTTGCAAACGCTCTGTTAAAATTCTCGGGCAAAACCCCTTTGTCAATTGCCTCCCTGTGTTCTGAAAGTGAATCGTGCGGGCGTGTGCTCAATGGAACGTCGACCATACGCATTCTGTGTGACCAAAAAAGCCTCCTGATCAGGGTCACAAAGTGAAATTGCTCTGAAGGCCAAATGAGGACTTATAAAGTAACCCGAGGGTCGCATTATGACGTTGACGCAACAATGACGGTGCCTGAACGTTACTACAAACAGCTTTCACCTCTTGTTGTCTGCGAAAGGTATCATGAGATACAGGAAAATAATTTCTAGCTGTCTTGACGTTCTTTTGAAAGGGATCCGTTCACACGTTGGCCGAGAACGTGTGAACACTGGTGAATAAACTAAATAATGTTAATGTCATTTACTTGAAAATCCGCAAAAACAATCGCCGGCTTCACAAAACGTCCTCGCGGGCTACACGCGTCCTGCATGTTTGAGACAGCTGCTCACGATCAACTTAAGCTGATGACGCGGCGGAAGGCCCACTAACAGGTCTACGTCACTTGGCGGCATGTCATTTCCTTTACATACAGAAAACGAACATGTGCATACTGCGGAGGTGCATGCACAAGTTCCACTTCCTCGGTTATTGTCGTCTTTCGGGGAACGACCATCACGCTTCAAATGTACATGATTTGGCGAAATCAGCCATGTTGGAACAGAGACGCCTAACGTAGAGCGACGCCTAAAGTTAAAAAAATTGTCTGGAACTTTATTGATGGCACTGCAAAGCAATGAATCTACAAAAAATAAAAGTATCAAAGCAAAAATCGTTCGACACTGCGCATTGTCCGAGTTACAAGCCTTCAGTGTGAGATATACAGTTGACCAAATGATTCATCTGATCATTCATAATGGGCGTTGGCAGATGCACTGAAAGAATACAATCGACTGCAAGCAACGCTATCCTTCTGCTAAAACGTCATTAAAACTTGCGAAAAATGGCACACCCTCTGCCAGAGTGACTATAGACCAGCGTAGCAAGCAACACGATCAACCCCATGAAACATTATCACAAACTGGGTAGATACGTGACACTGTAGCAAGGAAAGCGCGGATAGTTGTCAACAATCGTTAGGTTAGAAGATGAGGGTTAGTTGATACAGATGGCAAAGGGTCTTTAAAAGCAATACGGGGACATTGAAAAGGTTGTGTTGTTTTAAAAAGCTGGGCAGCTGGCGGTTTGTAAAAAATAGGTTTGATGGCGCTACACACGCGACAACTCATGACAGTTTCCGCCCATCGTCCATAAACTAAGCCACGTTTGTCGCGCGAATAAGAATACACAAGCGACTGACATCACGGCGGCGCACAACGCCGGTAAGATTGTGAAGCGTCTTTTGTGAAAACTTGCACAATACAAGACACGAGACAGAGCATCCGGAAAATATTGTCTCCGTTTTCCACCATTTCCACATTGGCCGCAGCCTCTTCCTCAAGCCTTTACTAACGCAGCGAACATTTCTCCAGCACGCAAGAATGCAACTGACCAATCATTATCTTGACATAACGAAGCACAGATGGCATTTTTAAGAAGCGTTATTTTCTACAGTTTACATTACCGCTGAAAAGTCTTCCTCGTTTTCTTCACAAACGTGCACTTAACGTCGTTGCAATTCTGGTAATTTTCTTCTTGAGGTCTACTGCACGCCATGATGAAATCTAAATATGCATATGTGACTCTGCGTTTGTGGTCAGTTTGGCTGTAGTCCATACGCAACCTGGGCACGGCGACGCATTTGGTTCGATTCTATCACCGCGAAACACTTGGGAGATTTTATCAGTTCTAAACTTCTTATCTGATTTTTAGTAATGTCGAGATTTCGATGCTCCAGGGCTTGCAATCAGAAACATGTAACGCGCTCGAAACATCGAAGTGGCTGCATAACATTCACTGCGTCCAACGACCCCAAGCTCAACGGACATTCAAGACTTCGAAACGCAAAAGTTCACCCGTTGATGCTTTTTGAGAAAATCGTGTCTTCGAATTACGACACATCCACGAGTGTTCACTTCTGACAAATTTAAATTATTATATGTAACAGCCATGTTGCAGTTCCATCGATTCGCAACAGGACCCTTGCGTGTTAGCAGAAGAACCATCCTATCTCTTTGTGATTACCATTGGTTGCTGCAAGTAGGTTACGGCGGCAGCATATCAAATCAATACGGTGGCTTTTTGCACCTGGGATCCGATCATTTACCTTTTGGTCGTCAGAACTTTGGTGAGACGAACACAGTGCAAACATACTGTGGGTGGAACGCACGTAGCCGTTCTCGGGTTGATCTAATGGCACACACAGTGTTTTTTTTAAGGTGTTTTGAGGAACCAAAACGGTCTCTCAAATTCCTCCAACGGTCTCTCAAAATATAACCAACTTTTGTAGAAAATTTGTTTTGTAAAATAAGCACTGCCAATAATAAATAATTCGTTTTTTGCAACTGTGGTTATTTTTACATACTTAGATGAAATATTTGCGCACTCTTAAAATTTCCTTGCGGTCACCAAAGCGAAACCTTAAAAAAAACCTGGGCACACAATTGTAAAATGTCGTTTTTTTTGCGCTTTTACAGCAGAAACGCTTGTTTGTCGGACATATCCACCTCGTGTAACATTTGCCACACAATGCGCAATATTCGTGATTTGCCGCAAAGTCCAATGTATTTGAGCTGAGCTTTTCGGCGCGACAGAGCAGACCCCAGAGTCAGGAGAATGACTGTTCATCTGCGGAGCAACGATGTAATTCCTGCATTCGTTACAGCTTCACAAAGCGCTCTGACTTCTCAGAAAGTCGTTTGCAATTCGATCACGTTGCACTCTAGCATTTGTTATCGGATATGTGCACAGCGGAGACCAGGCACGAGAACAGCTAACACGAGTTTGCACTTGCAGTCGTCACTGAGTGCTTTTAATCGTTGATGAAATTCATCGATAGTGTTTCACTAGTTGTCTTGCAAATACTTCGTTGGCTGGCTTAACGAAATATATACACGACATGACTTCAGCATACGTCGAAACTTCACGTGTAAACTGCCGAATCCACAAGAGTAATCAGTATATCCAACTTGTCCCATGCAGCAATTACAGATGCTGGCCATTAAGCGATTTTATTCCTGCTTAGACCTTCGTCCATACAAAAAGCCTTGCATCAAAACTGTTCGCCGTACTTGTTGGTTCTCGAAAAGAGTGTCTTCTCTAACCTCTCCACATAGACACATGATGCAGATAAGTCGTCACAGTCGAGTCGATCAGTGTGCCGCTGATGAGACAGGCATTGGTCAATTCTTAGCTCTTTTTTGACAAATTGGTGTTGCTTGCACCCTCCAAACGGTGCATCACACACGCACTTGGTTGGATTGCAGCTGTGCAGCTGCTTGCGATTAAATTGGGCGGAGAATTAACACTAAAAATGAGGCATCAATCACCTCCAGAAATCCGGGTCCGTAACAAATACGGGACATGCACTGCAGCAAGTCGGAAAAGTAAAGCATCTTTTTATGTTATTCACGAGTAACGCACGAACACAGGGAATGACACCCAAGTTGGTAAAAGCAAATGCACTACTGCGTGAGGTTCATCGTATTGTGATGACAAAAGGGAGCTTGCAAACATTGTTAAGCTTTTTCATTTTTTTATATCGGTATTTGTTCCGATTCTCACTTCGGTTATTAAGTTTGGGTAATAATGGTTGGAGTGCTATCTGCAGTGCAAGCTGTAAGATTTTTACAAAGCGTTCGCCCTTGTTTGCGCACTGGTGTGGATCCTGCATAATTTCAGATGTTGAAATCTTTGAGATGTTTCCAGGCCTCCTAAAACAAATGCCTTCGTGACCCTATACAGAGAGGATTGGTGTTTTGAAATTGTATGCAGTTTTGCAAAGAATTTAGTAAAAATATAATTTTTTATTCTTTATACGAGTATGTCTGGTACAGAGTTGAAAGTCGGGCCGGGATTTTCGGTCGGGCTGGGTTCGGGCTTGAGTTTGTCGAAATGTTTCGAGCCGATTTCGGGTTTGCATACAAAACTTTTTTACAACATTCAGAGTAACGATTTTTTTCTTTCGTGACGTGCATTTGTTGTGCCCACCGCGGTTACTTCTGTGAGCGAAATGATTGTGACCATTCTTCAGCCAATTCTATTTGCAAACACCGCTACGTTGTTTTGTTCTCTGCTCGGATTAGTCTCACACTCCTTCAGAGAAGGCGACAGCGGTGAGGAAATTCGGGCGCGATTGCATTGCTTCGAAGAGATCAATCACTCCCGCGAGTCTTGGCTTGTTTGAAGAAACGATGGCCTACAAACAGGCTTTTCATGCCTATAGCGCTATACTAGTTTCTTTTATGCCTATAGGGCCACCGTGGATAGTTTCGTTTTTTCTTGAGAAACATTACATCCTGCAGCATTATCGCTGACTTTCAAGTAAAGTTTGTGCTTCCTTTCAGCCGATGTATTGGTCAAGGTGTGATAAAACTGTGCACTTGCAGCTATATCAGTACACTACGCTTTTTGATCCTCCGCAGTTGCGCTTATCTTCACTCACTCGGTAAAATTGGCTTTTGGGCCTATTCTACTCCGGACAAGTACTTAAGGTGATTTAATCACATTTGAAATAACACGCAGTTTTCAGACAAATCTACAATTGCTTACGCATTTGTAGAAAGCGCTTCTACTCACATAAACAGTTCGAAACATTCTCGTGGTGCCTATTCGGTCCTTCGGTATTCATTTCAAGACCAGGATTTTAGTTCGGTTCATTAAATATGTTTACTAGTACGATTGGATATAACTGATGTACAAATAATTACATTTTTACCATAGTCTTCACGCTCTTACTTATACAGCTTTATGTAGAAGGTAACCGCTATGGCAAGAGGAATCCAGTAAGCAACCAGCATCAGAGTATAGTTGTAAATCTTAGAAGAACTTGAGTTCCAAGAACAAACCATCGTGTTGTTTGAATACCTGCAAAAATGTTAACGAGAAAAAAGCTTATGCTTGGCAACTGGGTAACAGAACCATGCATTTATGAACGAAAGTGATTAAGAGTGCACCAAGCGGGAGTAAATGATGGATGAAGCTTTAAAGAAGCTTAAGAAATATTTTTGAGATAAAGAGCAATAAAGGGAAAAATCGAACTGATAAGAGATGAAAATTAGAAAAGCTGATGAAGTAAAAGAAGGTCTAGGCCAGATAACAATTTGTGTGCAAGTGAAAGGAGTTTCATTCAAATATTTGATTAAACACATACTGGCTTTTTGCACTTCAGGAAGATACGTGATTCACAGGCTTATTAATCTAGCGCAATACCATGGGTTCTTAACCTATGCGTAATTACCCACTTGTGGGTAATGACAGGGCAGCAGGTGGGTAATTAGCGCAACCAAAATATTTTGAATTATAGATGTAACAAACAATGTTGCAGGTGCTCTTCTCTTTTTTAAGCTCTGTTATCGAAATTCGTTTCCATATTAGCTTTTTATGATTCCTTCTAGCAGTCTAGCATTTTCAGACTTGTTTCCACAGTGATATTTATTGTCTCGTGCTGTAACCAAATTTTTGTGACGTAACAGTTACATTTTTCGTGCTGCTATGCTGGTTTGTTCTGTGTGCTAGCATAGCCGAGTTTATAGTTAAGTTATTGTGCTATATTTCAAGTTAAAATTTCAATTTCAGAAAAAAGAATGACTAAAGCTAAGAGAAAATATAGCGATACTTTTCACGAATCTGGATTCACTTTCACAGGGAGAGGTGATGACCAGTTGTCCCGATGTATCGTTTGTTGCAAGGTGTCGGCGCAAACATACTGGGACTACGAGATACGATTGCTGGTTTTATTGCAAAGTTTAAACTATGGAAAACAAATATACAATCTGGGCAGAGACTGGCAGTGTTTCCAATGATGAATAAAATGAGTGCGATCAACGGTATCGACAGCATTATTCAACGTGGTGCCGTTGACCACTTCAACTGTTTGATTGAGGAATTTCGTCGTCAGTTTCCCGGTGTTGAACACGACACACGTATGATGGCATCAACAAGGAACCCTTTCAGAGTTTGTTAAAGATTTTCCAAGTGAACAAAATGATGATGAAGGTATTCAAGAAGAGTTGGATATGATTCATGATTTAACTGTGAAGGCTTCCTTTGAAGATGAAAGCTGGGAAAAATTCCGGGGAATGATGGAGAAAGCATATGCAAAAGTTGCAGAAAAGCCACTAACATTGTTGAATGTGTTCCCCTCTGATTATCTGTGTGAGTCAGCATTTTCAAGTGTTGTTGCTGTTAAAAGCAAAAACTCGAAACAGATCGTTAGATCTGGACTCGTATTTACGTTGGGCTATCTCCGAAATCGCACCCCGTATTTCATCGATTGTAGACAAAAAAAGAGCAAAAATCTCTCTAATTATCTTGTATGAATGTTGGCCTCTAAATCTGTATGCACACGGCATGCGTCCTATGCGTATTTTGGGCGCATGCGTCTGATTTCGTGACGTCACGCCCAAACAAAGCTCCAAGCCCCCCAAAACTGAAATATGAAACACTATAAATTAGTGGAATTTTTTGTCAAATTGAATGTCAAGCCCCCCCTGCACGAACGTAAAGCCCTCCCGCACAAATGTAAAGCCCCCTATTGACCAATTTTTGGCGAAGGTTCTGTTTGGTCTGCGTTCGAGTAGAAGTGATTCTGATGCGTCAATATAGAAACAGGTTATACTCGAACGCTGACTATACCAGACGCATCAGAAAAGGACGTGACGTCACGAAATCAGACGCAAGCGCTCAAAAAACGCACAGGAAGTATTCCGTGTGCATACAGCTTTACATTAACTTGTTCTTTTTGATACATAGCATTGTTTTATATTGAGGAAAGCAGATAAATTGGACTTCGAAGTAGAAAAATAGACAAGTTAGGATTTTGGCAAATTGACATTTGGTCTAAACTAAAATGGGTAATGCGCGAAAAAAGGTTAAGAACCACTGCAATATATGGAACCATGGAATGTGACTATACTCAATGAAGAACCAAGAAATAAATGGCGAATTTTTGCGAAATTTGCCTGCGTTTCTAGAAACTCAGTTAATGAAACAAACGACCAACATATCTGATATCAACAGTGCTTCGCTCGAAAAACCGAATTACCAAATATTTGCAAATTACTGTAGTTTTGCTACGTGCAGGATTCTCTTCACTTTTAAAACATCTTCAATTTGCTTCCAATGAAAAATAAACCAAATAGGCCAAAAAAGGGCGTTTCACTGATATCACCATTTTGAGGTCAATGAGCAGAGCACGAGGTGTGAGCGATTTCACCAAGCGCGGTTAAAAATTTTTAAATGGCGAAATAATGTTTGTCTTCAGCATTGCGTTGAAGTTTTCAACCCAATGCTCAGAACACTAGTGGTGTTTCTGAGTTATTTTCAGTGCCCAATGACACTTCACACAATTTGATGAATGATGACGTTTGTCAACGTTTGATAATGCACGTCATTTTGACACCCTCACGCAATTTTTCGTTTTTACACGTTTACTCAGGTTCGAAAATTTTCAAAATCCTTTACAAAGGCAAACATTGTTTGAATATTGAGTTTTGTACATTTATGCTATGGGGGATTTTGTTGATAAGTGACATCTATGCTCCTTATTTAATCACCTATTGACTAACACTAATGGTGTTCCTAGTGTTTGGCCATTTTTTCTTCATTAACAAATTTACTAACTACTTAATCTAAAACTGAAATTTTTGTTGATATTTTGCCGTAGAAAGTCAATCACGGTAATTTCGGTGCACGTAAAGGAACAACTTGCAATTAGTAGGAAACACTCTGAATTTTTATCTGTAGTCTGGTAAGTTTAGCTGGTTTCCGTTTCAATCCTTTTGTGAACACTGGCATAAGATCATATACGCAGGTCCAATGACGCAAGCTAAGGGGCTCGGACCAATTCATTGTAATTCACTTTTCTTTACATAGATAATTTGACAAAATCTCGATTGAAAGGTTCGTGAACATTATCTATTACTTCAAAAACTGCTTTCTTTGAATAAAAAAGTAAAGCATTTTTTCTTACCCAAGACCAATTCTGTCACTGAAAGCAACTGAAGCAAGAACGATTGCCCAAAACCAGTTCAATGCAATCATTAAGTACAATCGTCGTCTTGTAATGATCTTGGAGAAGGAGTTAAAATGTGCAACTATGCAATATCTGCAAAAAGTGATTCATATATAAATAGCAAATCAGATATTTATGTTCAGTTTGCATTTATCCACCTTCAAGCGTGAAGAACGACGATATACGTCAAGAACCTGCTTACCAGTTACATGAAAGGAGTTGAAATCAACTTGCAATTTTATTCGTGGGCATCGTGTGGCCACAGTGAAACAGAGCATTGCGAAATCAGAGGAAATGCAGGCAGAGGTTTGTCCGCCCGGTCACCGGGTACATTTTGAGACTACATGAGATGGCTACGAAGAAAGACACCAACGAAGTTTCGATTTGTTAATCCCAAATAATGGATTTTTCTTCATCATTACTACGCTGTGTTGGATTTTTATGTTGTAGTCCTGCCATATTGTCAAGCTGTTTCCCGTTACAAAATCACCAAATCAGTAGCAATTGCGCCATACATACCTTTGGACGGCAATATACGCCAGGTTTAAAAAGCTGCTTGCAATTGAGGCAATCAACATAAACCCAAGAAACTTGCAACCCGACTCAGAAATTACTAAACTCCCGCGCACGACGTTTGGAATTATCATCGGCATGCAAATCCCTGTTACCTAAACAACAAACAGTAAACGATACTGTTGAATCAACACTATGGTTTCTCATCTAGCAGTGAGATGGAAACAGCCTTTTCTATGATTATTTTGTTGATCAAGAACCTGCACATTAAGATTTCTTCTTATTGCCTTTCTGCTGAACGTTTTTCTCATGACAGTACAACGAATCGATGAAAAATGGCTTCAAAGATTTTGTTTACTATAATGTCTATAACGTTACAATAGGGAAACTGCAATTTTAAAACTATTTCGATGTTTGCGATTATTTCACATCATCATTTCAATGATTTAAGCACTTTTTTGAAAATATTTCAAAGTTCATATTTATACATCAGACTGTTCATTCAGCTGAAACTTAGCAATTTAAATTAAAGACCATTGCGTAGCTCAAAAAGAAACAGAACATGAAGTCTTTTTCGATCTGATATGTGCAATTAAAATAGCGATTTCGACTGGAAATGATTAGAACAGTTGCCTGAATTGCCACATAAAAAGTAACAAATCCTGTGTAGCTATAGCACTATTATTAAATTTCCAAAACAGCAAGTGCAAACGTAATAAAATGGATAAATAGACTGAAATAACTTAGTTAACAGCTGACGAATCACAAATGTCTTCCATGAAATACGCTGAACACATCATTTGCCAATGTGCATAACGTTTTCCTGAATAAACGAAACATGGGGCAAACGCTGTTACTCTAATCTAGTGGCTGTAAGTTTTTGACATCACATGTCTTTTAGGCATTTGATATATAAACAGATATGTATAAAGAAGCTGGATAGTATTCTTGTAAATTAGGTTTCGCAGTTGTGATCTACTTATTTTTTAATTTCTTGTCGATCAAGGATCTTGTCTTGAGACATGTGGGTTTTTGAAAGTAGTTTGCTCAGAACGGCTCTGGTTCTTTGTAAGCAAGTGTTAGTTTCATTAACAAAACGATAATGGCATTTGCACAAGCAAAAAAAGGGATAAAAGGCGGAAATGCAAGTGTAGCTACAGGTAGGTATTTTGGGCATCGCATGACGGCAGGTCATTTCATTCTAATTTTAAGTTGGCTTATCTTGCAAGGAGGAAAATTACTACCAACGTTTTCAGACGAGATGGGTCAATCGAATAAGTCTGAAAGATCCAGCCCGATTCTGTTTGTTTCCTTGTTTACATCGAACAACTGCTCTAACACAATCAAACCCGACTTAAATTGGTTTGTACAACATATTTTCCTACAAATTGTGGAATGAGAATCATGGAGATGAATGGCAACTGCCAATTATTTTTCATACTCTTAAATGAAAAAGCTTTTAAGAAAAAACATTAATCCCTTTGTGAAATGTGATACGAACGCAATATGATGATAACGCTTCGCGCAAGGCATTACTGCGGGCAACCCTGCTGAAAAATTCCAGATGGACGTAAAAATATCTTACCGGACGTAAGAATGTTTTTATTTTATCTGCAAGAACTTGTGATTGCTTCAATTGGGCATTCATTTTTTGCATTAGAATGGCATAAATTGAAATATTTCAGTGGTAAATAAATCCAGAACAAAGCATAACAACGCTACAGCTAGTTATGTATTTCCCCTTACGTCTTTGTTAACGGCAGTTTTTCATAGCATGTGGTCACGATTGGGAAGTTGCAGAGCAAAGTTCAGTCGGTTTCGTAATTCACAACATTGGAAATTGACAATGCGCAGCAGTTGGCTGAATGGTATGTAATGGGTAAAAGGCTTAAATGTCATTCTCATGTCAAAACGGAAAGATTTTGAACAAGGACTTGTTGGAATCAACAATTTGGCCCTTACTATTCTGAGCTGACATGAGAAACAGGGCCGGATTTAGGCATGTTGAGACCCCGGGGCAGCCTTTGCT
>JGI24022J15233_10007183_pt1 | contig 12232 bp, 6 predicted proteins | sample Ectturendosymbi2_FD_15233 | JGI IMG/M metagenome (IMG submission 15233)
TGGTTTACTGCATGCGATGGCTTTTATGGTGCTTCTGCTTATTGGCTGAGTCATATGAAACAATAAACCATTACCATTACCATTACCATGTGTATACATTTGTCTCGCTTTCAGTCACTGGGACTGACTGCTAGAAAATTACTGGAGCTTTGTAAGCCGTTCTTTCATTTTCAAGTTTTTCTTTACTGTTTTCACCTTCGTGATTTCAGCTACTAATTCAGCAAGTCTAAATGAGGACCAGGAGTTTCCCACTGAATCTTGCAGTGACTGTAGGTGGCAAAGATTGTTCGAGACACTCCGCTAAAACTGCGTGATAGGACACCAACACCGACGCGGAAGAACACGTCGAGGCGAGCTTTGGACGTGCCAGATATGGTATCGTCGTGGAACTTTAGTCGACGTTCAAATGTCTTTAACCAAGCTACAATTTGTAGCAGCTGCATCCCGAAAGAGGTAAAATTTAAAATAATTTAGATGATTTCCCCCAACAAGCAATACAGTCTACTCCAACTTGCCACAAATGTGCTGCATTCGCCACACACGCTGAGAAAAACGACATCGACGAGCAATCCATTTTTACCCCAAGTACCACCACGTTACCTCGGCGGGCTGTTTCATTCTGTGCCGATGGTGAATCGGAAGCACGCGCGTCGACGGTCTCGAGAGGTGGATTTGCTTGCGAGAACGAAGGTATGTACGTAGTATGATCATTATAATTAGGGTTAGGTTGCGTATGCGCTGCATACACAGTGATGATTAAAAGTTGGTATTACTGATAAACTTGCTTTGGGTGGTAGAACACATTACTGCTAATTTAAGTGCTGTAAGGCACGCATGGTCTACCCTGCGGTTTCCGCCATGTTGAAATCTTTCGGGCTTTCTATCGACAAGCTTGAAGCACGTGATGAAACTATCGCGCGTTTGTTGCTCTGCAGGCAAAATCAAAAATTTTAACCTGCGCATAACCTAGCATGCGGCTAATTTCGTAAACTAATGCGTAGCAACTAGCTGTAACACGAAGTCGTAACATTGATTTCACACTGTCCTGTACAATATTTAGTTAGTTGTTGAAGCTTGTAATGGTGGCGGATGAATATCCTGTAGCGTTGTGGCTGGTTGCCGGTTGGCATTGCAAATACAGCATCAGCGAAAATGACAAAGCCACTGTTCTGCTGTATGCGTGCTGAAAAGATTTTTGTGATCGTAGGGCCATTTTCTACCGAACGCTTGTTTTGCTTTGACATCTGCCGATTCGCCAGACTCTTTTTTGTGACTGCAAACTCATGTTGCTACTCTGCCTGTCATCGGTTGGTCAGTCAACAGAACTGGCGGGAAGTTTGTTTAAATCACGTAAACATTCCATAAACTAAACTGCATTACTCACTCACTGACACGCCATACATTTTTCTCTCGTGCAATTATGGTTCTGAAATGCATATGTACAATTTGGAGTACCAGTACTCCAGACGAATGATGCATTGAATTGACTGGACAATAACCTGACGCGGTGCATGATTGACACATACATTTGGTTAACCACTTTTCTTGTCATGTCTATACCTGAATTTCTTTTTTAAACAGTTTTGTTTTTGTTGCAAAGTAGAACGAAAGCCCATCTCACACTGTAGTTATTGTGTCTGCTGATCTGCTTAAATCTTATTCTAGTCATTGTTTTGTTTAAACAAACCAGTAGGTTCAACGTGGTAATCCTGTGCAGCATACAAACAGTAGCCTTCAACTTAAATATTGTGGCCTATATTCTTGTTTGTTGTCAGTTTACTTAAGTGTTGATTGGCTTGGAGATGAACTATAGGTTGACATATTAGCACCTTTGAATTTCTAGCTTTTTTGCCTGATGCATAATGTAAAGCTTAAGTGGGTAACCTGTGGCACGCAGCTCTCATAAATGTTTGATACGTCCCACAACAGTATTTTTGTTACCCAAGAGTACAACATCGCATCAAAATGAAGCTCCATGATAAGCAGGTGCATGTGGATATAAGTCAATGGATCTCACTCTTCCTCATAGATGAAGATAGAATTTTAGGATAAAATAATTGCTTTTGTAGCCCACCAGCGATAATGCATGACACATGTGGTTCATGATAGTAAATAGGTTCTCCACCCCTGATGTAAAGGTTGGGTGGAAATTCTCATGCCCAGCATTTTATTGTTAATCAGCTAAATGTTCCCTTTTTGTTATGAAGTAAGCATGTTAGTAGATATATCATCTGGTAATTTGTTGCAAATTGTAAAAAGTCAATCATGCGTGAAAAGTCAAGGTTTTGACATTTGTACATGACACATACACTAAAAATGTAAAAATCTTGGTTGGATTCAATGCAAAAACTGTTTTGGGTGGCCAAAATTGTTTATGAGGTTTCAATCTATAGCAAAATATTGTTCAGATCCTTTCTGCATTTTGTCAAGGTTTCTTTGTTTCATAAAAAAGCTATACTTAGCTTCTGCACCATATACTGAACCAGACCAGATAACACCAGAAAAAAGCCATTTTTAACAAAGCAAGCAAACTCCAAAAAAGCTAACAAAGCTAGGTTACTAAAAAATAATGCTAATGTTGCGATTGGAAAGCCCGAGTGGCAAGTGTGCAAAGCTTAACACTGTGACAGCAAGCAACAATAGAGATCACCTGTTGAGATCACTCTTGTTGTCACTATTAGGAAGTACAATCAACTGTTCATCAACATCACAAGCATTGTTAGAGGTCATTCACCAAGATCACTCGATTATTACTTGTTTGCATCACATAATTTGGGTGTTATTCTTGTGCACATCCCGTTCATGGTGAATCGCACATTCACCGAAACGCCTACCGAGTGGTTGCAACAATAGACCTCCTTTTCCCAATGAGCTGCACCGATCACAAGTTCTTTTTGTCAAGGTTGCGCTTGGCACAACCTTCACATCTTGGTCACAGCATCACTTTTTTGCAATCGAAAAACTGGAGCGGCAAGTGCACAAAGCTTCATAGTGGCAGCAAGCAACAACAGAAATCACTTGCTGTGCTCACTCTCTTATTGCTTATTCATGTATGAGTGTTATTCTTCGTGCACATCCCGTTCATGGTGAATTGCACATTCAACTTAACCTCAACAGAGAGGTTGCAATGCTAGGTAACTAAAAAAAGCATTACTTGCTTTTTCAAAAGTGTTGAGTGATAAGGAAATGATGAAATAGGCACCACAAATGTTGAATTGCAGCTTTTCCATTTACAACAATAAAACTATATGTGGCACATTTTCCCTTGTGCAGCTATTTCTGAGGCATTCTGTCTTGCATGTAAGGAATATTTCTCCTTTAGAAGAGTGAAATCATTAGGTTTTGTGTGGTTTTCATCTACAAACACAGTAGTGGAATTTTCATCCTCATTCAAGGCTGTTTTTGTTTTAGGTGTTTTTTTCTCATGGAAGAAAGAACATCTGTATTAAGCTTTTGGTTGTATGGCACTGTTTTTTTTAAAGAGACATTTCAGTCATTTGTCTCATAATTGTATTAAAATCACTGAAACAGTATTTACTAGCCTAACTTTTCAGACATTATATCCGAATTGACACAATTTTTTTGGTCATTTCAAAAAAGTTTCAGTCTATGACTGAAAAAAACAGGAATGGGCAAAACAATGGTTGCAGTGATGTATGGTGAAATATAGTAGCATGATCTCAATTTCTTTGGGGAAAGATGTAGTGTGATGTTCTTGTAAACATGCATGATATTTATTCTATAGCTGAATATTGTAGTAGGAAATTGGAAATATAAAGCCGCGTTGTCTTTCTGTTTATCAAACTTTGAAATGTTTGCCAATAACAAAATATCTTGTGTTTGTGGCTGCACTAGAAACCAAAAAATTCTGATTACGTAACATAGCTCATATATTTTATAATGGGCATGTAGTTTAGGGATAGGAAAACTTTCAACTCTATGGGTGTCATTGGTAGGTAGGTAGGTTAGCTTATGCAAGATAAAATAACATTTCTACACCAGCTATGGTTTATTGGTAATGCTACATAAATTGTATTTTCCCTCAGATGCAGGTCAAAGATAAAATGACATACTACACATTACATAACTTAATGCAATGAATATTGTTTTTCATCGGAAAGTGAATCGAAATCAAGTGAAAAGCTAATGAAAATGTGTCTACATAAAAAATCCAAGGCTGTGATCTACCATACACAGTTNTGGGGGTCACAAGTGGCCCGTTGTCCAGCTTTGCCCACCTTTGAATTGTAGTTCATACTGTGTAATTAAATGGCTGGGGCAAAGAGCTAGCNAGNAGAGACTTACAAGCATTTGGAGTGTTGTGAAATTATTTTTACCAACATTTTGAGAGAAATGAACTGACATTCAAGGTCCACCTGTGCAGCTGCCTCTTTTTTCGTAAGGAGTAAATGGCATGAGACAACTTTATTAACTTTTCTAAGTCAAAACTGTGAAAACATATCATATTGATTCAAACAACAGTTCATAGGTTTTGCATTAATTTTCAAGTTTATGAAACAAATTAATAAGCTTATAGTAGTTATTTTTTTGTCATAAAAATGTGTATAGAGTTACAGTAATGCAGCAGACTCTTTATTATCACATTTCGCATCAGGAGTCATATGTGTGTGTGGTTTTAGTATATGCATTGAAAGATATTTTCTGTGATTGTGCTTTGATGTGATTGTGCCATCAAATATTCAGAATTGTTTGTTTGAGTTGTATTTTTTTGGCCCTTGTCTTTCTAGACAAAGTGCAAATTAACCCTGGTTGAAAACACTGCCCCGGCTGCTATTTAATTTCCAGCTGTACAGTAGTACCATGATGATGACATTTGTGTGATAATAATCTCAAGCAGATTTTGTGCAAGATCTCACGCTTAAAATGTTTTCAATGATTGTCTAGCATATTTGATGCTCATGCTCAGATTGATGAGACTTGTTTGACCTTTCTTGGCTAAGCTAAGTTCAAGTTCAAGGCTTAGCTAAGTTCAATATACTATTCATGCTTGATATTCTATTGCATTAGTATTCCAATCATTTTTTTCTTCTCAGTGCGAATATACCGTAGGACTCTGCAAATACTACCGACTTAAATGTCACAAAAATAGAGCAATGGCACATAAGGAGTTGTTCTTGAAGTAGATGCTTCCTACATCGCTTCCTTCACGTGGAGGGCTATTGTCGACTAGATTCTTTTATCCTTGGATATAGATAAAAACATTTTGTTTCTGGTAAGATGGAATGTGATACTATTCTGAAGAGTGATGTTGAACAAACAGAAAATTCTCAAACATATTTACTCAAAAGCTTAATTGTCTAGATCAGTTACTCCCAAACTTTCATGAGCCGTGGCCCCCTTCTAAGTTTGACTGGTGAATACTTAACATATTGTCACACTTGGGTTATGCAATTTCATGGCAAAACTACCAGTCAAGGCCTCTGCTCGTGGCCCCCAGAGAACTGCTCCGTGGACCTCAAAGGGGGCTAAAGGCCCCGTTTGAGAAACCCTGGTCTAGACAGTGTATGCAAAGTGACGCACTGCATTTACAACATGGTGAGTATGTATGTTTCCCAGCAAAACTTAAAACAATGCATTTTTTTCATGAAGTATTTTGTGTTGGTGCAAATCCCTTTGTTAATTTTTTTGACATAGGTAGTTCAAATGCAATTTGCTGGTTTGCACATTTAACAGCTCAAACCTTTTTTACATATATAAAAATGTTTTAAGGTATCATGAGTACTAAAAAGAAAGTCAAAGAAGCAAAGAAAACAGATGGAATTAAAACAGAATCTGTGCAAGTTGTCAAACCAGGTGAATTATTTCAGCTGTATTACAGTCAAGGAAAGCTTGAATTCAACAGTATTTTATTGTTTTGTCTGCTTATTGTTTCCTGCTAAGCTTCAAATGCAGACATAACTTAAATAGTAGGACACAACCAATTGCTGGAGTGTTGTTTATGGATCCTTTCTTTGGTTTGCTTGGTTTCAAAGGAATGACACAACAATGTATAGGTTACTTGTCATAAATGTTGCCAATGCCAATGTGGTGTGAAAGACACTGCTGCCTACTTCAATTATTTTGTGTTCCGTTGTACACTACTGGTTTGGATGAGAAACATCCTCTCAAACAGCTGAAAAGAAGCATTTTGATGCATTGTTTGTAATAAGCCTGGGTGAGTAGCGGGCAGCACGGCACATTTTTTACGGTGAATGAGTAGCAGGCAGTGTCGCATAATTTCTTTAAATTGTCTATCGCAAGCCTGTGTGATACAGTATGTGTTTGCTTATTCCCACTACATTTTTGTCAATAGCTTCCGTTAACAGCCGCTATTTTTCATTGTAGTAAAATTGATACGGAATATGTCTCAAGCGGTTTCCATAAATGTTATAGCACTACTTGTGTATGAAGGATGTAAATACACTATGTCAAATGTCAATTGNGTAGTTTTTACTTACTACAAGATTTGTTTAAACACTTTTGNTTTTGTCCAGATGTTGTGGAATGGACAGCCGAAGACATAAACTCACTTCTTAATCGCATGCAGTNGGTATAAAAACTTGTTGATATGCAGCTTGTATTCTGGTATCGCAATTGTCTGTGGAGATTGCTTTCTTTTAGCTCTCAGAACCTTTGTACATCAGTTGATTTTGCAGAAAAATGCTTCAGTAGAATCTGGTTTCTGACCATCTGGGCTTTTTAACTATATTCAGTGGTTTATGTACTGGTGACTGGTGGCACTTTTTTTGGTTCACATGTTTGTGCCCAACGTTATTTTTGTTCAATAAGCTAGAAGTTTTTATATAACTTTTGCGTTTAGAAAAAAATGTGAAAGCTCAAGTTTTTTAGAAAAAATGCGTGTTTATCAAACACATTCTTAATGCTAAAGTAATTTGTTTGTTTTTTTTGTTTGATACGGTGTATGTTGCTTAGTGATGAAATTATGTTGAATGTGTAGGCATTATGCTGATAACTGTCTAATCCAAATGAAACTTGTTGCAGTATATTTTGAAATGAGCTTGCTTAAAGTGCAATGGTTGTTGGGTAGCTGTCGCAGCGCTCTGTCATGGATATGAAGAAGTTTAACATTGTGTTCACGTCAAGTTAGCTAAACAGATCTTATTTATGCTTCGCAACAAGAAATGTTAACCTCTGCATGGTTTAGTACAGAAAGCATACGTCTCCTTACCGTTACACACTTTGATGTGCTTGTTTTGTCGTAGAATTTGTCGAAGTCGGATACCCAGAAGTACACTACTGCCTTGGAAAAGCTTCGATGGGACAAAATAGCATTTGGCATATTTACTGCTGAGACATGCAAACAGCAGTGGAGCTCTCTGTCAAAAGAGGTGCGTTTTCAAAGTACCAGCTTAATGCGAGGTCGTGTGCAGACCTATTCCTTGTGATAGAGTATGTGTATAACTGTTTTATTGGGTAGATATTGATGCAATTAACGTGCAAGGTAGGAATGCGTGGCTTGTGTGTGTGTGTGAATGTTGCATGAGTATGATCGGGGAGGGAGTGATGGCAATTGATCCAGGGGCAGGAGGCAGTCGCCCTGCTGCAAGCGACAAATTAAAAAAAATTGGGAAAAATCGTGGAAAATAGTGCAAGAGTATGTATAAAATTAGGAAACAGTTTCTTGAATCTTTGTAAGGTGATCAAATAAGTACCGGAAATTTTCGAGTTCGCAAAATTGCTCGAGGCATTGGGATGACTTTTTATCGGCATCACGACAAATACTGGAAAAAAGTTTTAGCAAGGCTGGATGTGATAATGGTGGACGAGAAAAGTGACAAAAATAAACAAGAAGGTTGGACAAAATTTTTTCGCCTTAAATAAATGACCTGTCGTGCGGCGATGGCAAAACCTGTAATAGCGACCGAGTTTGTTCGCGAAAAGTCTTCGACGACATGGTGAACTTCTAAACGAGCAGACACTTGCTTGTGGGAACAGAAGCATCAACCAGGATCAAGCGCAAGGCACTTTTGCGAAGTGAAAAAGGTCATTGCCGTGTCCTTTCTGGCCAGAGAATAGTTCTTCGTTTTGCCGCAGTTCATGCCATCTTCGTAGGGAAGACTTAGGTGGGCGACACTAGGAGCACCCGGCCTGAAGTCTACCGCAAAACAGTGCTCTGAGACTCCCCATGATCCTGGATCGTTACCGAAGCAGTGTAAGCCAGAGCTGTGGANCCCAAACTTACATTCCAGGCTCCGGCTCCAGGGTTGCTTGATTTAAATCATCTGATTTGAATCAAGCAATAAAAATCATGATTTAAATCAAATAATAAGATTAAAAAAATCATGTCATCTTAGAGATTTTTGTGATGTCTGTGACACATTTAATTAGCATTCTAATAGGTTTTCACATAGCCTATACAGTATTAGTGTAGAAGACAAAGAGTTCTTATGATGACACATGTTATAACCACTTGAAGTTTTATCAATCATAGAAACTGTGAGGTCACAGATTCTATGTCATTTAACTGCAAAAAATTACATGTGGACTGAAATCACTAACCCTCGCAGATTCAGAGGCCATAACTGTTAGAATGCCACAAGTTTGAAAGTGTGGACTGGCATAAAGTGAAAGTTGCATTTCAATTCCATGAAATATGAAGTCTGTTGACTATTAACGTAGACATAGAACATATTTTTGATTCATGAAACAGATATATTATCTCATAGCTTTAACATTTGATGCGTGTATGCCATCAGTGTCAACAAAATTACTAACTGGCGGTTTCAGTATTGGCATTTCAATAAATATTTCATTTTGTACACTGGCACTGGTGTTATGAACTTATTTGCATTAAGGGATATTTGCATAAGCGCAAAAATTTTGAATGAATGTTCAGCTATTTCTAGTCAGGATTGATTGATTTAAATCATTTCATTTAAATCAGTGATAAAATATAAAAAAAATCAAGCAAAAAATCATAAGCAGTTTTGAAGCTTTCTGTGATTTGTATGGCACATTTACTTGGTATTCTAATCGCTTTCACATATTGTTGAAGAAGCAGCGATTTCTTATGACAACACAAGTCATAAAATCAAAAATTTTATGAATCATACCAACTGTGAGGTCCCACATTCTATGCCAACTACCTGCGAAAATGATATGTAGACTGAAATCACCAACATTTGCAGACTCGGAAGTAAGAATGCCACAAGTGTGACAGTGTAAACTGCCATAAAGCAGGCCTGCAGGCAGTTAGGAGGGCAAAAAAAACTGTTAGTGGGGCAATCTTTTTGTTTTTATTACGGTATGTTTCAAACAAACTTTTCTGGGCACAACAAAATTTAGGGACATTGCCCCTGAATGCTCCCATGGCTACGGGCCTGGCTTAAGCAAAACTTACATCTAATTTCCAGCAAATATGTATGCTGTTGACTGTAGCAATAGTAGTTTTAAAACATATTTTTGATTCAGATTTATAATACACATATGTTTTAGGTTTTTACCATTTTATGCATGTAAGTAAGTTGTATTTCGTTTTGTACAGCAGTGCTGGTGTTATGCATTAATTTGCTTTAAGTGTGGTGAGTAAGTGCAAAGTAATTTTGAATGAAAGTTCAGCTGAATTCTAGCTGTACAAGAAGAAACTAAGCACAAAAAAGTTACATTAAAACAAACTTTTTAAAACAAAAAATGACTACTTGTTAGGTGGCCATCCTCTACACATTNAATTNAAAAAATCATAAAAATCAAAAAAATCTGATTTAAATAATAAAAATCCGATTTTATTGATTTTTTTNAAAAAATCATGATTTTTATCAACCCTGTCCGGCTCCAACATCTAAAAGGATTTTACCCGGCCTCCAGAATGATTTGATGTACATTGAAAACTGNATTTGTACTACTCGNATTCCCCACAAACTGTATCTGTGGAGCCGGAACCCAAACGTCANGCTCCGGCTCCACAGCCCTAGTGTAAGCGCCTTTCTTGTGATAGATCTGAAAGCAAATCTCCGTCGCGGAAGAGTTAAAATTGCTCATTTTTTTCATTGCTAGGCATATGGAGACTGATTATAATGTTTTAGCGCGNACGCAATCCTATAGTCAGAAGCACGTGTGCCGTGCTCTGGAATTATAGTCCATGCGAAGTTATTATTGTTACCGTTTCTTTTTCTATTCTGGACTGAATGCTTTCGAAGAGAGCAGTCGCTGAACGTTGAAGTCCTGAAGTCACTGATTTTTTTTGTTGAGTCTGATATTCCCTTCGCCGTGACACCTGCATGGGACGATGCATTGCAACCGTTATAGTTCATTTTTGTGCTGATAATCACCGGGAAAGATATGCAGGAAAATCCTTCCAGTATCCTCCGAATTTTTGTTTTTCCGTGTTGGACAAGGTCCGCATCGGCCAACTTCAGTTCACACATCAGGGCAATGCCGGACTTCGGCGTGTGCGTCGGGCATCCACATAAACGCGTAGTATAGACTTCAGTTTNTTTATCTTCTAACTTGTGTTAGGGTAGTCCTTATCGCCACCANAGCAACGTGATNTATANGAGAAGATAATTCAAAATGTGGTCGGGCCCACAGCGCTATCCTATTTCGCTCCGTAAAACAGTTAAGTAAGGTTTTGACAGTACATTCTCAAATGAGGTTGTCGCTACACATGCTGTCTTGGAGCAGCCGGGTGAGACCGAGGAAGGTTGGCGGGGACAGCTTAAGTTGTGTGGGACGATGTAAAATCTTTCTCTGCTGATCGCGTCAAATATGAATTAGTCGATGAAGATTGTGTGCAGACGGTAGTTGTATTCGTGGCATCGACTGTCGAATTTGACTGAGAAAAAATCATTTCAGTGGAAAGTCTGTGTCTGTGTTGCGAAATCTTCNGGATTCAGAATATGGAGTGTTTTCGTTGGAGTCGGGCGCACTNTCCCTGCTTAGATCTTCTGTTCCGATCCATTGCGCAGCACTTTTNACATACAAAGCAATCTTCAGTTCATGATTCTATCAACGTGTCCATCGCAGCTCTATTGGACATGACCAGGCCCGCAACAAGGTGGTGTGCAACCTGATGATGCCCCCTCCTCAAAATTTTCGAAAACAAATTTAGTTTGTGGGTACATTGGGTACAACAACAAGTTACAACCGTTTTGCCTCCCGAGAAAATAGTACAAGTTAATCTTATCTTCACTTTGCCCCACTCTGGAAAATATCAGCTGGTTGCAGCCCTGGACATGATGCATTGTGGTTTTGGTAAGGTCTACGACAGACGGCGCGCGTACCATGTAGAAAAGCATATCAATTCGTTTTGTTTGGGGAAGGCATAACAGCACTAGAACAACGTGCACCAACGCATGCAGCGCAAAATGCTGTTCCCAAGTTGAATTTACAAATGCTGGTTGTTTGAAGCGCATGGCTATAGATCCGTCAAGCAGGTGCGTTCATCGCCATTGCGGCGGCGGTTACGTTTATCGCCTGGAGTAGAGTCTAAAGCCCATTGGTTTGCAACCTGTTTCGGCCTGCAGCACCTTTGTTAAGTCAGGAGCTGGCTGCATCCTCGTTAGACCTTTTGAACATTTATTTGGTTTGCTAGACTCTCACACAACCAACCGGTACTTTTTTCACAAACATTTTTTCATTCTGAATGACTCGCGTCGCGCGATGCTTCATCACCATGTTAAACAAACACTTTGTCGATCGAAAAATAACCGGCTGGCACTTTCGAAGCGAGTTTGCAGATTGGCTTCTTGATTTCAGATTTAAACTAATTCGACTCTCACGAACTGAATTCGCAAAGAGCGAAATTTGTTGAGCATCACTCTTGGCGAAAGGCACAAACATAGCGTCTAGAAACAGCGAAAGGATGGATGTGTACCTTTGTCGGAGCGTGCGGCCGTGTTGTCTTTCAGGTCGTGCCCAGCAAAGAAACCGTGAAAATATGGTTGCCCTGACAAATACAGTCATGATCTTTGCCTTTTTTAAATTTGATTTTGGTGACGGCAGTTGGCGGCCGGCCAAAATTTTGCTTCTTGCTTGAGGTGAACGCTCTTGCCCAAGAGCGCTACAGCGATCCACTCAGTGACCGTGGATCGAACACCCAACCTTCCAGTTGAGTGGCCTCCCCGTGAACTTTTTCCATAAGATGCTGAAATCGTTTGGTGTTGACCAGCCTATTTCGAGGGCAACTGTGGTGAGAGGCAGCAATGGGACCAGGCCACCAGGAAAACTCGATCCCTGCCTTCCACGTAACGCAGCCCTATTGCAACAATGCGTT
>JGI24022J15233_10007184_pt1 | contig 12232 bp, 8 predicted proteins | sample Ectturendosymbi2_FD_15233 | JGI IMG/M metagenome (IMG submission 15233)
CCAGAAGGTTCGCCAGATGGCTCCGGTTGGCTATTTGCTCCTGGTTCAGCGGTTGCTTGTGGTTCAGCAGTTGGCCCTGGTTCAGCAGTTGGCCCTGGTTCAGCAGTTGGCCCTGGTTGGTTGGACTGATTTGGCTCTGCAGTTGGCCAAGGTTCTCCCGAGGGACTCGGTTCACCCGTTGGCTCGGGTTCGCCGCTAGGTGCTGATTGGTTAGTGGGCTTTATTATGGGAGGGGCCTGGCATGTTATCTGATTGGTCGAGTTCGGATGAGGGCGGATTGTGACGTCAGCGCAACTCCAAAAACGATAAGTGCTTCCCCATTCGGATGCCTGACGTAACAATCGGATGGCGCAAGACGTGCATGTGAGGTTGACAGGAAGAGTCAAATCTGCATATTGTCGCCTACGACAAAAAATGTGAAGATGGCAAACGCATGATCAGATTATCGAACGTCTTGGACAGCATGGCGGAAAACAAAGCGATTGTAAGTCCGATGCTACATGTTCTAAATAGTAAGCACACACCTTTTACATGGCACTTTCAATTCTCAAAGGCACTGCCGCTGAGCTGCCAGCAATCGAACGTTTGATTGGTGGAGTTCTACAATCGAACACTTGTTTGGAGTTTTACAATCGGACATTTGATTAGTGGAGTTATAGCCACGCATTAATTGTTGTTGTTGTACTGATTGTTTAAGATCTCGATGTGAATGAAAGACAAATTGCTAATACTTACGTCGAATCGTTTTGAAACAGAAACTGACCATGTGTCAGGCTGGCAAGGACTCGGTTTCCTTCAATAATTTGCAATTGAGCACCGCCCTAAAAAAACACAGATGTTTCTTCGTCATCACACTGGAATTACGAAAAACGAGCCACTCGGCAACATGTGCCGTAAAGTCAGCTTATGCAAATATAAAGCTAAGCTCTTGATCTTGAAATCACAAGAAAACTTACTAATTACATTTATTGTTATTCTTGGCAGGTTATAAAACTGGTTATTTAGTCGATCAAAAGCGCCTAGTTTTCGAAACATGCAAGAATGCAATTAAACAACAACGGTTGTATTTAAGGAGACAGCATTTAAAAATAAATCCATGTTTCTTGATTTATTTTAAAGCTACAAAATACGCAATGGCATTCTTGAAAATTGTGTGCATACAACACAAATTACAATGAAAAAACTTAAATTTCTTGGACTCGGAAAAATAGGCTGCTTACCATTTGGAAGTGAAAAGTGATTTTTTATTAATGAAACACAAGCTTTTTCAAAAATTTCTTTGCTGTCAAATGTTCAGTCTTAGTGACATTGGATGAAGAAAAGTGTTAGTGCCTCTTGCCTAACCAGTTATACTTCTTGAAGTAATTGGCTAATTAGCGGTTATCAAGAAAACCGAAAAGTATTTAAAAATACAACGTTTGTGCATTTTCGTAAGCAACTTGTTTCTGAGTACGGAATGAAACACATCAACTTACGCGGTGGGAATAAGCAAGATGCCACGTGATCCTGATCCTTGTTCCTTCAATGAGAGTTGTGCGCGGCGCATCTTCAAAGAAACGAACGCTTGCGTGTGAACAATTTAAAGACGATCTATAAGAATACTGCTCTGTTCCTCACTTGATTCATTGATGCGATTTATTTATTGCTTCGTATGACTCAGCTAATTAACAGAAATAATACAAAGAGCCATCGTGCAAAAAAGTAACCAATTGTAAATGGAAATTAGAATAAATGAAAACGCAAAGGTAAAATTACTGATCAATGTAAATAAAGATTGTCACTGGGTCACATAGAATTGGTGAAGAACCGTGGCGGTAATCTAGTCAACCAACCCTGTTTAATACTTTTCGACAAGTGTTTGAAAACAACAGTTGAGAATAAAATAAGCACAGTTAGATAAACAAACAAACAAACACAGAACATGGTGAGGAAAAATTACATATGCAGAGAACATGCCTATATACACAAAGGAAATCAGAGTTTGGAAAACAAATGTTATTGACTACGCGAAAAAACAACACTCATACAAGAAACCAAGCCGATAAACACTTATCTGCACTTCATATGTTTTAAGACCACACAACCACACAGAACCGATTGTCGTAAGCAAGAGCTATAATCTAATAAAGACCATCCGGTTCTCTTTTAAAGCTTTCGCATCATTTAAAACACGAAAAGCATTTTCATGTTGTTGTGCTATGTCATCACTGTGGGTTTTCTTGAGGCGAGTTTAGCGTCAAAATCTTTAATTCGTTCGGAAGAGATTACAATAGTGCCACTCCGGTTTAGTGCAGAATCTTCCTACGCATTTATAACCTGCAATGCAATTTCGTGTGTCAGCCGGATGTCACATCCGCACGTATCCCGCTGAATCACGTGACTGCTCACCCTGCGCGTCCCTTCACTGCTGTCACTGTTACCGCTTTTGTCGTTCACATTTTGTGCTGGCACTTTCTCCCTACAGGTTGCAAAAGCTTGCAGCAATCTTGCTACCGTTCATACGTCACCTCATTAATGACGGAAAAGATATTTACGGAAACATCTACTTCGGGGCTTTTACTTCGTTTGCTTTAGCCGTCATCTTTACTATTAGTGCAGAAACTAGGACAAATAGGCAAGCACCACATTATTATCGTCATTCTTTCAATCTGTTATAAGAGCAAAAATCATTTTCCTTGGCACGTGTTAGCATGCTGAAGACATTACATGATCTCAGGCCAGTTCAAAAGGTTTCTGAGGCTACATTTTTCTAGATATCTGTGGTGTAACCAGTTTTTTTTAAGGAAAATGTTAGGTACCCGGTGTGGACCTGTAGGGACCCGATTTCTCTGATTCTATGTGACCCGATGATAATTTTCTGTGATTCTAGGGGCCCGAATCGGGTCCCTAAAACGCCTTAAAAACCCTGGTGTAACTATACAAAGCTCGCCAAAGAAATGCAGGCACGTTCTCCGCATTCGGCACAGGTTGGTGTTCTTGTTAAATTAAATCTACCCGCATCAGCTCGCATATCCATGACTCCATATCTGGTTGGAGCAATGGCAATAGAATTTAAAATCACAATTGCCGAAAATGTTCCGTTAGCACTGGATCTTGAACTAGCCAAGCCTGATTTACGAACGAAATCGGAATTTTGTATGCGGTAATGACCGGTTTAACAAGATACTGCAAATTTACTTGCCTGCAAATTTTGACTCTTGCTTTAATTAGTACCTACTGATTGACACTAATCAGCAGGATAAAGGTGGGTTTTATATGCACGATTATCACTTATCTTTGAGGATGTACAGCACTACAAAAACTGATCATTCGTTGAGGCAAGCACAACTAAATATCGCACACTGTGTAACCCCACTCGGCTTTTCGGGCAGGACATACACAAATGTAGACATTCGGTGAAATAGGGTTTGTCCAATGTTGCTGGTGCAATGACAAATACAGGCAAAAAAAATTTATGAAGGTATTGAACTTCCTTCTGCCGACATGGGGTTGAAAACATAATGGACAAGATTAACTCCGACAAAACCTGAACTATGAAATCATGTGACAAATGTCTGAAGCTCATAGCGTTAGATTTCTGTTTTCCAAGACTCTTCCTCCAAATGTCTTCTTTCTCCATTACTGGATCTTTACGACAGTCATTAGGTAACGGCATATTCACCTTTGAAATGTTGTTGTCGATCACGTAGGATCAACATCAAACGCAATATCATTTATGGAGTTGTTTGATTGATATATTTATCTTAAACTTTGACAGCACTAAGGTGTTTAATGACCATAGGAAACCATTGAAACTACGGACTTCAAACAGATAATTTGTACTGAAAGACCACGAGCAGCAACAAACATCAACAATTCTTAAGTGTAACTGATATATACAGGTTGTAAGAGTTTGACCAGTCCTGATTGCGCTGCCATGATGCAGCATAAATCTCCTTCAGCTTGCTACCAGAAAATTTCGCAGAGTCGAAAATTTTCGGAAAATTTCGCAGTCGATGTTTGACGCACTTGCGGTATCTCAGGCAAATCAGTACTTCCAGAAACGCGTAGTGTTTGTGTGCGTGAAAATAACTTAACAGCGAATTGCAATGCAACGATTGGTTTTTGTGAAAGCGTGAAATATTTTTGGGAGTGAATGAACTGATTCTGAATTCTGCATGAAGCGTTTAAGAAAAGAAAAATCGTTTTAGTGTGCTATCCTTGCACCAATCAGAAATCACTACCGCTTGCCATGTCCACATCAGCAAACCTTGAACCGGAGATCACACTGATGATGAGATGAAAATGCAGAAATGATGACCTGTACCAGACTACAGTAGCCCTGCATAGAAGGCTTCTTGTTGTGGCCTGCACACTAGTGTTACATTTTTTCGAGAGCTCTACCTACCTTTTGAACTTCGTTGCCTGAATCGCAGCGTTTCGAAACCAACACATATCTCGACAAGTCAAATGGCAACGCCACTTGACAAATGCAACCGTCGTGCTTTGTTCAGCTACAGTGCCACGCCGTGACGAGGCTGTGCAAAGGCAGCAAGTTCCATTGATAAAATTTGTAATTTGACTCCACGGCCTCGGACGCACCAAACAAGGTATTTAGAACGCATACAGCGGCTAGGCATGTACAATTTGGACAGCAGCTGCGCTGTTATCAGGGACCGCACTGAACAACCAGATGATTTGTATTAAGCATGCGTTCCATGTGAGGTCATAGTTTTTGATAAAAGTTTTGCGAACACGCAATTTTTTGTATTAAAACACAGGAATACCTACATGACATTTGAAAATGAGCGCAAAGCCAAGCGCAACGTTTGCAAAAGTGTCGAATCAGTGACACTGAAAGTAAACAATAATTCTAAACGAGAAATATGCACAAGGGCTTCTGTGTCAAGAAATGTACACAGAAAAAGTAAGCCTCGCCTTTTGCTTTTACAGATAACTTGCATTGAATTACTTTAGAAGATTAATCAATAGGAAAAAAGTTGACTTGCACCTCAAGTCATATTGAAAGATTTTAAGGCATAAAAGAATAATCGTTTGCATGTGTGTGTTCTGTGGATGGTCTGGTCTGAGACAGATAAATGAATATATAATGTTCATCAAACTCCTGCCTGTTCTTATGTACATCACCAATTTTTTTGTAATCTGACATATCTGTCACGTATTTGTAATCAAGTATTTTTTGTGAATCTAAGTTTTTTTCATCATGAAGTCTAGTACTTTTCCGTAACAACAGAGTGGCAACACTGCGCGACATACCCGATTTAATGCATTAGACAAGGGCGCTGTGTTTGTTGATGCAGCTGTGCAGTTAATGGTTGTACGGGCGCAACATAGAGTTGAAGAAACTGCAAGTCACAGATTTTAATTTTTGCCAAGCAATTTTTGCGCCCCATCAAAGTGGCGCCCATGGTATGAGCCATGCTTGCCATACCCTGTACACGCTACTGAAAAAAATACACAATTACGCAATTAACCACACGTGGAGTAAAGCGCATTTTCAACATCTAGCTGTGCTGCGCGATGTTACTTCTGCTTGATGACAACTGCCGGAAGGCAGAAGTTTGATATGAACATCTCGCTTTTCGGGTTTGGCAAAGGCGCGCAGTTACAAACAAGCCAGTGGGCGTTGGTTTGATCAATTGAAAGGACATGAAGTCACTGTGTGTTGTTGGCCACCTTTCTGGACTTAACGCATTTTCCACAACGGGATTACAAACGGAAACCCCTCAAACCTTTCTTGACACAGAAACAGTTTTACCTGCTTTAGTTTTTCATTTACAATGGTGTTTTCAAATTTTCAGCACATTTTTCACTCCAGCAGTAAACTGCAGAATAACAAATACATTCACGAAAAATTGGTTTAAACCGTAGGCAGTGAGCTTGCAAGTCAGTAACTTGGCAAAAAAAATCCGAAGAGTAAGAAGCAATTCGATTGTACAACTGCAGTGCATCAGCGTACTCGCCCTCGCAAAAGCCTTTCGGCTCTTGCACTATTGGGCTTCTCAAACTGTGGTACGTATACAAGCCGTGCGCGATGCGAGCGGTTTGCAGGTGGTATGCAAAATTTAGGTGTCAGTCAAATTTAAAGTCTATTAATTGCTGTTGTCGCAAACTACATGTCTCTTTCAATATCGAATGCCCATGTAATCAAACATTACCCACGGTTTAAGTCTTCTACGGTGATGGCCACCTGCACGTCTAAAATCCGGAATAGTTTTGTTGCGACCGGACGTGAGTTGTGATGTGCTGCTTGCGAAGCTTTGGCCCCATAGACCAGTTTGTGGAGAAAAGGCGTTACAGTTTTGCGTTGAATTGTTTCTTACTGATTCATTTGCGTATTTTGATGCTCACCAAAACAAATTACGCTCATTTGAAATAGTTGGAACGCAATGATAGAAAAAACTAACCAGGTGGTACGCGCAATATTTTTTAAGGTGTTTTGAGGGACCGAAATGGTCTTTCAAAATACATTATAACCTCGATTTACGATCACCACGAAAATACAGTAAAACCTCGCTTTATGATCATCTCGGTATTCAAATGAAATAGTTGCGGTCTGCTCAAAATGACTTCACAGTCACCAAGGTCAAACCTTAAAAACCGTGGGTACGCGACCAAAAGAGATTGGAGAACCCCTACCTCACACGGACAAACTGGCAAACCGCCGCGATGGTCTTCTACTAGCAGGTGGTCTGTAAAAAACTAGCAAAGCAACGTTTAGCTTCCATATGAAAGAAAATCGATTATCTTACCAGCGTATCTAGGAAAACCGCACGGTCCTTGAGTTCTTCCATTGTCCATGAAATCCAGGGCGTAAGTCCGGGCGGGGGGGAATGTTAACCTCACGTGACCTTGTGCCACATGCGACATCAGCAATAGCAAGGCGAAATTAAATAAAGCTGGCATTCTGTATTATATTTCAAAAAAGAAAAACTAGCCTCTAACAAAAACATCAAGCTGCAAAGCAAATACACGACTTGCGACAAAAATCTTGGTGCGACAGATAGTTAAAAAGTGCGTCGAAGTCAAACGCAACCAAACTCTCACAGACAGGGTGTTCCAGTCCCTCATCTTTGTCACGTGAAACTCAACCGCTGTTTTAACTTAATTCAAAAAATTCAAAAGACCCGAAAAATATCATATGAATCAATTTTTTCCAAAAGTTACCACTAGTGACGCCGGAGAGCGGGGCATTGATACCCTGCCTTTTCGCAAGGGGGGCAGAGGTGCCTTTTTCATAACAGTATCATTGGTAATTTCACGGTTTATCAAGATCGAATTGAAACAAATTTTATTGCAGCTGTTCGCGCACCCAGAAACTTCAGAATGTTTTTCCATAATTTTTGTTAGTATTGAAGAGAAACAAGCACAATTAGTAGCGATTTTTATGTTTTTTATAAGGTTCCATTGCCCTCAACTTTTTACTGCCCTCCTGCCCTATCGCTTTTACAGCGTGCCTGGTTACCACTAAACCTATCCGCTGAGGACCTCAATCATCACAGAGGAGTTATTCAAGTTATTGAAGTCACCGAAGCTTGCGATAAAAAGCAATCGCAGCGATATTCTACTTCTAAACTCTGTCAGTCTTTCATTTCGTTAGAGATGAGCATTTCACAATACGGCGTAAACAATAGCAAATTTCTTCGAACAACTCAGTAATGTCAAAATCACTTTCTCTAAATGAGCTTGAAAAATCGGAAAGAGAAATGAATCAAAAAGATTTCCAAAATTTATGTCCCAGTTTTCACAACATCCTGACCGCCCACAGAGGACTATGACACCTTACAAGGTTCTGTGGCTTCACCCAAACGCTGAAGCAAACCCCGCATTTTGGTAGCTTTTTGCCTCGGGCCTCATCACGCCATCGGGTTTGAATAGGTTAAAGAGGGCTTGTGGGTTCACGTTTTTTTCTTATTAATGCACTTGCGTCATAATGAAATTTCTTACAAATTCCATTTGCGTCATAATACACGAGCTGAGTGAACGTTGCGCAGGAAACGGTCTCACCGTAAACGTTTGCGGTGGCGATTTGCAACCGTTTGCAAGTGAGCATCTGAAATAAGGGCGTCGGAAGGGAGGGCAGGGAGACCGAATCACCTCTGGATTTTGAAATTTTCGAATTACATTCTTAGCAAAAAAGGTTGTGTTGTCAGTTTTGAGAAGGAAAAACGAAACTTCACCACTTTTCATCCCTGAAAAAATCATTTTGATCCCCTGAAAAAATCCTCTGGAAAAACCCACTATTGGTCACCCTGGAAAAAATCCTTCCGACGCCCATGATCTCGAATGCAAAATCTTTGTTACTGATCAAAATTGATTCTGGCCTGCGAGCGGTGAGCTCGGTTTTCCTCCCTCCTGTTACCGGTACGTTCAACAAAAAGAAATTCCAGAACTTTCCGCGACAAGGAAAACGAAAGCAAGCTCTCTTGAGGTTTGCTTCAAAATTGCATGAGTGTTTCGTTCTTAGCCTCCCAACCATGAACTACGGAACTTCGACAAGAAACTGGCTAAAACTGCAACGTCTAATTGCCAGCAATCATTTAATAGACGTCAAACAAGCACAAAAACCTTTTTATATGGCCTTCAATTCAACCATTCGGCAAAATTCAAAATTAATGATACTGTCATAGCTGCTGATGAAAACCTATAAAATTTGATTTTTGAAGCTGTTGATAGTGCGAAAATCTTTAATTCAACGTTACAGACTAGCTTTGAAAAAACTCACGAACAAAAAAGCTTGCTTCATTCCCTGCTCCCGGCCAAGGTATGCATAGTGGAGGGCCAGTGGTCGAAATATGTCGCTTCTATATAACTTTTCAAAATTGTTCACAAACCTGCGCTGCAAAACACTTCTTAAAGCTGAACATTGCCTGAGGAATTTTTCGTCCCTTGGAAATTTTCGTTTTCGCGCAACATTTTCATTCCTACCTGTTGTTCACTCCTAACACGACTGGTTAATAGACCAACCTGTATGGTCGAAGATAAAACAATTCCTTCGCAGAAAGACACATCAATGACTTTTCTTATCTCCGACTGCGCATTAACTCAAAGCCAGGAACGAAATTTTCACATTTTGCTCTGAAACACTTCTTGCAGAATCTTTTGGGGCATAGATATAAGGAGCAAACCGCTTCATTGCCAGCCACACAGTTTGTCTGAAGTGCCAGCGTATCAAACGCCCACTGTGCTGTCTAAATTTTCAGCGTATGAAAAGCCGTCTACGTGCTGTCTACATCCTTACATGTGAAACATTACCCAAAATTTCTTACGAATAACTAAATAAATTCCGCAGACTTTTGCAACAACATCTGAGCTGGTCGATTCGCGGCGGAAGACTGTTAGTCATTTGAGCGGACATGGCGCTGAGGCAGACATCGTGATTCACAGACTGACTTGCCGCGACTGCCCAAGCAGCAGGACGCCGTTACTGTTACGGAGCACGAGCTCCGTTCTGCCATTACGCTTAGATGGAGCATATCAACGTTTGTTCAAATTATTTATAAGAAGCCACCAAATCAATGATGAAAGTACGCCATCCTGACCGACTCCACTCGAGACGTCTTCTAAGATCGCTGTTGCTCGCCCAAAATCAAAGAGTTTGGCCTCCTCTAAATTTTGCCCAAAAAATTTTGGGCTGGCTACGCCACTGATCTGAACAGCTAGTTGAATTTCTGAGCTGGTTGTAGTTTCTGATATAGTCGTAGCGAAACAAATTTTGCTATATCTCGCACTTCAAAGCTGAAAAAAGCAATTTTCTGCCGGTGTCGTGGACATTACCCGTGCCCGACGTACGCACTAGAAACAGCTAAGCTACCACTTCCATTTTACATCAGCAGCCTATTGCAGTGAAGTACACTTGATTACCTGAAAAACACATCTGTCAAAAAAAGTTGAAGACCCACTCCATTTTTTACGTTGCCCAAATGCTTGCTAACTTGTACACGTGGATATTCCTCACTTCATCCTAGGTTCAATACCATATCAGACACTGCAATCTGCAACTAGACGTTCGTAGCATAGTCTCTTTCAGGAAAAAAAACAGACAAAGCCAGTCCTATGAAACCGCATTTTGTTATCGCAACATTGCACTTGTTATTTTTTCTTGCTTCAAATCAGAAGCGGGACTAGATTGTAAAGCTGACAAACCTTAAAAATGGCCTTTTCATCGCTTTCATTTCTCAATATTTTCCAACGTTTGCCTCTCAACCTTTTCCACGTGTAATATAAAGCTTCGGTTGCTAACGTTTAAATAAAAAAGGTTCGAGCCTGTATACCGCCAGTTCAAGTCTTCAATAAACTTTACAAGAAAAAGCAATATAAAAAAGAGTCAAATATTTCTTTGCATCATAAAACCAATTTTGTTTTATTTTTTGTTGATTTTGCCTTGAAAACTATTTTGCCTGCTGCAGACAACATTAAATCAAAGCTGTTGGTTAGCCACACAGCAATACGCCAACCGAAAATGATGTTGGCAACGGCTGCAGTCAGCTTTAACCTAAGATGGAAGCATGACGCAGCGAAATATTGCGGCGTAATTTTAACCCAAATGTCCCCAGGCAAGAGAGCTTCCGTGATCACGCATTTTTAGTGGCGTTCCGATTCTCGCGTCCAAAAATCCTTTTTTTTTCTCTCTCCCTTCTTGCTCTACTTGTCCAGCCTTGCTCTCAACCGTGACATAAATGGCTCACCGCGCTGGCTTTCACCACCCTGGTGACAAGCCTTACCCCAACATTTCTCAAAGCTGTCATATATTTTTCCCTTGTCCAACTTGTTTTGAGGTTATTTTAAGGATAATATATCAACACAACTGAATTGGCGGACTCAAAAAGCCAGTGGGAAGGTGGTCCACTTCAGGCAAATAGTTGCAAACTTACAGATAAGGTATGCTGTCAAACAGCGTTTTAAATGATTGACCTTGGGAACAAACACTCTACGTTCGACCTATTTTGCGTCAAGCTTTTAATGACGATGCTGTAGGATGTCAAAATACTATTCTAAGGTATTAGAAGACCTTACGGCGTATGCCCCAGCATAACTTTAACGTCATCCCTTTTTCCCCCTTACAAATCTTTTTGAAGATCATACGCAATGAGCTGGAGTAATACGCATGAAGGCGTACAATCGACTCCTGTCTTTCTTTAGCCGAGTGATAGATTCAAACAGCTTCCGCTGTCAGGTTAAGGAAACAGATTTGCCGAGGTTTTGCGGGGTCAGAGGAACTTCTCCGGAATAGCAGGACTTATGCTCAGCAGTGAAGATTGATTGGAAGCATTTGTTGAGTTCGTTTTACTTCTCAACATGAAACGCCTTGTGATTCTGAAATAACCATAAAAGAAGACGCGGATCACAAAAGAAAAATAACCGAAAAACGTTATTCAGAAGTTTACTGATGAATTCATGTCAAGTCAAACGAAGCTGGACACTGAAGACATTATTTATTGTAGAATTGTACTTACGGATTTACTGTACAATGATGCTAAGAGAGAGTAACCAAAACCCTTAGAAAATAGCACTGAAAAATGTAGTCCGAACCATGATAAAAATCGTAATCGAAATGCTACGATTTCGAAGGACTCCAATTTCTAGAAAAATGACGTCACGCACGCACGATTGCTCAAGCCGTACGAAACCCAATGCGTGATCACGTGACCGAAATCGACCAATGAAAATAAAGCAAAAATGATAAGTATGTGGGCATCTGCTCAGTCTACCAGAGCAGTGGGCTTACCAAGCTTTTCCTTAGAACCAGTAGTGGGCTTACCAAACTGGAACAAACCCAACTGAAGGATAAATAGTTGGCGAACTTGTGGNGTCTGGTAAATTCATGAACCAGAATACACTTGTAGCTGGCTACTATCCTAGAACGGCTAGACTAACGGAATTACCGAAAGTATAGCCAATTTCTTTAAGCAGGTCGTAGTGCAACTGCTTAACAATGTGGATTACTCTCTCTCCTCCTGATAATATAATCCAACTGCGCATTAACTCTTGATTACTGTAATAAAGTTTGTGTATGTTGAAATATATTATAAACCCCTGTTGTAGTAAATATCGCAGTGCTTAAAGTTATGCTAATAAAACCATGAGTGTGTGAATACAATCTTGTAGTGGTAAACTGAGCGTGTCGAGCTAGACCGACGGGTCCAGGTTTCTTAATTGTTAACTTGGGCGTGCCATGGACATTCCTATGGACCAGTGCTCTTGCGGAATTGTCCTAAATGTGTAGTGGTTT
>JGI24022J15233_10007188_pt1 | contig 12230 bp, 8 predicted proteins | sample Ectturendosymbi2_FD_15233 | JGI IMG/M metagenome (IMG submission 15233)
CCTTATTGTTATAATAAGCATGATACATGATTTTCTCTCATTTTATATTGTTGTAAGCAAATGTGAGGAGTGGAAAGAGGAAGCATTTTTATGGTCAACCCCGAGCGACATTAACATCGCTTCGTCACTGCAGTAGAGCATGCGGTGAGATATTACCTCGCAGGTTCAAAGTGTAAACCTAATTTGTGCCAAAAATGTCTATTACTCTAATAGGTCTAAATATTTTTTTCTTTGCGTAACAGCAGAATCACGAGCAACATTTTTAAAACTTGTTTTGGACAGAGTGAGCAAGTTCGGATGGATGAAAAATTAGTTACAATTTTGCGCTTTGAAATTCAAAGTAATGCTTTCGTTTTTATAAATCTCTAAATTTATCACCTCTTAATTCTAAATCTTTGGAGAATTCTTACCCAATTACTAGGAGAAAAGTAATTAGGAAAGGTGTAGGTAAAGTTACAAAAAATGGCAAAGCTTTGTTAGCCAAAATACACGAAATATGTGGCGAAGAAATTTGAGTGTCAGTGCAGATGCCCAGTGTTAACATAAAAAGAGTGTAGTGAAACAGGTAAGTGGTAGATAGTAAAAAACTTTAAAATTTTGTTACTTCATTGGCAAATGACATAAACGACGAAACGCCTTGGCAAAAAATTTAATGATGGAAAGCAACCTTTTCTTTACCACTTTACTGTGCTGTTATTCCCAGTGCTGCTGGGGCTGTATACACTCGCCTACATCGACTGTGCTTGCTTTAAAACAAAAAAGTAATGATTCGCCTCTTCTCCACTTTCTCAAATAACATAGGCATAGTTCAATACTAGGTAGGAGACCAGAACATGGGACCTTCACCAGGGCATCACCTCCTGTCCTTACACAGAAGGGTTGGTATTGCTTTGTAACGAACAAAACAATTAATATCTTTCTAAGTCAAAATAAATTTATTGAAGTACGACAACGGCAAACACCTCGAATATTCAATTGGTTCACCGACATTTTTCGAGTAAAAAATGCGTAGACCTTTTAAACGCTGCCAACATTTTCAATGTCCATGCATTTCTTCATGGAATTTGTAAATAAGGCCACAGGTTTGAGGTTGTATATTCCTAACAGGAAAGTGAAAATGAACGTTTGCAGTATTTGGCCGTTTGCACAAATTTCGGATGATTTTTACTATCTTGATATTTGGCAATGTGCCAGATATTTTGTTGCAGCGTTATTCAAGGAGTTAGCTTCACTTACCACCAGAGAAATGTGAGGTCTCGAGTCTCGGTCTCGGTCTCGAACTTCCAGGTCTCGGTCTCGGCTTTTATGACAAAGTCTCGGTCTCGGTCTCGTCTCGAAATTTGAGCCAGATCTCGGTCTCGGAGGTTACGGTCTCGACCACATCACTGGCAAAAATACATTATTATTATATGTGACCGTTTGCGAAAACGTTGTACCATGGTTGAATAAGAAAGATGACGTCATCAAATGAAATTTCATGAAAATTGCCCCCCCAAAATGAAGAGCTGGTTGCACCCCTGCTTTGCAGTGTCCGTTTGATCGACGGCGTGTCAAGCCACATTGCTTTCGCATTTTACCTAGACTAGTTCAATTCAGGAATTAGCGCCCTACTCCGCACTAGTGCTGTAACAAGTGTTACGTGTTAGCTAACAACAGTGTTAAGAATGTGTCTGCAACCCTATGGTTCTGTCTTCAATCAGTTGCAAAAAGTGTCTTTAACCCTGTGATTCCGCCGGCTTCAATGCCTTGTACTACGTTCTGTTTTGTCTGTTTTTATCAACTTGCGTTCTGCATAGTGTGTGTATTCATACTATGGACTTCGTGTCTGCTCATAAACAAATAAATTAAATTAAACTAAATTACTGGTTACCTGAAAAAGGACCAAACAATCTTATCTTCAGGGGCCACGCATCACTACACTGCGGCAGTGAACCTCTGTGTCAGATAGTTGCTATCCTGTGAGCGAGTAATAATGATATTCAACTTTAGAATTTTCCTGCTATATGACGTAAAATTACCAACGATGGGATATCGGACAAATCTCGAGACCACTGTACCATCACATGGGAATCCCATTCCTAGGGACAAACCTGCATCTATCCGTGTATTGCTGATGTGTATGTGCTCAAGCGCACCTCATCACGCCGGTAGAAATTTCACATTTCTTGTAAACTGCTACTAGTCATTGTATTATGGATCTTGAACGCGAGGTAAACAAAAAATGAAAATTATAATAGTTGTACGGTTGTATGCACAAAAAACGGTGCGAGGAAAAGTCCGTCAAGAAATACGAACAGAAATTTTAAAAAATGAAACCTCCAAATATTATAAATGTGAAATTGTTTTTTTACACTATCGTTCTGAATTTCTTTACTTTTCCACTATGGAAAACATTAACATTGTCTTTTACATATTCTCATTAGAGGCTATAGGAAACGCTTTGTTCTGTGATTACAGACTCTTGTGAAACCACAGGTTTAGAATAAAATTGTGGTTATTAAATTCCCATAATTTTCACAAAGTGTGCAAATGAAAGTTACTGAAAGTGTTTGAGTAGTTTGTTTGAAAAAAAACTAGAACACATTTTTTAAATTCTTGTCCTGAAGAAATACTTAAGATTAAACTTCTTTTAACTGCACAAGACCTCAAGCATCTAGTTCTAAACTTTACACATGCTTTATAAACCTGATTGAAGAGCATTTCTACAGATTAAAGTTAAAGTAACTTCAAATTATATGACGTAAACATGGAATAGCTTGCGATGATAGGATGTGGGATGTTAATGGCATAGCTGGAATTACCAAGATGCAAAATGTTTTGCAATTGGTGAAGAAATTTTGAAAGAAACTGCTACATTTTTGTGATTGAATTGAATCTCACACAAAAACATATCTTTGAATTCTACTCACAATAAACTTGGTATAGATTGTCATATTCTACAGCAGTGGTTCCCAACCTGTCTAGGCTTGCGGCACCCTGCAGAAGAGAATTATATTTTACGGCACCCAGTGGCGAACCCACACAATTTTGCTTCAAGGTTTGATGACAGTTTGAAAATGTATTTTTAACAGTATATTAAAAAACGCATTAGCTCGCGGCACCCCTGGGTATTGTAAATGGCACCCCGGTTGGGAACCACTGCTCTACAGCCTCAAATGTTTGAAAATTTTACTGTACGGCAGTCTTTACAAGAATGAAAGAAAAGGTTGTTTTAGAAATACTCGCAAAGTTCACAATCCATCCACTGCCTGTTCAGAAAAACATGCGGAGGTAACCTAAATACTCTCTACGTGCCTACTGTTCTTTGACCTATCACAAACACGTCTAGGTTTTGCTGTACAGCAAAGAAAATCTGGCATTTGTCTGTCCGCAACTTCAATGCACGTCGGACCACACAGCATAAGCGCATTACGAACCCAGCTCGAGTAAAATCACGTTTTCAACTGTGGTGATGATACAAAAACATTTCGTTTTTTGCCGCAGTGTCTACGCTAATATCAAAAAACATTGATTTCATATTTCTTGAACAATATACATCGGGAACTCCGGCAAACAGTGTCATTCCCTACTGTCTCTGCTACATTTTAAGTAAACAACTGATTTGAGCAGACTTTTCATGTTATCCGGGTAACGAATTTTTGTACATGTTCAGTTGTTGCTGGATTTTGGGTAAGCGTAACGGTGTTTATACTTTTTGAACTTCTTTGTGAAGTACTCTTTGAACCAAACACAATAATGGAACAATTTTCTATTTCTATCAGGCAATGACCTTCAACAGTTAGCTGCGTGCTGTGTTGGAAGACTAAGGCCCCACGAGATTGGCAAAGAGTCAACAAACATTTTTTTTTCACCACGCATTCTTAAATTGATTGTCGATCGTTGAGAAACTTCTGACGCATCTCGCGTCTAATTCTTCAGATTTACCGTGTTTTCATATGATACATGCACGAAACGAAGGCATCTGTCGACAAACAAGACGTTTGGGGATTACGTTTGACACAATAGCAGTAGACCCGGTCAGCCAACGTTTAGCTTTTAAGGCTTAAATTTTCAGATTTCTGCAGAAGCCAGCGTCCTTCTCAAAGTGCCCTGCACCTGCATGCGTAAATTTGAGATAGGGAGGCATTCTTCTTAGAAGCGGTTGATCTCGTCAAAAAGTCGCGCTGTAAATGAACATTGAGAAAAGTTCAGGAACTGTAGATGTTACTAATGTGTGACCTGCATAGTAAGTCGGGGGTGTAGTTGCGGAAAATTGAACATGTCATTCGGGTTCAATAACGTCATATGTATTAGTTGGTGCAGTTAATTAGAGCTTAGGTGGTGTGACAAGCACAAGATTTGTTCGATGAAGCGACAAATAAGCTGGGCACTATGAGCTTACGCAAGAGCCGTACGAACAAGCCGCAGTTGTTCTGTTGACGGAGAGTCTGGATGTGAGTTGGCGTCCGACAATAACGGCATATTAAACTCACCAGGGACCGAACGGATAGTACCAAGAAACCACTGGCTGACCGCATTAACTTCAACGCCTCCCCGATGCGTTTAACAGGCTTCGCAGCGGGTGGTGAAAGCCTTGCTAGTCTCGGTGTCAGATAACAACCGCCTCTGCCTGGTCAGGGTTTGTCAGTTCACCCGGTGTTCATTAGAAGGACATTGAGTTAGATATCGACCTCTTTCACGCACGCTAATAAAGGTCAGGAAATCAGTCTTGATCATATCTGTTGCTGTTCATGGAAAAAACTAACTATATTAGTAGCGTGTGAGCCGTAGCTAGTGCAATTGCGAAATAAGACAGTTTTGCAGAAGATTTTGCAGCTGTAATGTTGAAAGCACGCATCAGTGGCAGAAAGTATTGGGAATGGCAATGTTTGTGCTGTTTATGCCGGACGGTAGGTAAAATAGTACGTCAACTCGACGAGGGCTGAAACCGCCTTGTGTTGACAGGAAACCTAGGTTAATGAAGTTCAACATTGCTTAAACACTGACTCAAACAAGCGAATGAAATATAAAAATGCGAGAAAGCACAAACCGAGAAAAAATACCTTTTTGAATAAAAAAATTTCAACTTTACTGTATTCCCATTCTAGAATCCAGAAAAACAGAAAGTAAGTTTTCAAAAGCTACAGTATATACACAAAACATTAAGTGTAATTTTCTTATAAAGCTTATGGGAATCCCGGGAATGAATTTATTAAAGGAAACGTTTTCGAGATTTTGCAAACTTACGCGTAAGGCAAAGTCTTCGAAATCTATGCGAAAACTAGGCTACTGAGGGCGATTTGCGAAGAAAGTTGCTAGGGACGTGATAATGTGCGTCTGAACACTCCTTCAACGTCTCAGTCCTGTCTCGGACTTCCAATACACGAGCGCCATTCCTCTGCCAAAGCCAATTGTTTTATATGGGTGGGTTGTCACATTCCAACGCGTTTGTTCATTTCAGAACTGCGATGTTGCTGGATATAACAAACTGAAAAAAACAAAAACATAAAAAAAAATAATTTCTGCTTTTAAAACACGTACTAGAAAGCACTAAGCAGAGCTACATGCAGCTGCAACTACTTGCGCGGCGATATACTTAAAAAGCTTGTGGAAGGATACATAACAGCTCGAACCTTTACAACAGTCAATGAGTCAACTGACCGAAGAGACAATATTGCGGTGAGCTTGATCAGATCAGATGCCGTCTGTTTGAAATGACAGCGGCTTGTGAAAAATGTAGACGACAAGCTACTGATACACACACCAGAAAACTGCGCTACTTGAAACGTAACGATTCGGAAGGTTGCGTGACAGATACCGAGCAAAAATTTAGAATTTCAACTGCCAGTATTAACCACAGGCTCCCATCGCTATCTACAAGGATTCTGCAAAACACGCAAGTTTACCCGCAATCGAGCCTTTTCTGGGACCATCATGCCGAGAGAAATGTGTTACTGATCCTGCTGCATCTGGTGGTGTGGTAGGCCATTGTCAGCTATAGTGGATACATCCGCGCTTCAGTGTTTCGTGCATTCTTAATGTTTGATTTCAAGCAATTTCTATTCGTGATTCGATCTTGTTTTTGAACAGCGTAAACGTTGGTCATGACAGTCTGCTAGCCTACATCACGGCGACTGGTCGCTGTTTCCTGTCGTTCAGGCTGTGAACGTTCAACGCTGTTTTCGACGTTATTCTGCACGAAACCATTTTACGTTACGTCAGGGGCGGATCGAGCTAGTAAGGTTCCGGGGGGCGATTTCAGCAATATTTGGTAGACAAGCCTCATACTATTGCGAAAGATGTTTTCAGAATTGTACAAAATTTTGGTGAATAAAGTTACTTTCGTAGGTTTTACGGGGGGGCGATCGCCCAAGTCGCTTCCCCCTGGATCCGCCCTTGCGTTACGTTGTTCCAAATTTGCATACAGGTGTACTGAAAAGTTTGTTATTGTCTGAATATAATCAAGGGAGCAATCAAACTTAGATCGTTACTGGAAAGATACTGTCGGACAAAGTATTTGGGATCTTTAAATCGCATTACTTTGACTGGGCAACTTCAAGAAGTCAGGTCGCTTAGCCGAGACACTGACTTGCGCTCCTGCAACAACTAGATTGACCCCTCAACTAGCAGGGATCCCAGTAGTTTACAATGCTCCCTAACTTTTGCTGCCATGTTTTTATCCTTTTTCCTTTACAGCTGTAATGTTAATAATATTACCACTTGGTAAATTGAAGTCTACATTTAGTTAGTACTATGATTGTGAGTTAAAATGTTTTTTTCTTGATTTCCTGACTTCCCAGTATCGTGAGTTCCTGCCAGGAATCTTTGAGATAAGTAAACACGAAAATTTGCAAGTTCGTTCCTTTTTCCTCTCTGAAAACTTTATTCAGAGATGTGTGTATATCTTTTTGCAAACGTCGCCACTACATCAACTAGGAAACCAATCAGTGCAAACTTTAGGGCTTTTGTCACTGATTTCTTTGTATGCGGTAAATATACAGTAGAAGGTGATAAGGCTGTGGTCAAGCTCAGACAAGAATTGAAAATTCAAACCGTAAAATTTAAGGACTTGTGGATCATCATCAGCCAGTGCACATTTTTAAGGCAACTCTTTAGTGACACTTCAACACCACAAGGTAATCCTTCGAAATTTTCGGTTGCCAAAACAAAAACTGACTTTTGTACGGTCGGCGGAACAAGAGGTTAGGAGGGTCTGGGCCCCACCATTATTGAAGAGGGGTCATACATACAAGTGACCGGCTCATTATTTTACTCTGTTTTAACTTCTTGGCATTTTCAAAATGTTGCTGAGTGCCTCATCATATCGACGAGGCAAACTTATCCTGATACAAACATCTCTGTGACAAATTAGTGAATCATCTGTGTGCAGTAAGAAAGCTCTTTTAGATGGTTGTGTATGCAGTAAAACGTAAGAATGTTACGTAGTTCCAAATACATTTTTTGCTCAAGAGGTTGGGCGCAAAGAGTGTATACACACAGAATATTCAAAAGCAGGCAACTCGTATTCATGTACGGTTACATATAAGAACTGATGGGTAACGATAACTTTACAACAAACAGAAGAAAACGCAAATACGTAGTGAGCTCTCTGTACAGGCTGTCATCTGGCCGGCCGTCAAACCATCTGGTCCTATTTACTCCGGAATGCAATTAACAATCGCGACGCTCTCAACAGAGATTGACATGCTTAAAGGTACACGTCCACCAGCAGATGCAAAGTTAAACAACACGTACGTGAAGAAACTATGAGAAATACTTTTGGGCTTGGAAAACCGGCGTTTCTTGAAAATTGGTAGCAATGTTGTTTAGGCACCGCAGGCTTGTTTCATAGAAAAACAGTTATCGTGTAGCGTTAGTGGTATTGACAGAAAATCTTTTGAAAACATCACAATTTATACAAAAAGGTCTTTCCAAGGTTGAACTATCACCGATAACATCATCACACAATCACTCAACCTTGATGTAGGTAGAACGCCTAAACCTTGATGTAGGCAGAACGCCTAGAGCTTGTAGCGATGCCATATTCCAAGGCAACAGATGCTGTCCGACTTATCTGTCACCGCTGCAGGTGCTAATATGAACAGATGGAAAGGAGCAATATGTTTTGCATAACACGTGACACACTTGCCGTAATACTGTGGCTAGTGCCACGACTGATATTTCGTTTAAACGATTTTGTCGTCATCGCGCGTCTTGAGAACTAAACGCATCGCATTTAACTGTGAAATTGTCCCAAAAACTTTGTGAAGTCAAAACATGTCCAGAATGTATATTTTGGCATCCACGGAATTGAAAAAATTTGGCTTTATGACTGACACTGCCCCATTAAGTATTTTTAATTTAGATTTTTTTCAAGCGATTTGAAAAAAATCAAAAAATCTCTTAAGACATTTTCACGTTTTAAAAGAATATTCAGTAATCACTGTTTAATCCAGACTTGCTTCGTTCTGATAATAATAATTACTTCAGTGTGGTGGCTTCTCAAACTATAGCTGATGAACAAGCGCTTTTCAAACAAAAGAGCAAATTTAAAGCGTTATGTGTTTTGCTTAATAATTTTTAGTTGGGCTTTTTACAGAAGCTACCGGGCATTCAAATTTTTGCTTCTTTGCGATGTCACCGTAAGATTTTCTTTTAGAGAGCGATTAAGGTTTATAACCTTGGCAGTGGCGTAGAGGTCCGTAACCAGGGGGTCGAAACCACCTGCAAAATTTTTCGCCTCCGCTGGAAAAATGTGTTGGACACAGTTGAAGACTGTTGACCATAGTTTAAAAAATTTGGGCCCCTCTTAGAAAACACTTTGCTCCACCTGGTGTTCCAAACTGGTTACGGGCCTAGTGGCGTAGCTAGAAGTTTGAGCCAGGGGGGAACTTAGCTGAAGGTGGCCCACTGGCCACCGTAAGGGGGGCACTAGCCAAGGCTCAGAAAATAGTTGAGAAATGATAGTGAATCTGGATGTCGTGGACAGAGGCGAATTTTAATTTTCGGGGCCCTAGGCTATTTTAAATTGGGGGCCCTTCTGGGGGGTTGCGACTATTAATGTCATGCAAATCAGCACTACACGTGCTCGCTACATTCACTGAACAAGTTGTTCCAATCCATAAATTTATTACTTTATTCTCAACTCCCTCGATATCAGCAACGAAAACAGTCACAATGAACCTAAATGAAAAAGACAGCGGTGAAGGTATCTGACCACAGTCACTTTACATATTTATTGAGTACCTCACTGGCCTCGTGTAATCTAAGAAATGGATTCCTCACATTATACGCAAGAATTAGCAATTCTCAACGCCATAAAAAAAAATGCTCATCGTCATTCACTTCAATCTTTCACGCTAATCTATAGAGATCTTTTGTTAGTGGTATAGCAAAAAACCGTGCGTTGATCCAAAACAAACATACAACATAATTGCTGGAAATTGTCCTTACTTCCAAACTTTTGGGGCCCTCCGAAATCGGGGGCCCTAGGCTTAAGCCTTTTCAGCCTAATGGTAAATCTGCGCCTGGGCGTGGATGTCAATAAAAGCTAAAAAAAAACGAAAAATGCAGAAAACAATAACCTACTAAAAGCCAAAACAATACTAAATATCAAAATATAAGTTAGGGGCTCGATTTTTACAATTGGCTTCCCAGGGGGGGCGGTTCGCACCCTGCCCCCGTCAGTTATGCCACTGCTTATAGGCACTTGTGCTTATTGCCACTACGTAGTCAGCGCCACTCGAACATGCATTGCAGCAACGGAGACTGAGTTGGCAAATTGCCAAAAATGCAATGACCTCCTTAGCAATTACCACTTCCAACCAGCCGCAATTGAAACCACTGGTGTGTATGGTGAGTCCACGTCTCCATTTTTAGCTGCCTTGCAAAGAAATTTGTTGATATTTCTGGTGAACCCAATGAGTGACAGTGTTTCCACCAGCGTTTGTCCCTGGCTGTGGCCAGGGGGAACATTGCCAGCATACTGGCTTGCGTGCCAGTTTGACCTGATTTTAGCTGTCCCCAGCGTATTAACCAGTATTACCGTCCACCACTTGCCTTTGTTCAATGCACAGGCATTGCTTTCCGCATATTTGCGCTTTCTGACACTTTTGTTTTCCCCTGGTGGAGTATTATTTCGCTTCCCTTTTTCGCAATCTTGACTGTCGCATGGCCAATGATGAAACCACAGCGTTGTGATTTGTTTTACTTCGCTTGGCGCTTCTAAGGCACGGTCGAATTATCTTGATGTATTTTCTGTAATATCCAGTTGGGAAAAATCGTGGGTATGCGACTTGACATACAAATAATGCAAAGCCTGTATATGACTACTGTACAGTGATGTACGATCCTACACAGAAATGTTTATTGCCGACAAAGGATTAATGAATGATTTGAAAGGCTTTGGGATAAACGGCAATTTAGATGTTTGTTTATGCAGACTATTTGCCACCCGAGTAAAAAGTTAAATTTTTGTAACGAAGCTTTGTCTTGCACAAATACTTATACACGTTATTGCCGATGACTGCGCAAAGTGACTTTGTTCCAGGAAACTTTCTTGAATGCGATATGACACTAAAAAAATTTTCTTGCAATAATTACATCAAGTGGTAGCTGGAAAGAGTGACGGATCTAAACATTTTGTTTGGGGGGACGTTGCAAAAGAGGGCGCCAAATACCGGAGGAAACTGAGTGAAAAACAAAGAAAGCTTTTTGAGGGAGGTTTTCTCGAAACGGGTACACTCTTCAAAGGAGGGCCATGATTGTTTGGGGGCAACTCCACCAAAGTGGCTTCCTGGATCTGCCACTGGTCGGAAACATGTTGATGAAGGCGTAAAAGAACTAAAGGTTGAGTAACACAGAAATGTCGAATATCAAATTTGGTTTTCGTAAATTGAAAATATCAGTATCTATGGAAAAAAATCCTTTCCCAGCAAAGAATCAGTCATTATCATATTTAGTGTACATATTTCTCCACTGAGCAGACATCTTCAACTTTTATTCAAAGAGAATAACTTGAAAAGATCTAGATAAAGAAAGTAGAAAGACCAATTTATCTTTGGCCAACTTGCATTGATTTGAGCCATCTTGCAATAAAAAGTCAGTAACTTGAAGTGTAGCCAATGTGCACGTAAAAAGACTAACTTGCAATCACTGAAAAGATTATGTTAAAAAAGTAGAAACATAAAGTTGCAGTTGTGGGTATATTTGCTGACTGTTGACAAGATTTCTATTGATACATTCGTCAGACTCGATGAAATTATGGTTGAGCTGTTTTTTTTTTCGCTGAGACATTTCGGTCTTTTTTCTCACAGTTGTGTCAAAACTCGCCGTAACAGTGTTCATTAGCCTATATTTTCAGACATTCTGATCGAAATGGCTTAATTGTATTCGGTCATTTCAAAAACATTTCGGTCTATGACCGAAAAAAAACATGGTTGTGGATAGATGTTTTTCTCTTTGAATTGCCAAAACTTGAGCAATGGCTTTCCCAAGCTTAGTTCATAATTAACACTGGTGTTGGCAGTTGAGATTGAACTCGAGGAGATAATCCCTGATATAACAAACAATTGCGTCTGTTAAATTCATATCACGAGATTTGTGCAAATGTTCAAGGTGTGCAAATGAGTATGATTGCACGCAGTGCCCCTTCAAATAATGTCTTTGCACACCGTAAACGGATCGATATGCAAATAAGTAGCGTTAAGCGCTCTGCATTATAAATAAATCACTGTACTAGTGTTTTCACAGGCACGTGGTTAAGGCCATATTTCTGCTGCCAGACAAGCGGTAATGTAACCAGAACAGAACGGTACTACGCATAAAAGCAGTTGCTGTGTTGGCATGTCTTTGCTATCCCAGATCGATACCAGCGCTTCGGTGCGGCAACCCGCGCAACTGCTGCACTGGGTTTATTTAACATTGCAAGACCAAGCTGCTCCATCTCAGCAGACGATGATGCCTGCCGCTTCACACCATTCCACTACCCAGTACCAGGACTCATCACTCCTGAATCCACAAGCCATCAGTGAAGAGGTAGGATCTTTGCACTTGCTTCGTCGTATGGTGCATTTGCATGTTGAGGTCTCGGGCAAGGCCTGCGAGAGCGCGCTGTTGACCAGTGTCAACAAAACCCGAAGTCAACACAGTCCCGTCGCCAGGATTTAACAGCAGGGGGGCCAAAAACCAGGAGGGGACAAAAAGCAGAAGGGGGCCACATTTTTAAAATGCAGTATTGGATGTATGCAGCA
>JGI24022J15233_10007190_pt1 | contig 12229 bp, 10 predicted proteins | sample Ectturendosymbi2_FD_15233 | JGI IMG/M metagenome (IMG submission 15233)
TACAAACGATGACGTCATGAATTACGTCATAGGGGCCCTCCACTAAAAATTGCCCCGGACCCCCCTACCCTTTAATCCGGCTCTGCCTGCCTGGGTATGTGCATTGATGATAACGTACCTGGTCAGTCCACATTCCCAACCTGAGAAAACCATCTCGCGTAGTGTTGAAGTTGTCTATGGAATTAGACACTATCTAAATGGAAGCGCGCCCTCAAATATCTGCATTTTAGCATCGTCTACACATAGTCATTTGCAATACGCAATTGGAGCTTGGGGTGGAGTTTGCAAGAAAAACCTTCAACGGTTAAATATATTGTACAACAAGATAATTAGAACTACGACTTACAGCTCCTTTAGGTCTATGTTAGCTCCACTATACACGAAGAAGTTTAACCTGTTTAAAGTGGATGACATATGTAACCTGGAGATAGGTACGATAATGCATAAAATTCACTCTGGCAACACACATGATAATTTTAAGCGACTGTTTACTCCCATGAATCAAATTCATTCTCATGCAACCCGTAGTGCAACACGAGGGGCGTTTTTCTGGCAAGCAGCATCACGTAAATACGGAAAAAGATCTTTAAAACATTTTGGCCCCTAATCTGGGACAATATTGATCCCTCCTTGTATAAGCTCTCCTCATTTACATTAAAAAACATTATAGGGATATCTTAATTGCGGCGTATCAAATTTGTGCTATTGGTGTTGATGCATATTTGTCCTCAGTTCGATTATTTTACCAACCAACTTAATTTTATTCCTCTTATACATGTTCCCGTTGACTTCTACACCTACACGTGAACTTTTTTCATTTTGTGTATGTTTATGACTGTGTGTGTTTTCTTGCATTGCTGCTGGCGTTCTTTTGTTTTGCAGGAGCGGGCCGTTAATTTCTGCCAATAGATGAAGTTCAAATGCGTAATTTTCAGAATGCTGACCCGAAGAGCTCCCAGCCACTCCATTCCAACAATATGATGTCTACATTGAATGACTCACCCAACCGACTCATCCTCATTCTATAACCGCTGCAAACAATTGTAGAGCTTGTTAAATGCGAACGGTTTATGACGGCCCGGGTAGAGTTTCATTTTAGCTGGGTTTATACTTTCCCTACCACGCCCAGATCCTTGCGGATATGATCACCTGACCCACCGAGGTTGCAACCCAGCACTCCCTGCGCAACTGTGTTGGTCATCTGGCAGCTCTATCCCACGTATACGCAACACTTCGATCTGAACCTGGTTTGCGATCAAGATTATCCAACAGTCAAGGGGCAACGACTCAATAAACCTTCCATTTATTCGGTATCCTGGCGTTTTTGCCATGATTTCGTTTTCGTGTGGTAACTTCCCAGTTATCGCCAAATTAACTTACTTCCTGAAATTGTATTTTTACTTATAAGTAAAAGTACACAAAACAGCCTTTCTCATTTCGCTGTGTTTTTGTGTAAACTCTCTGCTGTGTAGACTTTCTCTACACTGTAGAGACCTATAGATTAAGAACTAATTGCTGTAAGACCATGTCTCTACCAAGGTCGACGGGAGTTGCTTAAGATCAAAATGCTTTACCCGCAGGATTTTGTTTTCTTAAAATTTTGGAAAAATGATGTTTTCCTCTGTTGAAACCAAATGTGTGAGAATTTTTCCGAATGCTTTTAAAGAGATTCAGATTTTAAATTAATCAAATTATGTGATATACCCATTCAGACATATTCTTGTTTATATTTTGTAAAAATTGCGAGCAATACCGAAAAATTGTGAAAAGTTTGAAAAAAGTGTTTATAGTTTGAAAATAGATTCTTGAAAAACGCCGTCAACTTTTAACCAGGACTGTGCTTCTCTATCAAAAGTTTTTGTAGGTGTTCATCACGTTTCCAGTTATTTTGCTTCAATAGATAAACAATTTATGACACACTAAACAGGGAAAATTTAACTCTGGATTCATGTACCACACCTTGGAAATGGCGTGCAGACTGTCTCTTTTGGAAAAGATGAGGTTTCCAAAACAACATTTCTTAGCATTTTGAAAAAAAACACAGTTCCTTCACTCTATATATTGATTGGCTTGAAATTTTAAAGTTACGACATTCTCTCAGCCGTGTCGCGATTTTAAGCACAATTCCCTCTGCCGTTTGACTGGACATCTTGACAACACCTACAAAACAACCGCATGAGAACAAAAGCTGAGAACGCGGCTATAGTGAAAGTTGTCTGTGTGACTTTGCAGCATTTTTTGTTTGAATTTTCATCTCTTTGAAAGGTTGCAACTTTTACAAGCATGCACGAGACTTGTTAAGCATTTGGTGAAGTATAATATTTCGATGTTGGCTCTTTAAAATAAACCTAAGCAAGGTTGGGTTCCATTAAGTTAGCCCTTTAAAATAAACCTAAATAGGGTTGGGTTCCATTGGCCCTTAGCGCCAAAAAAAACAAAGTCTTTACAAATACCTGGGGGAATTCCCGGGAATTTCCCTAATTAACATTCGGTTATTTTGCCATAACTTTTGAACCAGAAACGCAACAAAGTCAATCAAACCCTCTAAAGACTCGTATTACAGACTAGAATCCAATAAAACTTTGAGCCACAAAATCGACTCGATCGGTCGGCTACCAGGCGGTGATGACATCATCCAAATGCACACAAAGATGCATAAACATCCTCCCATTATGTAGACATCAACAAAGAAACAACATCCCAAGCTTAAAATTGTTTTTCAGCCTAAACTACAAGACTTCACAAGTCTTCAGAGGGCTTGAACAGCTCTCTAGCTCAAGCTACTGGCAAGTTATGGCCATATACAATACGGGTGTAATATACCCTGGGTTAGCGTTTGTGGGGATAGACATTTTTACCAATTTTAGGTTTTTGGGTCATAGTTTTGGCTCCAGATAGGCTAGAAAGCCACTAAAAGGGCTCTAAAGACTCGGATGATAGCCTAGTGTTCAATAAAACCTTGCGCCAAAAAATTGGCTCATTGGATTGGCGCCCAGGGCCTGGTAAAGTTGGCCAAAAAAACGCGAAAACACCCCCACTTGTGACGTCTCCCACAGAGAACGCCAAACCCAAAACGCATAAATTTTTTTCAATCTCAACATTGCAATGAAACGTGGGGCCGGAAGCTTGATCGGTGTCAATCACATTCAATTTCGGTTTCAATAAGGTGAGAGACGACGCTGGGCAACTTCAAAAATTCAGAGTCAGAATGAGACTGAATGTGGTCAAACTTTTTTGATTAATAGTTTAAAAGTTATGATTTCAATTATCACTTGCCTTTCATTGATAAAACAGGTTTGCGAGAAAGAAAATCTATCACAACTGGAAAATCACTAAAATTGTGTTTTGTAAATGAAAAGCGCTCTGAGTTTCTAATAATTTTTCTCTCTTCAAAAAGATCAGCAAATTTTCTTGACACAGAAGATGTAATCGATGGAAATATATGTTACAACCGCTTAACGAGCAAAGGTCTGTTTTGGTTTTGTTAATGTTGAATTTTGCATCCTTGGACTGTAAAAAACATCGGTGGCTTACTTGCTATTGATAAAACCAGAAGAAAGCGTAGAATAAAGAACGAGTTGATCCAGAACTTTCCCACCAGTGTACAATGGATCCCGAGTCCTTCAACCAATTTCTCCACGTTGTTCCAACCTGGCATTCTTGTTTTCTTTCATTCAAAACACCAATGAAACAGATCTTAGCAGTGACGATTTCCAACGACCGCGATAAGTTTTTCCTCTAAATATCAACAGGACTTGAGTTTTGAAAACCTAAAAACCTGCCTACCAAACAAGTGCACCAGTGCTTTTCAATTCCGATTAGTAATTCAGTAGACAACTTACTAATCGCAATCGGAAAAACTGGGAAGAAATGTAAACTAAAATTTTTGAAAAATCTTGCAAAATTTATTTTTGATTTCATGCACCCTGTTCGCACATCATCAAGATCAGTGGAAATTTGAAAACTTGGTTCACCTTTTCCCACTATAGTTTACAGTAATCCACAGTACATACACAAAAATCACTATAACTAACACCATGGTCACATGGTTATGGTTGAAACATTTTTTCATTTGTTGCAACACTAAGCCTGAAAGTTGGTAAAAAAGTGGGAAATGTTGACAATGCCACAAACATTGTAAATTAATTGCAAATAGAAACATATAAAATACGATTATACTGCAAAAGTTTGTACTTAGTGAAAAGAACTGAAACCGTCGAACTTAATATTTGCCAATATAAACATGTTTGGAAGGGCTAGGGAATTAGTTTGAAAAAAATATAGTTCTTTATAGGCAAATGTTGCACACAACCAGGGGCGTAACCAGGTTAGATGGCGCCCGGGGCAAGAAACAAGTTTGGCGACCCCCATGCTCGAACCTGAGATCTTTCGGAAGCAAATGTACTGTGTTGAAGAAAGTATTTGTGACATTGTTGGGAATTTTTGGCGCCCCCATAATTATTTGGCGCTCGGGAAATTGCGCCCCTCTTGCCCCCCTCTGCACTCAACCGCAACAAGCAGCAAAGGCATGTGATGGAAAGATCATGCGCCAGTGAAAATGTCATCTGTAGATGCTGAATTTGCATCCAGACATCAGGAAAATGTTTCAAAATGAAGCTTTGATTGTAAGGGCAGTGGCCGTGATACGTAGATAAACATGGAGACAAGACTGGGCATTAAGGTAAATAACTATAAACAATAAATTGAATGTAAAGAGAAGATTGGAGGTCACCTAAAGAAACTGATGTAAACAACGATCAAATCCGTAGCTTACCACGTTGTGAACGTTATATACACAAACCGAGGTGGATAAAAAATTGGCACCTTTGGCAAGCAAATAATTATAGCACAGGCGAAGTCATACGACTTTCACAGCTTTTTCAAATATATTGTCAACTTTTACAAAATTGCAGTTTTAACTAAAAATAGAGTAACTGAGGCGTTTGAATTGCTAAACTTTTCATAATCAGCACAGTCCAATCGCCAAGGGGGGCTTTGGTGGGCTTAGCCCCCTCAAACAAAGCTCCAAGCCATCCAAATTAAATTACGAAACATTATAAATCAGTTGAATTTTTGTTTAATTTCAATGTCAAGCCCCCTGCCAACCCCGCACAAACGTAAAGCAAGCCCCTTTTGGCGACTATTGGTGACTTTCTGGCGACGGTTCTGAATCAACATTGTTAATCACTTGAGGTTTGTTTGTCATTTTGACCTTCACTGTAAAATCAATCAGGATACGCCATAAAAACATGGCAAATTACTTGAGCATCAGGCAGGATATTTGCCACATATGCATCGTTGCTGTTGTCTTGTGATAAGTGTATTATTGCAGCAAACCTTTATAAATGTTTTGTCAGACTAGAGGCTTCTGGAAAAACAACTTGCTTAAAATTTTTGAATTCAAGCTGTATCGTTTGTGTTAATCTCGATTTCCATTCATTCACCTTTCATTTTCATTCATTCACCTTTCCATTCATTCACCTTTAATTTTCATTCATTCACCTTTCATTTTCATTCATTCACCTTTCATTTTCATTCATTCACCTTTCATTTTCATTCATTCACCTTTCCATTCATTCACCTTTCCATTCATTCACCTTTCATTTTCATTCATTCACCTTTCATTTTCACTCATTCACCTTTCCATTCATTCACCTTTCATTTTCATTCATTCATCTTACATTTTCATTCATTCACCTTTGCATTCATTCACCTTTCCATTCATTCACCTTTCATTTTCATTCATTCACCTTTCATTTTCATTCATCCACCTTTCCATTCATTCACCTTTCCATTCATTCACCTTTCATTTTCATTCATTCAACTTTCAGCCACTTTTCTACTGGTGGGGTCGCAGGGTCAGCAGCCCTAGGAGGACTAGAAATACCTCAGGGTCAACAGCAATCTCAGATATCTCTGCTGACTCCACACAAAGACGGGGTTAAGCGAAATCGGAGATGTGGTCACTCCACCTAGTCTATGGGCAACTTCTGGGCTGCTTCCGTTGGCGTATCCAGTAGGACTTGCCTCGCCAATCCTTCCTGCGATATTCTGGTCATATGGCCGAACCAACGTAGCTAGGGTCTCTCGATTGGGAGTTGAAAGCGGCTCGGCATTCAGGGTTTTACGAATTTCACAGCTGCGCACATTGTCCTGAAGTGTCACACCTTGCATACTTCGCAAAAAAAAGACAGCTGAGAAAACTTCGGCTGCAGTGATGTTATTTTCTATCCCGAATTGTACCTCGTGTGTGTCCCGCGGTGTGATAGTGACAGGGTTTGAAATATTTTTGAAATACTCTCTCCATCTGCCAAAGTTGTCCTTCTCATTCCTGAGTAAGACACCATTTTGGTCTTTGAATGTATCGAGCAGTTTAAGATGTTTTGCCGCGAAGACGACTTCTTATTCCATTTGTAATGAAACTATTCAAAGTAGCCCAAAAACCAATGAATACAGTCAATATGGCATTTTTGCTTCATCCATAAGTTGAAACTTTACATCAAATATGTTTATAATCAGGTGTTATTTAGTACCCTATGTATTGCTTCTTTGACATTTAGTTTGTAACTCTAACAATATTTTCTATTTCACACAATGATGCTATTTCATAAAATATCATTGTGTGAAATAGAAAATTTTGTCAGAATCCTGTTGGGAAGCAAAAATCCGTCAGTTGCGTATTTTGCAAAATCAAGTATATTTCCACCAATCGCTTCGTTCTTAAAAATGCATTCGCTTGAGCATTCAACGCGAACACATGAAAGCAGAAATATAATGAATACAGATACAGTATCATGAAACAGACAGCAGACTGAAGAAGTCAGGTCACAGCTTTTCTTTAGCTGTTTTTTTCTGTCACCTTCACTCCAAGAGACAAGAACGCAACATGTAGTTTATTTGAAGGCTTCGTGTCACTAGATCAGGAGTCGGAACCTTAGAAAAGAAATTTCCAGTTTGACTAATGAACGGTAAAACTAAGCCAGCCACTTTTAATTCAGCAAAATTTTGCGCACACGTGTTGCGACGAAACGGCCATTTTGTCAAATTATTGACGAGCAGTGTTGCCACTTGGGCCAGTCTCGTCAACATCAGATTGTTGCCTTTTTCAACATGAGATTTTTACGTTACAGTTTATTGTAAGCTAAATCCTTCTATAACCAATGCCTAACCAAGCGCGATAACCCACATTGAATCCGAAACATCGAGAAGTTGGTTATGCGTTGCGTACCTACATTAATGTCAACGCAGTGAAGAGAGCTTGTTCAGTTTGGAACAAAAACTAAAGACACATGAGAGTGAGAAACTGATGAATGAAACTCAAAAATGTTGAATCTAACTTATTTTCATCCTGAAAGGGGTGGAAATCTGGAAAACAAAAGCAATAGCCCAGTCAACATCAGATTTGTCGCCAAAACATCAGACATCAGAAATTTATCTGAAAACGTCGTATCTGATGTAAAGCCTGTGGTTCTCTTTTTTGAAAATACAGTACTATACTCTGCAAGTTTCACCCATGCATGCATCGAAGCGTTTTTAACTGTCCTATTTAAACATGAATTCTTCAGCAAATAGGCATATGTTTCATCACTGGTCAGTGCATAAATATACATTTTATTGAAGATACCTCCTGACAGTGGGGTGAAATACACCGTCATATGCACACACATTACACACAGTCATACATTCACACAGCACACAGTCATACACACACAAACACACGCACACGCCTCCCACAGAGTTAGTGTGTCTGTTTCTTGATCTTCGCTGAAATTCCGAGACTGATAAAGCCAGGTTCGCAACCACTGGGCTAGTCTCTGACTGTGTCTATTTCAATAAGGAACAATTTCTAAACGCGATGTGGTTCGACTCCTAATTCTAAAGCGAATCAAAAGTTTCGAATCACTTTTGTCCGTGAAGAATTTACTATTAGTTTTACTCGTTGTTTTACGACATTAGCTTTATGATGACACATTGTTGTAAGTGCTTCAGTTGCAAAAAGGTAACATATTAAAATTTTTAGGTACTTAGAAACTTAAACTTTTAGCTTTATCTGACTAAACATAATCTTTTACCAACACTTAATGAGCTATAAGATGAGAGAATAGCAGCAAAACTGTTTCTGTGTCGCGGCTGCGAATCTGGTTCTCTCTCGACCGCCGAGTAGTATCTTGAATATATACGCTCTCTTTCATCTCAGCGTAACGCCACAATCTAACCAATCGCTCACTGTTTGACCGCGCATGTTCATCGTGCTCACATCCCTATATGTCACTGTTCAGTGCAAACATCAACCCAGATCAGTATACATTCGTCGCACTTATCACTTTAACATTGCAAGAGAGCGCAGCCTTGCAACCAGGAAATTTACTGGATGACTAACGCAGTCCAAAACAGACTTCCTCAGGTATCGGGGTATTTACTGCTGCATATCAACATGATTAAGCACACAATCCTTGCCAAAATATCAATCAATTTTGAACTTAACTTTGGTTTGTTGGCACACTTGCGCAATACTTTTTGCCACGCTCCAGCAGAACATATTCTGCAACTTATTTACCTCAGCCTGTAACCGTTATCATTTGCAAGGCAGAGCAGCAAGTTGAACTTGCTGGATTAATCCACCAGATCTGTGGTAAACAGAAAAAGGAAGAAGCCATAAGTGGACGGATTCATTTAATTATTTGCCAGTTGAATAATATGCTTTGTTTTCACTGAATGTTAAAACTGCAAGAGATTTATTTAACGTGGGGAATATTAGGTCTGTCCCAGTTCTCAGATAACCTTGTCAAAAGCACTTCAAAATCCTTATAAATGCTTGAAAAAGAAACGTGCATTGTCAACATAGAGCAGATAAAGCTTAACCGTATTCAATGATTTTCAAATGCAGAACAAGGTTTCAATAACCGATTAAATCCAAGTTGGTGCGACTTGCGTATGATCTATCCTTTTCGGTTTCTATTGGAATTGCTGACCGAACTTTTTATAAAAGTTGGAGGCTGAGATCCATGTTGCTAGAACTAAATCAAAGGTCAGACTTCTGTACATGACTAAAACTGTTGCTTGAATTTGTGACTGATCTAGTTTTATACTATTTTGTGCTAAAAGTATGGTTACAGAACTCAGAAGAAACCGATGACATTGACTAGATATTCAGACACAGCAAAATAAGTTGAATCCGCATTTCAATCTCTTTAAGACTTTCCACAGGCTTACTTTTAACAGAAACCAACCTTTGGACAGATCCGCATTTCAGAACATACTTGTTTTGTTCATATCCTGCACAGCAGCGCGAGGGCAGGTGCGGAAGGCTAAACTCAGTTGTAATATTCATCACGCGCCTTGTAGAACAATAAAATCTTGGTGCCTGTGTAAAATAAGTGGCTGTTGGTACGAACGTTCACCTTCTAAAATTCTACACTCCTGAACCAGATCAACATTACTGAAAAGATTTAACCTTTGCGTCTTGATCACAGCCCTCAAAAACTTGATTAAACCAAACAGAGTGACATGAGCCAATATTTGCTTGTCTGCTGGGGGCGGCACGTCTTTAAGATAAAACAGACACATTCGGCCTGAATGGCCTTCAGTGCGTTCTAGTTTACAGAGATGACAAGCAGCACAATTGATGTCTAAAAAAGAACAAAGATTTGTTTGCCTTGGTGCTTATTCCACAGTGCAATCTCCCCATTCAATGGGAAATGAAAAAATCTAGCTCAGTTTCAAATTTTGCGCCGATGCATCAATTTTTCTAATGACGAGCATTTTTGACATGAACTTCCTTTTCACTGTGTTGCATGACCTTAGCTTTACCCTGAATATTAACAACATGACGAATCTCCAGTTTAATGCATTTTCAAAAAGTTTGCACAGCAAAGCTGCAAATTATGAATCGTCTTTGTATATTTTATTACACAGTTAGTTGAACAGCTGTGCTGGAGTTCTAAAACAAGCAGAAAAGTTGGCAATAATTCCATACCAAGCCACCAGCAGGGTACCTAAATGTTATTATCGCGTATTCTAGTTAAGATTTCGTGCATGTTAAATATTAACTTCATTACTGTTAAGTTCGCTTCGGATTGGTGTGATGATGTGTCTGTATTGTGAGTGAAACACTAACTAACAGAATGAGTTTAAGAGGCTGTTCAAGTCGATTGCAGGTGTGGTTGCTGATGCAAGTGCCGTACAGACTGCATTTGTTGTTAACAAACCCTTTCACATACATGGAAAAGCTCAAATAATCACTGCTGCGCGTTAGGTTTGTTGAGCAGGGGAGGGCAAGTGGAGTCACTTACCCCATGCCCGAAATTCGTTGAAAGTCCCGGGAACTCACCAACAATAAGCCACCAAAGCTTAATTCAAAAAACAACGTCGGTATAATAGAGAAACAAGATTTCATCACATCATTACGTGTCGATGAACACACTCAAAGAGTTCCAAAACGCTTTGGCCGGCGCTAAAAGGCTTCCTCAGAAGTTCGTGCAACAAAACCAAAATGAGAGTATCTTTCATTACCAATAAACCTGTATAAAACACTGATTTACTGTTTTATTCGAAACTGTTTCCAACCTCGTGGCTATGCGGATAACATATTGCAATTTAATCGAATTATTCGCCCTATACCGAGACATACAAGTAAGACCTGTTAACGTTTTTATGTTGTTTTACAAAACTTTCTGCCAGTGATTAGTCACTTTCCATAAGGTCTGCGATCGAGGCTTGAATCTTCGAGGCCGAAACCAATAACCGGGTATCAGAGGTGCAAAAACTTTTCGACTTCGACAACATTTTTCATAAATGTAGAAAAAATATCTCATTCACATTTCCAATCTCCATTTCATCGAAATGCACTCATTTTTGCTACGTCTTTGTTACTTTTCCCCAAGGATCAGACCAACAACGAATCTTTTCAAAGGGATCTTGACAGAGCACTCCATCTCTCAAGACATAGGAGGAAGGATCGAGCCCTGCATCCATAGGCGTATGGAGACTTTTGGTTTTGGGGGAAGTCTTCGATTTGCCCGAACCTTTCCGCTACTGAAATAGAATCTTCAATAGGAAAGTTTTGCAGGGCGATGATTCTGCTTAAGGAAATTGCCTAAATATATCGCGCAGTTTTGCCCGATTCTGTGGTGGCACTTTTCTTGCAGCCCCCTCCCCACACCTCGTACGCCTATGCATGTATCATTCGAATAAGACATCAGACATACTAGACCAGACGTTCGAGAAAAGTGGATCTCAAGGCGTCCCTCGAAAGCGATACCTGGTCTTGGTGCTCCTTTACTGTTTTCTGTCCACGAGGGCATCAAAGTGTAAATACATTTTCCAGGCCATCCTGTTTTTGACTTTATGTAATGGGCTTAAAACACGTAGCTTTTCTGTTCAGCATGCATTGTGCTAAGCACACCGTCTGTTGGGTGACAAGAAACGCACTTCCTGAAACGTGCAGGGTTTTTTCGCGAACCGGTTCGCGTTTATTTCCTTCTCAGGAAGTCGCTTCTCTATGGAAGTCCTGAGTCCGGGTTTGGATGTCAACAAACTCCACGAAATCTTCTGAGCATAAGTGTACGGGAGTGCCTAATTTTGGGGATGCAAAAAATTTTTGCCCAAATTTGATCTTGTTTTTCCCAAATAGCGTATAAACAGAAAGTCTTAATGTTGATACCAAAACCGACCATTGTAACGAAATAAAAGTGTCTGCATGCCTAATTGCCAATTACCGGAGTTCAAAGCCATACACCCTCAACTAGAAATCAATATTGTGCATAGACACATGTGAATAAGGCTAATTTTTATTGTGTTGGAAAATGTGATCTAATTACAATAAAATCTCCAAAACATTGCTGTTCATGCCATCACGTGTGGAAGGTGTTGTTCAGCATCTTTCATTTTCAACTTTTTATATATGTTCTAAACTTATTCTTCCAACACGTTCATCCTAATAGCTGAGATCTGTTCTTCTTTAGCATAGATGTGTGCATTTGTGTTAGCCACAATTGCAATCAATCTGGAAAAGGAGTAAATTATTAAATTACGATGCAAAGTACTACTTTGCTGCAAATAGGTCAAGTCTCAAGAAAGGAGAGGGAAAGGAGGCAATTTGATACATAGCATATATAGCTTAGCCTTCCACATTAGATAGATAGATAGATAGATAGATAGATAGATAGATAGATAGATAGATAGATAGATAGATAGATAGATAGATAGATAGATAGATAGATAGATAGAT